>Ga0208644_1001481_pt1 | contig 19568 bp, 24 predicted proteins | sample VirMetDEL_Nov_18_FD_184517 | JGI IMG/M metagenome (GOLD analysis project Ga0208644, IMG submission 184517) | Aqueous microbial communities from the Delaware River and Bay under freshwater to marine salinity gradient to study organic matter... | ecosystem: Environmental > Aquatic > Marine >...
GAACTTGCTCAGGGTCTTGAAGTTTTTGTTGTAACTGCAGATGGTGATGTTGCTGCTCCTGATGGAGAGCATGCACTTGAAGGCGGTATTACTATCGTAACTAAAGATGGTAAGATTGAAGCAATTAAAGAAACAGAAGCTCCAGCTGAAGAAGCTGAAGTAGTAGTTGAAGAAGTTGCTGCAGCAGAACACGAAGAAGAAAAGGTCGAAGAAGCTTTGGAAGAAGAAGCTGAATTGGCTGAGCATGAAGAAGAAGAGATGGAAGATGAGGCTGAATCAATCAAAGAAACTGTGATTGAGGAAGTTATCGAAGCAGTTGCTGAAGTAGTAACTGAAAAGATGAAGGAAATGGAAGAGAAACTAAAAGCTATGGAAGAAAAGTACGCAGCTTTTGCTAAATCTCCAGCAACTTCAAAAACAAACGCACTGAAGAATTTCAGTAAAACCCAAAAAAGTGACGAGGCGCCAGCAAAGAATCAAGCAATGATTGACGCACTTATCGCTAAAAAAAGAAAAAAGTAATTTAAAAAAGGATAAGCATTATGGCATTTGACGTAACAGCATTAGACGCATTCAACAACGAAACCGCAGGGGAATTAGTTGTTAAGGCGATTATGGCCGGTAGCACAATCGAATATGCTACGGTTAAAGAAGGTGTAAAATACCTTGAGCCAATCAACTTGTTTGAAGTTGACTTGGACGTACAAGACGGATATGGTTGTGTAACAACTGCAGCAGGAACAGCTTCAATGTCTCAAAGAGATATTCAAGTTTGTCAGCGTTCATCTCACGACGGACTATGTTTGAGAGATTTGGACCAGAAGTACTTAGGTGTACTACAGCCAGCAGGTTCATACAACGAATCATTCACTTTGATTCAGGAATATACTGACCAATTGGTTAAAGGTTTCCAAAAATCAAACGACCAGTTCCTATGGACTGCTACAACTGCAGGTGGTGACTGTGTTGATGGTTTGAAAACTATCATCTCAGGTTCAACTACTGGTGTTGTTGTTCCTAACTCAATCACAGGTTCTGCTCCTTTATCTTCTGATATTGGTGATACAATTGACGTGATGATTGAGAACTTGGCAGCTGATGTACAAGATAGAGATGATTTGACAGTATTCATGTCAATCACTAACTTCAGAAAGTACGTTACTTGGTTGAGAAACGAAAACAACTACTTCTATGACCCAGCATCTGTAGAGAACAGAGTAAACATGATGGCTATGAAGCACCCATTCACTCCGAATGTGACTGTCGTAGGTACTATCGGTCTACAAGGTTCAAACAGAATCGTATTAGGACCTGCTAAGCAAATCGTTGTAGGTACTGATTTGTTATCAGACGTAACTGACTTCCAGTTATGGTACGATATCAATGGTGACCAATTGAAGCACAGAATTGTAACTAAGCTAGGTGTTAACATTGCATACCCTGAGTTCTGGGTATCTAATGACCAGGCCTAATTGTTGAATAATATAAAAGTAAAGGATAAGATATGAGTACATGTGATATTACATCAGGATTTACGCTAGGTTGTAGAGACAACACTGGTGGATTAAAGAACATCTATATCTTGTCTGGTAGCATTGATTCAACAAGTGGTACGACTGGTTTGCTTTCAGGAATCACTGGTTCAGGTGCTTTCTACAAATTTGAATTAACTCGTCAAACTGGTGATTTCACCGAAGCGATTAACTCAAATGTAGAAAACGGAACTATTTTCTATGAGCAAACTGTGAACGCACCATTCCACAAGCTTCAGTCAGAAACTCGTAACAAAGTAAGAGTATTAGCTAAAAACCCAGATATTAGAATGGTTGTTGAAACAAACAATGGTTCTGAAGATGGTGTTGGTGTATTCTTCTTGTTAGGACAGACTAGAGGTTTATCATTAAGTGGTGGACAAGGCCAGACAGGTACAGCGTTCGGTGACCTAAACGGATATACTTTAACATTTACTGGACAAGAGCCAGAGCCAGCAAGTGAACTTTCAGGTTCATCTCTTGCAGCTGTGTTAAACGGTATCAGCGTAGGCTAAATTTATATATAGTATTAGGAAGGGGGCTTCGGTCCCCTTCTTATTACTTTATTAAGGAATACGATGATTTATTTATTTACTTCAGCATCTAACGACATTGCATTCATTCCATCAGCATCAATTGCAGATGGGGACTCTCTTAGGTTGGTATTTACAAATAGATTTACTGAAGCTACATCATCAGTTTCTTTACCATTTACTGAATATGGTAAGTGGTATAAAAGCACAATAACGTTACCAACCGATATTGATTTAAAAGGAGGGTCTTATGATTTGGTATTCCAAGCAATAATTTCCGCAGGTGATGCTCAAATATGGGGCACATCTACAGAAGTTTGGGGTACATCTGAAGTTGTATGGAACTTAGGAATAGTTCCAGGACAATACATAACCGATACGACCACAACTGCGTTCGTTTCAGAGAGTATAAGTAGGTACAGATATACTTCTACTAATGAAGATGGAGCATATGTAGTGTTTAATGGATAAGATTTCAATGGAAAAGAAAAAGAATCATAAATTTAGTATTATCCCAAAGTATAGTGAATATCTGTACCCAAATACAGCACAATTTGAAGATGATAAAGGGGATATTGTTTATTACGGACAGGATAATAAGTTTCCAGAGTTATTGATAGATTTATATCATAAATCATCCGTACACGCTACAGCAGTTAACGCAAAGCATCAAGCAGTAATCGGACAAGGTCTTACTGGCTTGGATGAAAGTATTTTAGATTTCGCTAATTCAGATGGCGAGACTTGGAATGATATCTATAATAAAGTTGCTTTAGATAGAGTAGTTTATGGTGGATACGCATTAGAGATAATTTGGTCAAATGATAGAACCAAAATTGCTGAGGTGTATCACATCGATTTCTCTTATGCAAGAGCAAAGAAGATGGATGATAGAGGAAATGTTCCAGGTTATTATGTATATAGAGATTGGGGTAAGACAAGAGGTATAGTTCCTCACAAAGATAACTTACCATACATACCAAAGTTCAGTAGAGTAGATAGAACTGAACCATCTCAAATAATTTATTTCAGACCTTATACTACAGGATTGGATTACTATCCACTACCTGATTATATGGGTGCATTAAAAACAATTGAATTGGATACTGAAGTAGATAACTTCCATGTAAACAATTTAAAGAATGGATTGGCACCATCATTAGCAATCACAACATTTACTGATGCTAATGAAGAAGAAAGAGGTGAGATTGAAAGGCAATTAAGAGATGCATACTCAGGTACAGATAATGCGGGTTCTCTAATGTATATGGATGTGGCTGATAGAGAACAAATGCCTGAGATTACACCAATTCCTCAGAATGGTGCAGATGGATACTATAACGTAGTTAACGATATGGTAACACAAAAAATATTAACAGGTCACAGAATTACATCACCAATGTTAGTTGGTATTAAAACTGAAGGACAATTGGGTGGTAGAGCTGAATTACTTGATGCATATTCACACTTCTTGACTACAGTGATATATCCAATGCAATCAGATATTTTAAAAACGTTTGAGATGATTTTTAAAGTAAATGGAATTGATACTACATTGGGTGTTCAACAAATTAAATTATTCCCAAATGGTGATGAGGTAATGGATGTAGTAACATCAGTAGAAGCAGATATGGGTGAAGATTTAATCTTAGAAGAAAAGGTAAAAGGATAATTATGACTGATACACTATTCATTAGCGAAAACAAACTAAAGAACTTTACTGACCTGAACGATGCAGTTGATGCATCTTTGTTGAAGAATGCAGTTAGAGAAGCGCAGGATATCAACATTCAAAGAATGCTTGGGTATGAATTATACGAAGCAATGATTACAAGAGTTAAGAATGATACCGTTACAGGTAATTATTTAACTCTTATGACATATGTGCAAGATGCACTATTATATTGGTCTTACTACGAAGCATTAGAAGCAATTTGGTTAAGACCAAGAAACAACGGATTACTTATTCCACAAGGTGGCGCTGAAGCCAATGGTGTGGATACTGCGACATACGATAAGAAAAGACAATCAGTTAAAAATAAAGCTGAATGGTACTCAGAGAGATTGGTAGGTTATCTGATTGATAATCAAAGTGATTTTCCTGAGTTTGGAACTGAGACAGGAATGGAAATCTTTCCAGACCAAACTTCTCAATTACGTTCACCATTTGTTACAAAAAGAGGGTATGTTGCTGAGATGGATAAGTTAGGAATAAAAATAACGGATTCAAGATATAAATACTTACCACAATAAGGATAGATAGAGATGGCTAATTATAATCTTACTTCACAGCAAATTAAAGATACATACGAACAACTTACTCAGATAAGTGGTTCAGTATTAGTTGATGGTACAGGTTCTGCTGTAACAAATTTAGATGTATCTGCATCATACGCAACAAATGCACTAACCGCATCATATGTAGAAAACGCATCTGCTACTTGGCCTGTGAGTGGGACTCCAAGTGGTTTGGTTTCTTCATCAGCACAAGTAGACTTATCACAAGCAACGGGTGTTGCGGCAAGTGCTTCAAATGCTACTAATGCAGGTTTTATAGATGTAACAAGTTCTATAGATAATCAAAATAGATATGTAGCATTTGCAGAAAGAGATTCTGGTAATTCAGCCATCAAAATAAATTCAAATTTCTTATATAACCCATCAACAGATACACTTACTGTAGGAACAGTAATAGCAGATGTAACTGGTGATTTGACTGGTAATGCAGATACTGCTACTTCAGCAACTACGGCTACATCAGCATCTTACGCAACTAACTCAGATACATTAGATGGTTTACAAGCATCTGCATTTGCTCAGACAGCACAAAACAATTCATTTAGTGGAACACAAACCTTTAATGATATTGTAGTTAACGGAACGGCAAGTGTTGCTTACTTAGAATCCGTTACAGGTTCCGCTAAGATAATCGGTGATGCATACATTATTCTAAATAATGATACACCTGTTCAAAGATACGCAGGGGTTGTAGTACAAGATAGTGGTTCTACTAACAATACTGCATCATTAGAGTTTGATGGACAAACTAACGATTGGTTCTACGAATATACTGATGATGGTGGTGCTACTGCAGAGTTTGGTACTGTGATGTTCGGTCCAGGATACAATACAAAAGGTTCGCACGTATATCCATCAAACAATAGAATATTAAAAGGAACTGGCGACCACCATATAGTAGATTCATCCATTACTGATGATGGTTCTACTGTATCATTCTCAGCTGAACTTAATGTAACGGGTGCTGTTACTGCTTCGGCAGGATTCAAAGGTGATTTAGATGGAAATGCCGCAACTGCAACAACTGCATCTTATATTGCTGGTATAACTTCTGCTGGATTGGTTAGTGGTACTGGTACTGATTCTATGAAATCAGCTGATAGTTTAACTACTACTTCAGCAACTGCTGCAGCTATTCGTTCTATTGCATTAGGAAATGATGCTGAGGTTACTGCAGCCGGAGATGATTCGGTTGCAATTGGTTCAATCTCACAAGTTACTGGTACTTATGCTGTAGCTATAGGTTCAGGTGCAGATGCATTAGCATCTCATGCTGTTTCTATTGGTTCAGGTGCAACTGCAAGTGGATTAAATTCAATAGCAATTGGTAAAAATACATTTATGACCGCATCCAATGGTATTTCTATTGGTGGTGAAGCTGATGGTATATTTAAATACGATGGTTCATCTAAAATTACATTAAATTCTAATGTAGAAGTAACAGGTCAATTATATACACCTACATTTGCTGGAACAATTGCATCATCAACATCATCAATTGATTTTGATAATGGTAACTTCGCTACGTTAGATTGTTCAGCAGGTTCAACATTCTTGGCAAATCCATCAAACTTAGAATCAGGTACTACTTACACAGTAATTATTACAAATGGTGCTAACATTGGTAATTATGGAACTGCTTGGAAGTTCGCAGGTGGAACTCAACCGACTCTATCTGCTAATACTGATGTATTGACTTGTGTTAGTGATGGAACTAACTTATACGCTACTGCATTAGCTGATTTCTCATAATATAAAAATAGGAAACAATAATGGATGTAAAGGATACTGTAGCAAACGCAACAACAATGGGTGGTATATTTGCATACCTAATGCAATTCCAAGCTGAATTAACACTTCTTCTATTGATTACAGGTCTAACATTGAATGTAACGAGATTATACGATTGGTTTAAAAATAAAAAGGATAAATAATATGTTTACACCAATAGGATTTTTTGCAGCAGAAGAAGCAGGTGGTTTACCAGCAGTTGTTCAAAACTTTGATGTATTTTACTCAGCCGACCAAACCACCACATTTACTGACCAAACTGCTAATGGTAATAATGGTACTGTAAGTGTTGCGGGTTCAGGTGGAACTTCTGCTATTACTCATGTTGGTGGAGCTACCCCTTATTGGGATTTTACAGCACCAAATCCAACTACTGAACAATCATATGTAGAGACGAACGTTGCACCAGGTGCTTTGTCTGATAATACAGCTTTTAGTATCTTTGTTGTATTTCAAGACCCTGACTTGACTGTTAATAATACATTGTATTATGCTGTTGATGGTGGTACTGACCAGATGAGTATGGGAACAAGTAGAACTACTGATAAGATATTTGCTAATCTTAGAGGTGGTAGTAATAAACAAATACTATCTACTACTATATTATCTGAAAATACTTGGTATATGGCAATTATTACTTATGGTGGAAACCTTGCTACTGATATTTATCAACTTACATTGAATAATGAAGCAAGAGGTGGCGATACACCTACTACATTAGATATTACAAATACTATTAAAATTGGATTTACCGGTTTGTCTTCTACTACAGTTAATAGACAAAAGATAGCAGCTTGGGGTTGGGCATCTGGATATGAGTTATCATCGACTGATAGAACTGATTTATTTAACTATTATGATGCAAGTTATTCATTCCCATCAGTTTAATAAACTAACACCTGAAAGACGGTGACTCTATATATATAAAATTCCACTCTAATCAGGGTGGTTTTTTTTGCGCAAGAAAAAAGCCCCTTATAATTACCGGAGAATAACGAATAACTAATCGGGGCTTTTAACTAAAAACAAATAATAGGAGCAACCTATCGCAAGATTTAGTCGCTTATAACAGTATATAACTTTATTTTTAAGTTGATACTTTTTTTTGTATATTTCTTATATTTATAGTAAATAATAGGAGTAATACAATGAATATGAAAAAGTATTTAGAGCTTAACTACACAAAGATGCGAACATTGGTTCGTAAAGTAACTAAGAATCATCAAAATGCAGATGATTTGTTTAATGATTTGGTTCTCACTCTATTAGAGAAACCAGCTGAGTATCAATTAGATTTATTAGAGAAGAATAAAGTGCCGCATTGGTTCACCTCATCAGCTAAGATGCAATATGCATCTAAAACATCCCCATTCTTCTACAAATACAAAAAGTTTGCTATGAAAAGCAATGAACTTCATACTTGGAAATACCAAGCAGAAGAGGTTGAAGAAGAAGGAATTGATGCCATTGAAATGTTGGAATATATCAAAACCGAAGTAAACTTATATAATGTATATACCAGAACGTTGTTAACGGAACACCTATTAAATGGTAAATCATTCTCAGAGATTAGTAGAGAATATAAAATAAATCGTAAATATGTTTCTGAAACAATAAGACCGGCAAAAGAGAAGATTTACATAAAACTAAAAGCAATATGGAAAAAGGATTAATCTTAGAAATCATAGGTTTACTATCTTTAGGTTTCTTATTAGGATTTGGAATTTACAAAGGAATTTTGTATATTAAGAAATTGAAGTGGGAGAACCCAATCAAGCGCTACATCAAAAATGTGGTGATGGATTATTTAAAGGAGCTGAGTAATGATAATTGAAATAATTGGATTAGCAATAGTATGTAATATGCTAACACATTGGTTTGAACCAATTCAAGGTATCAAATTTTGGATAACTGATAAGTTACCAACTTGGTTATCAATGCCATTGATATGTAGTAAGTGTGCCGGTCTATGGTTCGGTTTACTTTACTTTCAGGATTTATGGTTAGGAGTAATTACATCATTCATTGCATATCTGATTGATAGTTTAGTTGATTTAATTGAAGATAAAAGGAAATATTAAGATGGATAATAATAGAATAAAAGCATTGCATGCTGGAGGAAGAAGTATAGCATCGCTTGCACAACAATTTGGGGTATCAGAGAAAGAGATTAAAGCAATCTTATACGTTACTACCATATACAAAGAAAACACTCAGGAAATCAAAGAAGATAAACCTAAGCGTAAAAGAAAGAAAAGCGTTAAGATTGAAGAACCTATAATAGAAGAGAATAATGGCAACGATACAGAAGCAATTACCGAAGAGTGAGGTTGATGAACTTGTAACTTCTTACTTAGATAGGAAAAAAACAACTACAAGAATTGATAGAAACCTAACATATACTTTGTATAATCAGTTTTTTAACCTTAAACAAAGAGATGTTAATGCATGTAGTTGTATGGATAGGGATACTGATGCAAAGGTTGCTAAGTATATCGAAAATCACTATACAGTAGAAGAACCTCTACCAATTGAATCGACTACTACAATTGATATGAGCGCTATGCTTGCTCCTAAACCAAAGAAGCCAGGTCGACCTAAGGGAAGTAAAAATAAACCAAAAGAATGAGAACATTAACAGAAAATATGATTCGTACCAATGATGGTGGCGACCTTTGGGATTACCTGTTTAACAATGTACCTCTGCCTAAAAAATTGGAAGAGAATGTAGATGCTAGTGATGAATCAATGGTATGGCTACAATCACAACTATTGGGTGGTGAACGATGGGTACACTTTAAAGAGAATGAGGATTTCGTATTTACAGAACTTGGTAGAGTATTCAATGTAAAGTTTAAACGTAAAACAAAGGTTCTGAGATATGTTAGTGTAATGAGAGTAAATATATCAACTCAACAATTCAATCTGAATAAGAAGATTAAAGAAGAGTGGGGTATTGATATTGATATGTTTGATTTGTGTGATGAGGCAGAGGAGATGGTTACACAAATGAATGTAAAAAGAAAAAAGGATAAATGATATGGGACGTAAAGTTGGAGATACAAACGCTAAAGGACAAGCTCATATTGATGAGTGTATTGTCTTTATTACAAGAGATTCCATTTCACATAATGATTGGTGTAGATATGCTGTAGATAACTATGGTATGACTAAACGTAGAGCAGAAATGATTTGGAGTAAAGCATGGGAAGTTCTCAGAGAAAGATATCAGAAGGATGCACAAGAGAACCTAACACAAGCACTACTACGTTTGGATGATTTATATCGTAAAGCAACTGAAGAAGGTGGAGATTGGAATACAAGAGCAAACATCCTAAGAGAGAAGAACAAACTATTGGGATTGCATACTGAGAAGATAGAAACCAAATCAGAAATCAATCTTAAATTTGATTTTGATGAATAATTTTGGTGGTTTTTCTTCGAATAACACTATTTATATTTGGAAATAAGAAATAAAAATTGTATATTAGTATCATTAAACATTGAAAAGTAGGCAGTTCAGCTAAAGCCTTTAAGTGGACAAAAACAATAATAGCAAGTAACACAATCGCAGGAGAACGCAAGAGGTCTTTCAGATGTTAAGATTAGGTGGGGTTTGTATCGGAGGATTGAAATAATATCCAACATATCCGTAGATAGCTCCATATTCTCCGAAAAGATGATGGTTATAAATTCGAGGTGGAGATTCATAGGTTTTGTACGACGCCCTCACTATGAATTCTAAGAAGCTGAGATATAACACCAAAATCGTTAATAAGTTGAAAAATTACTGATTCATGAGGGTGTTCGTGTCCCTTGACAAAATAACCTGAGTGGTATTTGACTAATTAGTAATTAAGTATAAACTGTATTAGACTATTAATATTATAGACTAAGTCAAGCATTCAAAACTATCAGTATGTCCAATCAACTCGATTGGTAATATAAAGACAAAAGGAGAATAACTATGCAGATAACTGGATTCAAACCTCATCAGAAGCAAAAGCAAATAATTAATTCTATACTTGCAGACGAAACTATGTTTCATTCAGTAGTTGTAGGTAGACAGTTTGGCAAGACCTTAATGTCAATCAATCTATTAATGTACTTTGGCTTAAATAATAACAATGCTAAGATATTATGGATTTCACCTGTCTATTCTCAGGCAGCTAAAGTATTTCAACAAATCTATAATTCATTACACCCAGCAGGTTTAATCAAGTCAGCAAATAAAGCAGACTTTGTAATGCAATTAATCAATGGTACAACCATTTGGTTTAAATCATCAGAAAGGCCTGAGACCATTAGAGGTCTATCCATTCAGTATGCATTCATTGATGAATCACAAGATGTAAAAGATATTGCTTGGAAACAATCTATACTACCTACTCTAACTGCAGCAGGTAAGAAATGTGTTATAACTGGAACACCTAAAAGAAAGAATTGGTTCTATGATATCTTTATGATGGGTAAATCAGATTCGCATGATAACTACAGGTCTTATCATGGCTCCTCAATCGATTCTCCTTACGTTTCAGAGCAGTTTATTGATGAACAGAAGAGAACCTTACCCCCAAAGATATTTAAGCAAGAATTCTTAGCAGAATGGCAGGATAATGAAGGTTCAGTATTCCAAGGGATTGATAAGGTTTGTATTTGGGAGAATTGGCCTGATAGAAACAGAGATATGCGGGTGTATGGTGGATTAGATATTGGTAACAAAGGTGATTACACTGTACTTACAATAATGGATGAGTTGGGAAGAGTACTTTACATATGGAGAGATAACAAAATAGAATACTCTCAGATAGTAGATAAAGTAGTAGAGATATGTAAACACTATAAAGTATCAGATTTGCTCTTAGAGGTAAACGGAGTGGGAGACCCGATATACGAAATGGTAAAGAAAAAATTCAGTAGAACTTCTCCTTTAACGCAAACGCAACAAACCAAAGAGAACATCATCAGAAGATTAATGGGTGATATACAAGATGGAGCAATAGAATTACCTTCATACAATCTATTCCCTTATCTAAGCGAAGAACTCGAAATATTTGAATACGAAGTACTTCCATCAGGCAAAATACGTTATACACATCCGCAAGGATTCCATGATGATACTGTCATCTCTCTTGCAATGGTGAATTGGAACAGAGTAAATAGTAAAAGAGGAAGTGGAATTAAGATAGGAAGCTTAAGATAAGATGTGGTATTACAGAGATAAAGAAGTAGTGGAAACACCAGAAGGAATAGGATTCGTATATAAGATAACGCATATACCAACGGGTAAATACTATATAGGCAAGAAATCTCTTTACTCAAATAGAACCTTACCTCCACTAAAAGGAACGAAAAGAAAGAGAAGAGTAACCAAAGAATCTGATTGGAGAAAGTACTACTCATCAAACGATTGGATAAAGAGTGAAGTAAAGGAAGGTAAGCGAGATGAATTCAAAAGAGAAATCATAAGAGTATGTTATTCAAAAAAGGGATTGGGATACTACGAAACCTACTATCAGTTCTATTACAATGTATTAGAAGATGAGAATTCACTAAACGGAAACATCTTAGGAAAATACTTCAGAAAAGATGTAAAGGATACCAAATGTGGATGTGATACTTGCCAATGTAATAAAGCAAATACAACCCCTTAAAAGCAAAACTGAGAGGTGCTGAGAAGCATATCAAGCCCTCTCCCTACTTCGGTGAGGTGGGGGCAATTTAGAATCATTCTAAATAAGGAAAATAGTTTGAAATAAATGGTGGTTTTTGTATGAACTTGCATACTTATAATAAACAAACAAATTTAAAGGAGCAACAATGCAGAGATACAAAGACACAAACTTCCACGTAGATAAGAATGGAATATGTTATAACCCAAAGGGAAAACGAATTGGGAATATAGCAAAGAATGGTTACTACAGAGTTGGTAGGCATTTAGGTACAGTAGATGGGGTACAGAAGAAGAAGTACTATATGGTACACAGAATGGTCGCTGAACTATTCATACCAAACCCTGATAACCTTCCTCAGATTAATCATAAGAATGGAATCAAAACCGATAACCGAATTGAAAACTTAGAATGGTGTGATGGTTCTTATAATGTTACGCATGCATATATGAATGGATTGAATTCTACAATGGGTGAATCGCATCATGCATCTACAATATCAGATGATGTAGTAAGATGGATTAGAAAACAATATGATACTGGTAAGTATAGTATCGCAAGAATTTGGAGAGCATCAGGTGTACAGAATAGGTCAACAGTTTGGAGAATAGCTAAACGAAAGACAAGAAAGTATTTAAAGTAAATCAATTATATATGTTAGTTATATATTAATATGTTGACGGTCTTTATCCCATGTGGCCTGAAACAATTTATAACTACTACAAAAAACGAGTGACCTCTTTGTTATATATTGGTTACTGCCATAACCCTATAACTCGTTTCTCCTCAGGTCTAAGATGTCGGAACTCCTTACCTGAGGAGTTTTTGTGTCTACACAATCAGAACTATTGACTGATAATATAATGAATTAAACAGGAACAATAATGGAAAAGAAAACAACTACAGTAACGCTACCTGAGTATTTCTCTATCAAGCACTATAAAGCATTGGGTTCATTTGAACACTTAGATGATTTAGAGAAGATTATTATGACGGTAAGTGCACTTACTGAAAGAGATGTAGAAGAGATTGAGAGATGGTCACTAACTGATTTGATGAAAATCTATAGTGAAGCAGGTCGTATTATGCATGAGACGGGTGGTGAGTTCTACCCAGTGTTTGAGTTCAAAGATATCATCTATGGATTCCAACCATTGAGTAAGATGACTGTAGCAGAGTTCATTGATTTGGAAAGAAGGTTGAAAGACCCAGTGAATAACTTAGAAGAGATACTTGCTATCCTTTACAGACCTATCAAATCACATAAGTTCAACTCATTGGAGTGGATGCATAAATCATACATCAAAATCCTAAAGGGTGAGAATGAATCTATGTTCAAGTACTATGAGGTAGAAGAGTATGATACAGAGACGAGAGATTGGAGAGTTGATATCTTCAAAGACCTTCCATTAGAGTACTGCATCGGAGTTCTTAGTTTTTTTTTGGGCTTAGGAATGCAACTCTCTCTAAGTTCGATAATATCTTCGGAGGACCTGACGATGGAGGAGAAGGAGGAGATGCTAGGGGTAATAGAGGGGGCACTTCAATCGCTGAACACTATGGGTGGCTCTACATCCTCAGAAACCTTGACACAACAAGAATCCTAAATATTACAGGAGATACTAATATATTAAAGAGCAATATTATTTTCATACTGAATTGGTTAAGCATGGAAACAGAGATTGCAAAAGAACAAGAAAAGAAGGAGAGACAGTTACGATTACAAAATCTTAGATAAGATGAAAGCTATAGTTGGTCACGAACGATGGTCAGTAGATACAGAAGGAAATGTATTTGGACCGAAAGGCAAACTGAAGATTACAAAAAGTAAAAGAGGTTATGCAATGACTAATGTAAATAAAAGAACAAAGAATGTTCATATATTAGTAGCTACAGCTTATTTAGATAATCCAAAAAATTGGGAACACGTCGTACATATAAATGGTAACAAATTAGATAATAGAGTTGAGAATCTTAGGTGGGTATCCTTGAGTGAACGTAGAAAATACATTGAGGTTTACAAACAATATGAAAGTAGATTCGATGAGCATACAGAGAACCAACAAAAACAGATTGTAGCTCTACACAGGTCTAAATCAAAATATACAATACCATACCTCTCCAAACTAATAGGTTCTGAGGAACATATTATAGAAAGATATATAATGAAGTATAAAGGAAGAAAAGTATGAAAACATACAGAGAAATTATAGAGAAGTTCGAAACAGCTGCTACCTATCACGACCATATCAAATCATTTGGACATGGTTCTTTGGATAAGCTCAATGATGTGATGAATCAGCCCTATACCCTATGTTGGGTACGTCCGATGGCATCATTAGGTATTCAACCTTATGGGCAAAGAACGCTGACATTTGAGGTTTACATTTTGGATATACCTAAGTTAGATAGAACTACAGATATTCAAACTATGAGCGACTGTGAAAGAATTCTATATGATGTGTACACATACTTCAGAGATGGTACTGACCAACAACAATACGAAGTTAATCTAACGGGTGTAACACCAGTTCAAGAAGCATTTCAAGATAGAGTATTTGGATGGTTAGGTACATTTGATATTATAACTGATTCATCAGGTTTAACTTATTGTAATATTCCAAACTAATGAGCGACTTCCCTAACATAGAACAAGTAATCAAACAGGCAGCACCTCTTATGGCAGAAGCAATAAGAGATTCTGCTATTAGTAATGGTTTGTTTAAAAGTGGTAAGTTAGCAGGTTCATATCAGGGTAGAGCAGTAGTTAAGGATAACAACTTCTCAATAGAGATTACAGGTGAAGATTATGGTTTGTATCAAGATAGTGGTATCAATGGTACTAAGATTAAGGTTTCACCAGCGCAGGAATCAATCTATCCTCCTGGTCAATTTCAATCAAAAGTAATCGGTGGACCACTACCCTTCGCTGCAAGGAAATCAATCGCTGAGAAGGGATTAAAACCACGTCCATTCATACAATCTGGTATTAATCAAGTTACCAATAATTTTTTAATTCCAAAGTTAGAAGAAGCGGGGGTAGAAGATGCAAACAATATCATTGTTCCTCCTTCAAAATATTTAAAGGAAACATAATATGGCATTAATAGAAAGACAAAATCCAACAACACCGAACTTGGTAGATTCTGATTTAATCTATGTAGTCTCATCAAACAATGGTAGTGAACCACAATTTCAGTTTGTAGCAAAGATTATAGATAAAGATAATAACTCAGTTATTGTAAAGCAAGAACCAGCACCTGCGGGTTCATTGGTTCAAGCAAAGGGTGTATTTAATATATCTCAGATTGCAAAAGATTTTATGGGTGAGGATAAAATATGGAAAACCCAAAAGATAGCTAAAAACGCTTCTGCAAATGAATTCAATGTAATCTTTTATGAAGAGACTGGCTCATCTGTATCATCATCAGTTAGTTTACAGAATCCTCTATCAGGTTCTTTTGTATATCTTTTAGATGGTGTTGTAGAGATGAATAGTGGTGATTGGAATTGGCAATCTGGTTCTTATTATCAAACCCCATTAGCATCAACTGGTTCTGTATTTGAATATCAACATGCTTTAACTGAAGCACCATTTACACAAAGTATCAGAGAAGGTGAATACGCAACCTTATCATTTATCAATGGTAACTTTGATGGTTCAACAACTAACGCTCAGGATATCTTTAATATACAATTTACATTCTACGATGAAGATGGTGTAGGGCTTGGAGGATTCGATTATAAAAATATTGTATCAAATGGTGGAGGGCCAAGGACTGTATCAACACAACTTTGGAATGCTGTAGCAGGATTACAAACTGATTCAAGTAAAATGATACATATCGGTACAGGTATTGCTAACTTAACTGATGCAGGATTTACTATTCCTTCAGGTTGGGCTAGTTACTCTGTACATGTTGAAGGACAGGATGATGCAGGTTTAAATAACTCATTTGGACAATACAGTAAAAGATGGTATGTTAAGCAAGAACCTGAATGTGATTATGAAGGTACACGTTTCGCATGGTTGAATGAATTAGGAGCTTGGGATTATTATACATTCCCTTACGCAATTTCTATTAGTGATACAATCACACGACAAACCTATCAGCAAGGATTTGTAAACTATTCAAACAATACTGCATACACTGTACCTTACGATGTAAATAGAAGAGGTACACGACAATACTCAACTCAATACGAAGAAGTAAGAAGTGCTGAATCAGATTGGTTATCACAAGAAGAAGCAGATTGGTTAAGGCAATTAGTGGAATCGCCTAATGTTTACGTTCAGGTAGGTACTACAGACCCTGGTACATATAGAAACCCAGAGGAAGCACAGTTTATGCCTGTGGTGATTGAAACTACAAACTTTGATTATAAAACAAATCCTCGTACTGATAAGATGTACAGATTAAGTTTATCTTATAAATTCGCAAACAATAGAAGGTCAAGATAATATGGCAAATGGATTAGTACTTAGATGTAATGTTAGAGGTGTCCGATATGACTTGGATACATTTGAAGATATATCATTCAGATTAGATATCTCTGCTATTCAGAATAATCAGATTGGTTCTAACTTTGGAATCGCATCACAGAATGTTGCATTGCCTGGTAGTAAGAACAATAATCAATTCTTTGTTGCTGCATTTAATGTTAACTCACAAAATGTAAGAGGATTCAAACAATCCATTCCGTGTCAGGTATTACAGAATGGTGCAGAAGTATTTAAGGGTAATCTTATCTTAAATGATGTTGTTACTGATACATACAAAGATACTATCTATAATGTTACTATTGTAAATGAGGCTGTTGACTTTACTACATTGGTTGGTGACCAATACTTAGGTGAATTAGATTTTAGTGATTTAGAACACTTATATACACCAGCGAATGTTACTGAGAGTTTTGCTGATGATGATTCATTCTTAAATGGTGATGTGTTTTATCCATTGATTGATTATGGATTGGATGGTACTATAGCTAATGCTTATCCACTTGCTATGGGTGGTCAGTTTGGTAAAGTAGATAATCCAAATTCACCAATGGTTATTCAGCAGTTTAAACCTGCAGTTAGGGTTAAAGCTGTTATTGATAAAATCTTTGAATCAGTAAACTATGAATATTCATCATCATTCCTTAACTCAGATGAATTTAAGAGTATATACTTCCTATCAACGAATACTGATAAGAATGGTATCCTAAGTGATTCAGCACAAGGTTCAGGTTTCCAAGCAACTGCATTAGGAACAGAAACTCTTTATGGTATTGGTGATTTTGGTACACTAACATTTAACGATGAAATATTTGACCCTCTGAATGGATTCAACACAGGTACAAGTACATTCACAGTCACTAACTCTGGTCAATACGCATTTGGTGCAACTATACCATTTACAAACCCAGACCCTACAACAAACGCTATTAGTGAACTTGTTCTAAAGCTGATAGTCAATGGTTCATTGGTAACACAAACCCAATATGATGTTGGTAATATTGGAACTGGTACTATTAACTTCTCAACAGCGGGTATCAACTTATCAGAATTTGATACGGTTAGATTAGACTTTACATATGAAGGTTCTAACCCAGGTGGTGATGTAGACCTTTTATTATCAGCTGATAGAACGTTCCAAACTCTTTATTCTCCAATCAATGCCATTGGTGCTACTGTTGATATTGCTCAGCAGTTTGATGCATCAATTAAATCATTAGATTTCTTAAAAGGTATTATTGAAAAGTTTAACTTGATATTAGAACCAAAAAGAGATGAAAGAAATGTTCTTATTGTTGAGCCATTCGATATATGGGCTGATGGTGGTCAAGTTAAAGATTGGAGTGATAAGTATGATAGAGCTGAAAAAGTATCTATTAAACATCCAATACAATCACAACCATTAGAGTTAGAGTTTGCAGATTCATTTGATAATGATGTATTAACTGATTACTCTAAAACAAACTTTGATGCAGAACGACCTTATGGTACATACACATATACATCTAATTCAGATATTCCAAAAGGTAAGAAGAAGATTGGTGGATTCTTTTCACCAATACCAACACAAGGTGTGCCTGGTGCACCAAACATCATTACACCTCTTATGTACAAAAAGGATGGACAAGATAATAAAGCATATAAGTTCAAACCAAGATTAGGATATAGAATAGATAATCAGGGTGCTGTGGGTGCAGCTAACTCTCAGTTCTATTTAAGAGATACATCAGCACCAAGTGATGTTATTATTTCACAATATTCTACAATGGCAGCAATACAATCCTATCCAGTGGGTGATGGTAAATCAATTCACTTTGATGGAACTTGGTATCCATTCCACCAGCCACAAGTAGATGGTTACACACCATTCGGTACATTTACTGAGTATTGGGGAAGATACATTAATGAATTGTATGATGATGATGCGAGAATCTTAACTCTGAATATGAACTTCAAACCAACTGACTTGATTGATATTCAGTTGAATGATAAAATCTTTATAGATAACACATATTACCGTATAAATAAGATTAGTGGGTTCAACATCACTAAGGATGATACTGTTAAAGTAGAGCTCTTAAAAACACCGATAAGACAATTTAAGTTTCCACGTAGAAGAATATATGTAAATCAATACGATGATGGTCGTGATGTAGGTGTACTTGACCCAGGTGATTACTTAGCACAAGGTGATGTATATGTTAGTGATTTAACTACAGGTGGTCAAGTTACCTCAGCAGCAGTTCTAAAGAACTTTGCAGCTGTAACTGGTTTAAAGTATATTTCAGGTTCTGTATATTGGAAAGATAACTTCAACTCTAATAATATTAATTCTAATTCTGAACAAGCAGTTAGAGGTTCTATAGAAGTAGACCCATCAGTAGGTGCAGTATTTGGTGCAGTAGACGGTGGTTCGATTGGACAATCTGCTGATAAGTTAGTATTGGTTGGAACTAATATAGAAATTCAAAGTAATGTATTGAATTCTTATATTGGTGGTGAAAACAATACGATTGGAAGTGGTTCTGATAATGTATCAATATTCTCATCAGTACGAACTGATGTAGGACCTGGTACTGCAGATGTTACGGTATTATCATCAGTTAGTGCAAGTATCAATGGGACTGCAAATACTATGATTGGTACTCTAACATCATCAATTGTTAATGGTGCACAACAATCAACATTGATTGGTACAAATGGGATTGACTTAGATAATACTAATCATAGATTCGTTAGACATACTCATATTGGTGGTAGTAATTTCGAATACTACAATACAGGTTCTTCAAAAGATTATAGTAACTCTGTAGGTATTGGTCAATTGCCTGATATACCAACTAATGAAGGTGTACCTACATCAGGTATGGTTCTAATGGGTAACTCTATATTGACAGGTGCACAATACTTTAAAGTAACTGAGGTATCTGCATCAGCTGGTGGAACTTATGATATGACTAGTGATAGAGATTCATTCCTAACTTACTTTAACTGGAGTGGGGGTAATGGAACATTTAATATAGATTTACCAACTGTTGTTACCAATAAAGGTAGATTCCTTAGATTTATGACTGATGGTACATTTACTACAGGTAATACTAATATTAATCTTAGAGCAAGTGGTTCACAAACCATTGATGGGACTGCAGAATATTCAGTATCTAAAGATTATAATGGATTTGGTATTCTATCTACAGGTAATGAATGGATAGTAATCCAATTGAAGGCTTGATGATGGATA
>Ga0208644_1001482_pt1 | contig 19563 bp, 36 predicted proteins | sample VirMetDEL_Nov_18_FD_184517 | JGI IMG/M metagenome (GOLD analysis project Ga0208644, IMG submission 184517) | Aqueous microbial communities from the Delaware River and Bay under freshwater to marine salinity gradient to study organic matter... | ecosystem: Environmental > Aquatic > Marine >...
GCGTCGGTGAGGTATGCGGAAGATATCAGGTCAGCGACTTGGCCGATCGTGACGACGGGGACGTTGTGTAGTTCTTCGCTCATTTGTAAGTGCCTCCTGGCTGGTCAATTTTTAGAAGAAAAAGAAGAGTGCAACGACAAACCCGGTCATTGCACTGGCCACGCAAGCGGACAGGAATTCCCAGAAACTCATTTGTGCTTAACCTTCCTGGTGTATTTGGTCCGGTCCCGCACGATGCGGGGCTTGTATTTGGGCGAACGCAGATCGCGGCCCAAGGCGCGGTTGGGTTTCATGTTTCACCTCTTCACAAAGGGGGTTGCGTTGAACTGCAGCGGGGAGATTTCCTCCCAGCCGCAAGCGAGCAGATCGTTGGACTGCACCGGTCTGACGCCAGGGGCCAGGGACCATGTGACATGGAACGTGCCGCCGTCAGGCCGCCGCACAGAGCCATCGACCGCGACGACCAAGGCCTCGACCTCAGAACTGAATGCGTGGCCACACACGGCCAACTGAGCGGGCACTGGCTCAATTGCATCAGGTCCGAATTGAAAGGTGACGTGGTGCGCCACCGTCTTGGGGTGGAGCGGCGGAAAGATGCGCAGCAGTTTTTCGCGGGTGAGGGGGGTGATTTTCCACCCGGAATACAGCGCGGGCTTGGGAAGGTTCCAAACTGCCCGGTGGATGGCTTGGTTCTGCTCGGCGGTCGGCTGAAGCTCAAGGCTTTCATCAAGGATGTCTGGCTTGGTCATGTTCACCTCAGAACAGGGGTTGGAGGGTTTCGCCGTTTTCAATGCGGCGGGTGATCTCTCGGACTTCACAGTCCAGCTTGTCGGCATCGTCAAACTGTCGATGCCATGCCAAGTCGCTGGCACGGTCCTGCAGTTTTTTCCGGTATGCAATCAGGCACATCAGGTTGGGGTCATGCTTAGCCATCATGCACCCCCTTCAGTTCGATGATGTTGCCCGCCGTCGAGACGTAAAACGGGACATGCACAAACGAGACGCGAGCCTCACACCCAAGGTTGCGGCGGATGCCAGCGGCCCACTGCTCAGCCCTGCACTCGCCCAGGTCAAATGTCTCTTCCTGGGTCTGTCCGTTGATTTCGGTGATGTCGATGGCTGGGAACGTGACGTCCGTTAGCCAGTCATCACTTGGTTTGGCGCGGTATTCAACGCGCCATGCGTTTGGTTTGTTTGCCATGTTGCACCTCCTTAAGCATTTCTATGGCTGTTTTGATTTCGTCCAAGGCCGGGGCAATGTCGTCAGCCGACACTGCCCAGCCAAGGATTGATCGCGCAGACTGCAGACTTATCAGCGCTTGGTTCAGCGCTTGGTCACGGGTCATGCGAAGTCGCCACCCTGAGAAAACAAGGTGTCACCTGTTTCGCGGTCGACGACCATGACCCAGGCTGTGCTTTCCCACTTTGTCTCTTCGTCTGCCGCCAACAAGGCAGCACTGCGGCTACGGGTGTAGACGGTGCAGGTGGAGCCGTCCCGCTCTGCCACCACCATCATGTAGCGAGCGCGGGTTGCCTGGGCCATTGCGTCAACGGCCTCTTGCGCGGTTTGTGCGACAGTCATGCCTAGTCCTCCCTATCGAAGCCCGAACCGTTTGGCGCAAACTGGGCCAAACCCATCTTCGACTGATTTCTCGTCAGTCAGCGGGCGGTTGCAGAAGCAGCAGTTGCCGGTCTTGTGCCCGTGCTCAGCCGCAATTTTAGCGGGGTCGGTGGACATGTGGACCAGCAGGTCGGTGACTGCCTGGGTGCAGTTTCGGCTGGGCTCAAACTTGCCCTCCAGGCTGATGCGTCCAAACCATGTGCCGGAGCCAAACCCGCCACCGTCGGTGACGTTGACTGTGCCGGGTCGACGTGCCCGCGCACCAGCGACTGCCAGCACAACGGGCTGGGCATCCGCTTCCAGGCGGATTTTCGGGTGCTTGAGGTTCGAGGCGGTGGCGACCTGCATGAGCCTGATGATCCCGGTCATGTCGGCCTTGGGGGCTTCCGGCTGAGGCTCAGGATTGATCTGAGCGTTGGCCAGTTTCAGCGCCCAGTGGAGTTGTTTCGGGGACAGCGGACGCTTGCCGATCTGCTGCGCCAGGGATTTGGCAAAGTTGCTGCCATCCTTGTGGAGCATGAAGCAGATGCCGTCAGCGGTTTGAGAGTTCAACTCTGTGAATTCTTGCATAGGACCTCCAGGTCTCTAGGGTTGGGCTGGTGTTCAGCCTTGAGCGGAGCGCTCATGACTACCCCGGCATTGCGCCGGGGCAGGGATGAATGCTCAGTCGGTGGGTTTGTTGCGCCGCCACCACCGGGCCATGTCGAGCATGACGCCAGCGGCGCGGCCTTTCTTAACGGTGGAGAAGCTCTCGAGCATCATCAGCCCGGACGGGGTGACCAGGGCAGTGACGCGGTCGATGTTGACGCCCTCAGCGACATAGTCCCAGATGATGACGTCTTTGCCGTCAACGGCGTCGCGGTAGATTTTGGTGTAAGTGCGAAACATTATTCCCCCTTTCAGTCGGGATAGGCGGCGGCGGCTTCCTGCCATATGCCGCCTTCGCTGGTGGCCTGAGCGAGCAGGTCGAAACCGTCAGCGTAATCGACGATGACCTTAACGACCGGGCCGTATCTGTTGAAATCGTCCTCAGCCTTGCGAGCCAGCGCCGCTTTTTTAGTGCGTTCGCGGATGCTATAGCAGTCCGCGTCGTCGAGGCTTTGTGCGTACCAATAAACGAGCTTCATGATTGGACCCTTTCGATCTGGATGTTGGTGCAAGCCCATTCGAGCAGCATGTTGCGGATGGCATCTTCCGGGGTGGCGGCAGACTTGCTGGTGCCGTACCCGTCGATGCTTGCGCTGTAATCCCCATCCCAATCATCGAACCGCACCGTGGCGATGTGGTTGGTGCATGAAAAGGTCGGGTCGATGTGGTCGGCTGAAACCTTGAAGATCATGCTGCGTCCTTTCGGGTCAGGATGTTGTCGATGAGGTCGTCGTACTGGATGCCGGAGCCAACCACTTCGGTGGTCATGCAGGTGCCGAATGTGCTGTTGCCATGGTCGAGGACCAGTTGCTTGACCTCCTGCAGGATTTCGACCTGCACGATGCGGTCGCATTCGACCGGGATGGTGTAATTCAGCACTGCCTTGGCGGTTTTCGTCGCAGCGTCCATGCTCTGGACCTCGGCCTTGAAGCCCAGGTCTTCGCATGTGGAACCGTTTCGGTCGGTGTGAGTGATGGCCAGGACAATGAACTTGCCGGTCGGCTGATTGATGATTTCGATGTTTTGCATGTGTACCTCCAGGTTTGTCATGCGGTTGATGGTCTCGCTCATACCCCGGCGCAATGCCGGGGCATAACAGAGACCACCATGCTCAGACCCTCGCCAGGGTCGTCTTTGCGATGGTGGTAGTCTGGTTTGGTCATTACAGCGCCAGCCTCAATTGGGTTGTATTGGCTGGATGATCCCGGCAGACGGGCTTGACGTGGGCAGTTGTGACCTACTGGCCTGTACCAACCTCACCCGGTTAAGCGTGGCGTCTTAATGCGCCCTTGCGGCTCCGGTGCTCGGCGACCCCTGCTTCCCGGACGGTTCGCGCTGTTCCCGCGCTCTCCCCGTGTGGCCCCCCAGTTGGCGGGGGGTGGGTCGGTCAGTCGTTGTGTAACGACAATGCCCCTTTTAAAGATGCTCTAATGGCATGTCAATACTTTTATTGACGATTATGTAACGGGGTCAGAAAGCGGCTCTGGGCTTGGGCTCGTGAGGGGCCGGACCATGCCCTGGTGTGCTCGGCACCGTGCAGGTTGCGCACTCATATATATAGAAAGAAAAAAATCTGAGCCTGACGATCCCGCCAGAATGCGCACAAAGTGCGTTGCCCCTAGAATGCCCTAGGATGGCCCAGGAGGGGCCATCTCTGTTTTCGGCACCCCTGGCCTAGGCAGGGTCCGAGTTCGCAAAGGTTCATGATTTGTTCGCGTTTGTTCTCATTTTCCTGTCCTGACTGGTTAATATTGGCCACTGATCGGCGGGTGCGACGACATCCTATGACCTGACAGCGGTCGACCCTGACCTTGTGACCGGGTTCTCGTTTTGTTCTTTCGGGACGAGCAGCGCAGCGCAGCGAGCAGCGCCATGGGTGAATGTGCCCAAAACGGGCATGGCCCTAGAATGCTCTAGGATGGCCCAGGATGCGCAAGTCGTCTCAGGTAGGGGTTGGGTAGGGTAAGGCCAGAGTTCGCATTCGTTCACGAAGTGTTCTCATTTGTTCTGGTTTGTGTATACTGACGGCTCAGGACATAGGAGACCTGCACCATGGACGAGAAAGACGACAAGAATACAACCGACAAAGCCCCCACCCCTACTGCAGCGGAGGCGCAAGCCGAGCAGCCAAACAGCAACGTCATCAGGATAGACGGCAAGGGTAAGAAGAGGATGGGCAAACCATACAGGGGGCAGACACAGGACCCTGATAGACCTCTCACACCAAAGCAGGAGGCGTTCGTCAGGCATATGCTGGAGGGCAAGAACCCAAGTGATGCCTACCGGGCAAGCTACAACACAGCGAATATGACGGCAGGGACATTGCATACTGAGGCGTCAAAGCTTGTGGCCCACCCTGCGATAGCCAAGAGGCTGAGGGCCGGACTGCAGAGAAAAGAGGAGGCGGCATTGCATCAAGGCCTCTCTTTGCGGCGCTTTGTTCTCGACAGGCTCAAGACCGAGGCCCTGGAAGCGGACAGTGACAGCGCCCGGATCAGCGCCCTGGTGGCCCTGGGCAAGGTGACAGAGGTCGGCCTGTTCACCGACAGGCTGGAGGTCGACAGCAAGGACAGGAGCCCGGAAGAGGTGAGGAACCTGTTGGAGCAGAAGCTCAAGGCAGCCTTTGGTGATGGCTAAGCCATTGATACTGCAGCATTCCTAGATCGCATAATATGTATTATGGCAAATCGTGCAGGGTGTGCAGGGTCCAGGCTGGGCTCTGTGCCCCGCACGTTGACTGGTCAGGCTGCAGTGGCCGCACACGGCCAGGGCAGAGGGGTACTGGCCCATGACCGGGTCGGCCCCCGCACGTCGGCCCCCACCCCCCGAAATATTATTTGGGACCCCTATCGCTTCACCTACATGGCATTCCACACATTCAGTCACCAACATTTCCCAACTCAATACATAACCATCCATAACATTATGTATCCATAATAGTATGTACCTTTATGTATCCATACTTATACATAACTTTATGTATCAATAATTTTATGTATCCATAACCTTATGTAACATTATGTATCCATAGTTTTACATAATCTGGAGGGGCCCCCTTTCCGGATATTTTTAGGGTCCCATCAATTTCCTCTTGAGTGGGCGCGTATAGAAACGTATAAGAACATATGTTCTTTATTAGGAGGTGTGTTGATATGGACTTTTCTCTTTTGAAATTCGGTGACGATGATCGTTGGGGTATCTCTCTTCTCAGCTTCATCTACAGCGGTGAGGAATTTGTGTGGTTCGATTTTTCTGTGGTCGAGCTTAATTTCATTGGGTGGTCGCGCTCTCTCTTCTCTGTCGGGTGGGACCATGAGGGCCTCCGTGTCGACCTCCTCTTCTTCCACCTTCGCTAAGGGAGCCGTGCTGTGGACTTGTTTGAACACGCTGAGGCTCTAGCCAGGGCTGGGGACCCGGAGACCAGTCGGGAGGCTGCTTCTTTGGCTGACGCCACCAAGGGTGAGAAGGTTGTTTTTAACACCCTGTTGTTTAGGGGTCCTCTCACTATGGAGGAGGTCGGAGAAATCCACGGGAAGCCTTCTGACCATCTGGGGCCGCGATTTGCGTCTTTGCGCCGCAAGAATATGGTTGTTGTTGTGGAGGATGAGAACGGCGACCCAGTGACACGTCCTGGCCGGTCAGGACGCAGACGTCTTGTCTTTGATGCCCAAACCGACAAAACCAAATGGGTCAAGCCTGGGGGCGTGAAGAGCAAGGTTTCTCAACTGAGGGAAGAGATCGTTCGTCTACGGCGCATTCTTGAGGACAATGGTATCGATTATGCTAAAGGTTAGCGTCCGCGAAGACAAAAGAGGGGCTGTTTGGATCGATTTCGATTGGGACGGCCTCCCCATAGATACGGAGCCGGTTTGGCCGGAGATGCTGCAGGGGTTGGCTATGGGGAACGACCCAAATTTGTGCGTTGTGCGGTCTCGGGTCAATTCAGTCGTCCACAAACTGAAGGATATGTTTGAGGCATGGTAAGGGTTCGTGCCGTGGGCTCACTGCAAATGCTGGAAATAGTTTATGCCAGAGGTGATGCCCAGCACCTTATCTCAATGGTGTACCCAGAGGAGGAGCTCCGAGAGGCCAACGTCAGGCACGTCCTCGACTGCATTAGGGGGATAGAGGAAGAGGCAGAATGGCAGAAAGAAAGGCAAGCTCAATGATTAGCACTGAGTTTTCGCCCTCCGACAGAAAAATCATAATTTTTTGGGAGGCGGACAATTATCGGCACCCGGTTGCGTCTATAGCGGCCTTTTCCGCGAACGGAGGCGTTGTTAACATGATTTTCGAGGACATCGTCAAATACGCCGTGGACAATGTTAAGGCCTACATCAAGCACGGCCCGCGTCAATGCCACCCCCATAGGCTGTGGATGAAACCTAGCTTTGTCATCACCAAGAAGACCAATTGGGACGCTTATTTCGGGAAGCGGGCACTTTGATGAGTGATTTCGCGAAATGGCGCAATAGGGAGCGATCAAAGGAGAAGCGCCTCTCCGAAACGTCGCTTCTCAAGGCCTCAAGGAGCGCCTACGAGGCATGGTGTCAGGCAAGGGATACGGACCCCGACTGGGGGAAAACTGGGTTTAAAGCCCAGAAGTCCGAGTGGGAATGGGTCGCACGGTCTGTTTTGGCGGCCTACCACGAAGCAGGTTACGTGGTAATGCATCAATCCATATCCGCCGCAATGCGCAAACTCGCTGACGAAATAGACGAGGAATTGAGTAAGTGAATTATCCGGAATGGAAGCCTGGGCCATACAGGGTCCCCGGCCTCATGGCAAACGACACGCTAAGGAAGGGCGGGGCCGAAGCCTTGGCGAGGGAAATACGCTGGCGTTGGAGAGAGGCTGGCTGGGACATTAACGTCTGGGTCGAAAAAATGTACCAGGGCGGATACGTGGTGAGATCAGACCTCATTAACGGCGTCCCAAGGCCTGACGCTGTGAAGTTTAGGCCGAAAGCCAATATAATTGTTTGGTGAGGCGAACAAAGGGGGTATATATGGCATACAAAAAGCGGAGACGTCGCAATGACACCAGCGCAGTGCAAGGTCCTTCACGCAGGATCGCTCGGACTAAAGATATTCAGGTCTCATCGCAGGACTGTTGAGGCCACAAAGATAGGGATATTCGCCCCTCTCAAGACAATCGACGCCCTTGTTCGCAAGGGAATGCTATCCCATACCATTGGGTTTAACGAATACGAGCCCACAAACGAAGGTCTTGATGTATTTTCACACATGAGGAAGGACTGGACCAGTGAAGCACTTGATCGACAGGTACTTTGGGGCGCGAAGAGACGCGTACCATCATCTGACGAAGAAAGACACGACCGTATTGGATAATGATGATGTGGCGCTTGTCCTAAACGGCAGGGACAAGTTCCAATTCTTCATACGTGAGGACCTAAATCTATCCGACAGGGGCATGGCCCTGATGGAGATTTACTTCAGGATGGTCACTGACGAAGAGTTTGCAAACGAGATGATTTCGGCGGCGAAGGAGCGCATGTGATGGTCTCCTACGAATACGACTATGAATACGGGGGGTTCCGCTTTAAGTACAAAAGAGAAGGCTTCGCTTTCGCATGGAAGACCCCGCAGGAGTTTTTAGAGGATCGACGCCTCGACCTGTGCGACCAAAAGATGCTGGAAAGCCTGAACAAAGCCATTCTGCTCCACCGCACTCATAGGCTAGAGGCGGAAAAAATACGCGCTCAATCTATCTATGGCATCAAAACCTTGAGGTACTAATGGGAATGGGAAGCGGTCGCTCAGTAGCCCCTCCAGCGCCGATGATGGGAAAGTACGTGCGCTACTGCACTACATCGACAGGTCCTCACACGCAAATCCATATTTCTGCGTCAGTTTTTGATGGGCATATGATGGGGTTTAATGTCTCAATTGAGGCTCCCTCGGCGGGAGTGCATCAAGTCTGGCAAGAGGAAATGCGCCAGCCCGTGCCGGAGCACAAAATGATAAGTACCATCCATGCTATCTTGCAAGGCCACGTTAAAGCGGTAAAAAACATGATAAAAGTAGCGAAAAGAGGCAATTCCAATATTATGGCAAATTGGAGCCAGAAATGACCCCGGCACAGAAAAAGGCCCTGACGTTCATTAAGGATTTCTGGGAGGACAACGGGTATGCCCCGTCCTACCGGGATATCATGGCGGGCCTCTCGCTGAAGTCGGTTTCCCAAGCTGCAGCAGTGGTCGACCGCCTTGTCGAGCGCGGCTACATCACCAAAATGCCGAACAGGGCAAGATCAATTCGCATTGCCAATTATTGACACGTCAATAATTGCGGCGCATTCTCCATGAATGCTAACACCGCAAGAAATTGGCGGGTTTTTGTCACGCCTTCATGAACTGCCGATAGAAGAGCAGAAGGAAATCCTCAAGCTTGTCGAAAGCTATGAGGAAAGCCAAAAGGTCATGGGGGCGAGGGACAAGTTTCTCTCATACGTTAACTACCTGTGGCCTGAATTCATCCACGGCAGACACCACGAAATTATGGCCGAGGCCTTCGAGCGCGTGGTTAAGGGCGATCTTAAGCGCCTCATCATCAACATGCCGCCCCGGCACACCAAGTCCGAATTCGCGTCCATCTACATCCCATCATGGTTTATGGGGCACCACCCCAGCAAAAAAATCATCCAGTGCTCCAACACAGCAGACCTTGCGCAGGGTTTTGGCCGCAAGGTCCGCGATATTGTCGGCAGCGCAGAATTCAAAGAAATTTTCCCTGGCGTCGAGTTGAAGGCTGATAGTCAGGCCGCTGGTCGTTGGGCTACAAGCAAGAAGGGCGAGTATTTCGCTATCGGCGTTGACGGCAAAGTCACGGGCAAGGGTGCCGACCTCCTCATCATCGACGATCCACACTCAGAGCAGGAGGCGAAGCAAGCCGCCCGCAATCCGGAGGTATTCGACAGTGTCTATGACTGGTACGTGGCAGGTCCGCGTCAACGGCTTCAGCCTGGGGCCGCTGTTATCATCGTCCAAACCCGGTGGTCTAAGAGGGACCTTACGGCCAGGGTTATTAAGGATAGCATTGAGAAGGGAGGCCATAACGAGTGGGAGGTTATCGAACTTCCTGCGATCCTTCCTTCGGGCGAGCCAATCTGGCCTGAGTTCTGGTCTAAGGATGAGCTTCTCGCCCTTAAATCAGAGCTTCCTCCGTCGAACTGGCTCGCTCAGTACCAGCAAACACCCACGGCAGAAGAAGGCGCGATCATCAAAAGGGAGTGGTGGAAACGCTGGGAAAAGCGTAATCCGCCCCCGTGCGAGTTCATTATACAATCCTGGGATACGGCGTTCGAAAAGACCCAAAGGGCCGACTACTCGGCTTGTACGACATGGGGGGTATTCTGGAAAGAGAGCCAGGATACTGGTCGCCAGGAGGCTAATATCATCCTTCTCGACGCCTTCAAGGACCGGATGGAGTTCCCAGAATTAAAGCGGGTCGCGTATGAAACGTACACTGACTGGCAGCCAGACAGTTTTGTGGTCGAGAAAAAGGCATCCGGAGCGCCGTTGATTTACGAGCTTCGGTCGATGGGCATCCCTGTTCAAGAGTTCACCCCTGCGAGGGGGAACGATAAGATCGTCCGGGCTAACGCTGTCGCAGACCTTTTTGCGTCCGGCAAGGTCTGGGCTCCGGAAAGAAAATTCGCTGACGATGTTATTGAGGAGTTCGCCGACTTCCCCTCCGGAGAGCATGACGATTACGTCGATAGCTCAACACAGGCGCTACTCAGGTTCCGCCAAGGAGGTTTTGTGGCCACCGACATGGACGAGGACGACGAAGGCCTCCCGTCATATGGCGGAGAAAGAGAATATTACTGATTTGGAGTTTTGACTCGGGCGGTGTATATTCCGCACTGACCCGTCAGGAGATAATGCATGGCAACCAACGTCGACAAAGCCCTCTCCCCGATTGAGGATTATGAGGACGAGGACATCGAAGTCACATTCGAGAACCCAGACATGGCTATGGCCGAGAACCCAGAGGCCGTTGTCATTGAAAACGAGGATGGCTCCGTTACTCTGGAATTCGGCGAAGACGAGGACGCCGAGGCGGCGCATGGGGACAACCTTGCTGAAATCATCCCAGAAGATGCGCTCCAGGGTGTTGCCCAGGAGTTGCTGGCGGCCTATGACGCGGACGTGCGGTCGCGGAAAGAATGGTCGAAAACCTACACCAAGGGGCTGAAGCTCTTGGGGCTTGGGTTTGAAGACCGGACGTTCCCGTGGCAGGGAGCCTCCGGCGTATTCCACCCTCTTCTTACAGAGGCTGTAATCCGGGCGCAGTCTCAGATGATGCTGGAAATGTTTCCCCCAGACGGCCCGGCCATGGGGAAGATTGTCGGCAAGGAGACCCCGGAGAAGGTCAAGCAGAACCAGCGCGTTCAACATGACCTGAATTATCAGCTTACAGAGGTTATGTACGAATATCGCACCGACACAGAGCAACTGCTCTTTAACCTGCCGCTGGCTGGAAGCGCGTTCCGGAAGGTGTATTTCGACCCGACAATTGGCCGCACAACGGCCTGTTTTGTCCCCGCCGAAGACTTCATCGTCAACTATGGGGCCACCGACCTGCGGTCGTGCATCCGCGCCACACACCGGATGAAAAAGCCACTTAATGATATCCTTAAGCTCCAGGCTGTTGGCTTTTACCGGGATATAGACATCCCGGATTCGGTCCCTGAATATAGCGACGTCGAGATGGCCGAGGGCCGGATTGGGGACCACGAGCCTACAATTGAGCACGATGATCGGAACACCATTTTGGAAATGTATGTCGATTATGACATGCCTGGGTTCGAAGACGAAGACGGCGTTGCCCTGCCGTACATTGTGAGCATTGAAAGGGCTTCTGGCCGGGTACTGTCAATTTACCGAAATTGGGATGAAGATGACGAGTATCGCCAGAAGGTCATGCATTTCGCCCATTACAAATACATCCCAGGTCCGGGTTTTTATGGCCTCGGCCTGATCCACATCATTGGCGGTTTGGCCAAGTCAGCCACATCCGTCCTTCGCCAGCTTATTGACGCAGGGACGCTTGCGAACCTCCCGGCTGGCTTGAAGTCCCGTGGCTTGAGGATTAAGGGCGACGATAGCCCAATCAAGCCCGGTGAATTTAGGGACGTCGATGTCCCTGGTGGTGCCATTAAGGATAACATCACCTTTTTGCCGTATAAGGAGCCATCCACGGTCCTGTACCAGCTTCTTACGGGCCTTATCGACGAGGGCCGCCGACTGGCATCCGTTGCCGACTTAAAGGTCTCGGATATGAACTCACAGGCCCCGGTCGGCACTACGCTGGCAATCATTGAGCGAACAATGAAGGTCATGTCGGCCATCCAGGCCCGCGTCCATGCAGCACTCAAGGAAGAGCTACGCATTATTGCCCGGACCATTCGGGACTTCGGGAACCCGGAGTATGAATACGAGGTCGAAGAGGGGGCCACTCGTGCCCAAGATTACGACGACCGGATCGATATTATCCCGGTCTCAGACCCGAACGCGTCCACGATGGCCCAGCGCATCATGCAGTATCAGGCCGCGCTGCAGCTTTCTAATCAAGCGCCGCATATTTACGACCTCCCCGAGTTGCATCGCCAGATGATCGACGCCCTTGGCCTGAAAGAGGCCGACAAGCTGATCCCGCTATCCAAGGAAGAGAAGCCTCAAGACCCAATCACCGAAAACATGGCGCTGCTTAATGGCAAGCCAGTCAAGGCGTTCCTGTACCAAGACCACGAGGCGCATATCCAGGTTCACTTGGCCGCGCTGCAGGACCCGAAAATTCAACAACTGGTTGGTCAGTCTCCGATGGCGAAGTCTATCGCCGCGTCCGCTGCTGCGCACGTTCAGGAGCACGTCGCATTCCAGTATCGACGAGAAATCGAAAAGCAGATGGGTGTAAGCCTCCCGGACCCGGAAACTCCGTTGCCGGAAGACGTCGAGTTCCAACTGTCACGAACTGTGGCAGAGGCTGCCGACCGCCTCCTCAAAAAAGACCAAAAAGAGGCGGCGCTCCAGAAAGCCAAGGAGACAGAAATGGACCCGGTGTACCAGCTTCAGAAGGCGGAATTGGAAGTCAAAAAAGCAGAGGTCGAGCGGAAAGCGGCAGAAGACAAGCTCGACGCGGTTAGCAAGGAGATGGAACTGGTCACCAAGCTTCAAATCGAGCGAGAGCGGCTTAAATCTCGCGAGAAGATTGAGGGCGCTAAAATTGGGGCCGAGGCTGCCCAGGACCTCAGAGAGGCAGAGATGAAGGGGAAGGAGATTTCCTCAAAAGAAGCGATTGAGGGAGCAAAGATTGGCCAGAAGGCCGCTCAGTCTCTTCTTAATGCACAGACGCAATCGGAAAGCGTCAATAAAAGTATTGACGAAAAGAAATAAAAAGGGGAGGGTAAACATTGACGGGTGATATTTTAACCTTGCTTCGTGAGATTATTCGTCGGGACATGAATGAGATTGCTGACGATGTAGCGACCGGGGCGTGCCAAGATTTTAGTAGCTATCGTCATAAGACGGGGGTTATTGAGGGATTGGCTAGGGCCGAAAGGCACCTGTTAGACCTTCAGGAGAAGGTCGACGAAGACGACTAGGACCGTGGCCTTAACCACGCGCAAAAGGAGAAGCACATGGGCGCAGCCCAAAAGAAAGTAAAGCTGGTTCTTCCTGATGAAGAAAAATCAGAAAAAGAGCCTAAAGTTGCCAGTCAATTGCCGACCCCGACTGGATACCATATGCTTATCGCCCTCCCTGAGGTCGAAGAAAAAACCTCAGGCGGCATTTACAAGCCGGACAGTACGCTTGATGTCGAGAGATACTCTACCGTCACCGGGATGGTCCTTAGCATGGGGCCGGATTGCTACAAAGATGAAAGCAAATTCCCAACTGGGCCATGGTGCAGTGAAGGCGACTGGGTCGTTTTCCGAGCGTTCCAGGGCACTAGGGTGAAAATCCATGGCAAGGAATTTCGCATCCTCAATGACGATAGCATCGAAGCTGTTGTTGAGGACCCGACAGGAATCGTGAGGGCTGGATAATGGGCGAGGCAGCTAAGCAGGAAATGGCGGAAGACCAGGACGATCTCTTTGATGTCGAAACTGATCCGTCAGTAGATATTGAGGTAGACGTCGTCGATGATCGGCCTGAAGAGGATCGGGTTCCTCCGAAGAAAGGGGTCAAGGGCGAAGCCGATCCGGACGATATTCCAGAAGACGAAATGGCGTCTTATTCTGAAAGCGTCCAGAAAAGAATTAAGCGACTACGCTACGAATACCACGAAGAGCGCCGCGCTCGCGAGGCGGCGGCGAAGCAAAGCGAAGAGGCGGTTCGCTACGCTCAATCGGTCCACCATGAAAACGCCCGCCTCAAGCAGATGCTTGAGAGTGGCAACAAACAGCTTTCTGAGGTGGCCAAAGCCCGGAGCGATGCTGAGATGCAGTCTGCTCAGCGGGCTTACAAGGAGGCTTTCGAGAGTGGCGACACAGACGCTCTGATTGAGGCCCAGAACAAGATCAACGAAATTCTGATCGAACGGGCGTCTTTTGCAAGCGCAGCAAGGGTCCAGCCTGAAAGTATGGAGCGGCCACAGCAGCCGCAACAGATGCAAGTCCAGCCCCAAGCCCAAGCGCCTGACCAGAAATTCGTTTCATGGACGCGGCGCAATCAATGGTTTGGAGAAGACCCGGAGATGACGTCATTCGCGTATGGAGTTCATGAGCGCCTCGTAAAGAGCGGCGTGGACCCGCGCTCGGATGATTATTACGACCGGATCGACGCCCGTATGCGTCAGGTGTTTCCTGACCATTTTGAAGAAGACACTTCCGATGGGGATTATTCTCGTACTGAGGCAACTCAGGCTGCGACCCAGCGGAAAAAGCCCACTGTAGCACCAGCGGGTCGCGGAAATGGGAAACCGCCGCGCAAAGTGCAGCTAACGAGAACCCAGGTCGCAGTCGCCAAGCGTCTTGGGCTTTCCCCTGAGCAATATGCGAAACAAGTAGCCAAGGAGATGGCAAATGGCGCGTGATGAGGACACCCGGCAGAGCCGGGAACTCGAAAACCGATCCAACGAGGAGCGCAAGAAGAAATGGGCTCCTCCGACTGTTCTTCCTGAACCCAACAAAGCGGATGGTTATTCCTACCGTTGGATCAGGACCGCTGCCTTCGGGCAAGTGGACAACACCAATGTATCGGCTAAGTTCCGTGAAGGTTGGGAACCCGTGAAGATCAAGGAACACCCTGAGCTTCAGCTTATGACGGACCCCAAATCTAACTTCCCGGATAACGTCGAGATCGGCGGGCTTCTTCTTTGTCGTACTGCCTCAGAAAACATGGATATGCGTTCTGAGTATTACGATGATAAGGCGAAGCAGCAGGTAGACAGCGTGGATCAAAATTACATGCGTGAAAATGATCCTCGTATGCCACTCCTTAAACCGGAGAAGCGGACGAGGGTTGATTTCGGCAGGTCATAGTGGCCTGTCGGTAACCTGTTAGGAGCGAAATAAGATGGCAACAACTGCTGCCCCTTATGGTATGCGCCCTGTAGGTCTGATTGGTGGTCAACCGTATGCCGGTTCGACCCGCCAAATCTCCATTGCCTCGGGGTATGCTACCAATATCTTCTTCGGTGACGCGGTCAAACTCGTTGCTGCTGGTACTGTCGAAAAAGACACTGGCACCAACGCGATGACTCCGGTGGGTATCTTTATGGGATGCTCGTACACCGACCCGAACCTGAACTACAAAGTGTTCAAACAGTATTGGCCCGCCTCGACGGTGGCGTCTGACGCTGTGGCCTACGTTTGCGATGATCCGGATGCGGTCTTCCAAATTCAGGCTGACGACACTATTGCGCAAGATGGCCTCGGTGCCAACTACGCGCTGGTTCAAACCGCTGGCTCGACCACGGTTGGTAACTCCAAAAATGCGCTCGACGCGTCGACGGCTGCTACCACCAACACCCTCCCGCTTCGTGTTATCGGCTTCGTCGATGGCCCGACCAGCGCGGTGGGTGACGCGTACACTGACGTCCTCGTCAAGTGGAACGTGGGTCACCAGTATGTATCCACCACTGGCGTCTAAGGCTTAGGAGAATAGACAATGGCGATTTCACGCGCACAGCTTCTCAAGGAGCTTCTCCCAGGTCTGAACGCACTGTTTGGTCTGGAATACGACAAGTACGAGGGCGAACACTCGGAACTCTATGAAACGGAGAATTCTGAGCGCTCGTTCGAGGAAGAAACCAAGCTTTCTGGTTTCGGCGCGGCTCCGGTTAAGGCCGAAGGCGAAGCCATCAGCTACGACAACGCCCAAGAGGCGTGGACCCAGCGCTACGACCACGAAACGGTCACGATGGGCTTCTCTATCACGGAGGAGGCTGTCGAGGATAACTTGTACGACACGCTGTCGGCTCGTTATACCAAAGCCCTGGCCCGCGCTATGGCGTACACGAAGCAGGTGAAAGCAGTGGTTCCGTTGAACAACGGCTTTAGCTCGTACACCACGGGCGACGGCGTTTCGCTGTTCAACACCTCCCACCCGCTGGTCTCTGGCGGCACGGTTTCCAACCGTCCGACCACGGCCACCGACCTCAACGAAACGGCGCTCGAAAACGCGACCATCCAGATTGCTGGTTGGACGGACGAGCGCGGCCTCTTGATCGCGGCAAAGCCGCGCAAGCTGGTTGTCGCCCCGAACGAAATGTTCACGGCGACCCGTATCCTGAAGTCGGAGTACCGCACTGGCGTGGCTGACAACGATGTCAACGCCATCGTCACCAACGGTACGATCCCGGATGGGTACACCGTCAACCACTACCTGACGGACACCAACGCTTGGTTCCTGATCACCGACATCCCGAATGGCATGAAGCACTTCGAACGTGCTGCCATGACCACGTCGATGGACGGTGATTTCGACACGGGCAACGTCCGTTACAAGGCCCGCGAGCGTTACAGCTTCGGTGTCTCTGACTATCTCGGCGTCTACGGTTCGCCGGGCGGCTCGTAAGAGCTTCGCGTTAGGGGCGGCTCTTCGGGGCCGCCCCTTTCTGCATTGACTGATCAATATGCGTTGTCGAATGGTGTGACCAATTCTGGCACACTGATTTAAGAAAGGATTGTTCGATGCCTACGCACTTTACGAATGGCGTTTCCAACGTCACCCAGGGCCACCCTCTCTATGAGTTTGGCATGATGGACCCGACCAAGTGGGTCGCCTACTTCAACGATTTCAACACGTATGCGGCTGGTGATTGGACCATCACCACGACTGAGGCCGGGGCTGGCAATGCCACTGAAGCCCTGACGGACGTCGCTGGCGGCGCTTTGTTGATCACCAACGATGACGCTGACAACGACGCTGATTTCTTCAACCTTGTCGGCGAGAGCTTCCAGTATAGCTCGACCAAGAAGATGTTCTTCCGGGCTCGTTTTAAAATTTCGGATGCAACCCAGTCTGACATTGTTATGGGTCTGCAAATCACCGATACCACTCCGCTTGCGGTGACGGATGGCATTTACTTCACCAAGGCAGATGGTTCGACGGCTGCGAGCTTTGTTGTCACCAAGAACAGCACGGCAACGACCCAAGCAAGCGTTGCCACCATGGCTGACGACACGTTTGTCACCTTGGCATTCTTCTACAACCCGCAAAGCGGCAAGTTCGAAGTCTTCGCTGACGACAGCAAGGTGGCTGAAGTTGTGAACACCAACGCTCCGGACGATGAGTTGCTGACGGTTTCCTTCGGCATTCAGAACGGCGAAGCAGCCGCCAAGACCATGACCCTAGACTATGTCTTCGCGGCGGTGGAGCGTTGATATGCGACGCTCAATCGTTTCGGTTAAAGGCGGCTTTGCCATCATGATTGATGGCGAAAAAGTCGGGAAAGTTCACAAGGACGTCGAGAGCGCAGCTAAAGCTCTCAATAAGATGTTCTCGCGGTGAGCCAAGACATCGACATCAGTGGCCGTAGGGTCCTGTTTGCGATGCCCACCATTGATGATCGCGTCCATGCATCTCTCATGGGCGCGATCATTTCTGGCGGATCGATTCACCCGCTATTATTCCATTTCGAAATCAATGAAACTGGCCAGTACGTCGGCGAAGATTATTATTTTTGTAATCTGGCTCGTATGCATGGGTTTCGCATACACATTGACCCGTTAATAAAGACGTGGCATTGTGGCGACAAGGAATATGAGGGCGATTTTTTGCATCACATCGTCCTTCCTGAGCAACAGGATAGGAAACTTGTGGTTAACTCTTAATTAAGGAGGTTACCGTGCCTCAGGTAAAAGCTATCACCCTTTCTCCCACAGCAACGGACGCTGATGGGATTGCTCAATCTCAAAGCCCTAGCGGCGCAGGTAACCTGACGATCAATGGAGCATTGGCCTCTGGCGGCTCCGTCACACTTACCCAGGCCCAGCACGTCACGATCACCTCTGCTGGCAACGACAGCGCTCGAACCTTTACGATTACCGGGACAAACCGAGAAGGCTATGCCCAGACGGAGGCTGTTACCGGGGCAAACGCCGGGGTTGCAACGTCTTCAGGGAATTTCTTGACCATTACCCAGATCGCGGTTGACGACGCGACGGCGGCGGCTGTTACGGCTGGGGTAGACGGCACCTGCGAGAGCCAATGGTATCCAACGGATTACAGGGCAGAACAATTTAATATCGGCTTCGGCGTTACCCTGTCTTCGGGTGCTAATTTGACCTACACGGTCCAGCATACTTTCGACGACGTGCAAGCCTCTGACTTCTTGGAGTACACGGCGAACACGTTCAACAACGACACGGTGGCCGGAGAGACCACGGCTCAGGACGGGAACTACACGAACCCACCGACCGCTATTCGGCTGGCGATTACAGCCCACACAGCGGGCTCTGTAACTCTTCGCATTGTCCCTAACGGAGGCGCGTAATGGGTATCTCGTCTACGATCAAGGTCAAGCATGACGTCGAGTGCGATCTTCAGGACCTTTTGGAGATTTTGCACAGCCCTAAGGATGTCAAGGACAGCCTCAAGAAGCTTAACGACGCCTCCAAGAAAGCCCGCGAGGACCTGAAGGCTCTTGACCAGCGCTACGCTGAGACTGAGGCGCAAATCAAGCAAGCAGGTGCCATTCGGGAAAAGGCTAACAGTGAGTTTGCTGAGGCAGAGCGTCAGGCCAAGGCAATTATGGATGCGGCAGAAAAATCTCGCGCAGCAAGTCAGAAGTCAATCGATCAGCAAAAGGAAGAGGCTGCCCGGATGATCGCAGAGGCCAAAGAGGCCATGGCCGATGCCCTTAAAGCCAAGCAACAGGCTGAAGACGAGGCGGCATCATTGCGTCGTGACGTGTCGGCTCTTGAGGCGGAAAAGGAAGCTGCCGCCAAGGAAGCCTCCAAAATTATTGAAAGGGCCGAAAGGAAGTTGGCGAAGGCCGAAGAGCTTGAGGCCGAATACGAGGACAAGCTCGCCAAGATGCGTCAAATGGTTGCGTAATGGGTGTTTCAAGGCTTGATCTTGCTGATGCAGACGAGGCTCAGTTTTCTCAGACAGTGCCTAGTTCCGCTGCGTCAGGATTGGTCACTCGGCCCGTGCTTCCTAAAAGTCAATTTGGCGAGTTAATCACAGCCGAGCGAACACCGATTATTGAGCTTAACAGTTCATACGGCACTTCGTTGCTGCGTGACGTTATCGAGACGACCAACAGCGGGTCTGTGGCACCCGCATCCGGGGAGATTAAAATCTCTACTGGAGCTACTGCAAACAGCAAGGCACACCTGGACAGCGCAGAGTCTGGGCGGTGTAGCCCCGGCTACGGTTCGGAGATGGGCATCGGCTTTCGCGTTCCAGCCTTGCCGACCGGAAATCAGTACGCCCAGTGGGGCGGTCACGATGTCTCCGAGAACAGTGGCCTGTATTTCGGAGTAGACGCAACTGGTCTTTACACGGCCATCGAAGACGGCGGGGCTGCCGCCAAGACGTACCAATCAGATTGGAACATTGATAAACTTGACGGGACGGGGCCATCAGGCGTCACCACCGATCTGAGTAAAGGTGACATCTGGCGCATCATCTACACATGGTACGGTTACGGCCAAATTGTTTGGGGCAAAGTCGCCACCATCAACAACGAGCAGCAGTTTGCGCCATGCCATTACGTTGTGCCTGAAGGTTCGACGTCTATTGAAAGCCCAAACTTTTACATCTTTGCCGAGGTTCTCAACGGAGGAGACGCGGCTAACCTTGACGCTTTTGTCGG
>Ga0208644_1001483_pt1 | contig 19552 bp, 30 predicted proteins | sample VirMetDEL_Nov_18_FD_184517 | JGI IMG/M metagenome (GOLD analysis project Ga0208644, IMG submission 184517) | Aqueous microbial communities from the Delaware River and Bay under freshwater to marine salinity gradient to study organic matter... | ecosystem: Environmental > Aquatic > Marine >...
TTACGGACGACGATAGATTTCTGGTTGATATCGTAAGCTGTATCCTCGTAAACATCCCCCTGATACCTGTAAGTAACAGTTCGATCGCCGTCTTCGGGCAAGCCGATTACTCCGGCAGGAACTTTATTCTCCTGCAGCGCGACAATAATCGCCTGATTCACCTTGGCGTCGAACTTAGCCAAAGCAGCTTGATATTTCTGTAAGTTTTCTTCAGTTTCTTCCTTAGGCGGTTTGGGCTCCTTCAGACCAGAAGCAGCTATAAACGACTCACGGAAGATGACCTCCTGGTGGTAGATCATCATCTCCAAGAGACGATTAAAACCATAAGTAAGAAAACTTTTGTTCTTACGCAGAGCCGTGGCCTGAGCCCGACCCATCAAACCTTTGATCTCCGTTGCGGTTGCGCCTGCAGAGATAGAAATTTCGTCAACTCCGCCAAGAGCTGTACGAATTTCTTCGCGAAGGAGCAGCGTATAACGATTCATGTCCCCGTTAACCGGGTCAGGGGTCATATAACCCACACGGTCGGACGGTTCAACGTTGGCAATAATTCGCGGAACACGCAAACCACTACCCATTCCGGCCCCAAACGGCTCACTAACTCGCGTCGAGGGGCTATCGGCGCCAGAAAAACCGCTCTGACTACTGATTGTGGGCCGGAAAGTGCTGCCAGAATCGTTAGCTTCGACCAGGTCGCTGCGTGGACGCGAGCTGATAAGGGTCGGGTTGCCAAAAAACTCAATATTTCTGGCAATATTCCGAGTTAGTTCGTCGTGGAGCGTGATTTGCTCCATAAACGGATCAAACTCACCCTCACCCTCAGTGCCACTGGCATTGGGTTTGTTTAAAACCTCGACTGCAGGGATAAAACCAAGAGTATTAGGGCGTCTCTTGGCTGGGGTTAGTACCGCTCCAGGCTCAAGATCAAAACTAAGTTCAGTATCAGTCTCAACCTCACTAATTTCGTCCGCAGTGATAGTCAGACGAACATAACGCTTGTTCTGACCATAGGAGTTACTAGGTAATCCCAGGTTCGCATTCTTTACTTTATAGCTATAGACAATAATTACTTCTTCTACGTTACCGTTGACGTCATGATAGACACGGTACTGGTTCTTATTAAAGAAATAAATCTGATATTTGAGTTTTGGGTCTGGGCGGAAGTAAAACAGCCCACAGCCGTCGATTAAAAAATTACGGATAATCGCAGGAAAGCGGATATCCAGTTTATTGAGCGAAATAATGTCTTCTAAGAATCTAGTCCGACCCTTAAACGTATCTTGATCACAATAAAAAGCTAGACCCTTCTTGATCATAAGAAGGGTCATCTGCTGAAGATGACTCAAAACAACCATGGTCGACGCCTGGTTGCTTCGATCCTGAGTGCGTGACGCCTCTAAGATCTCGTTGAACCTTTTCCTAGTTTCAGTCGAGGTGGCCATCTATACGCACGAATAAGGGGATCCTAAAAAAGGATCATTTGCGGAAAATGCTTTCCTTGGCTTTCCGAGCCTTGGCAGCGGCACGCTTGCGAGTCTCCGTGGAACCGCTAATCTCTTCACCACTGGGAGCCTTCTTGGCTTCTCGATCAGCCGCAAACTTCTTTAGAAGCTCGGCAGGCATTTTGTCAGCCATCTGGCAAAAGATACGCTTTGACTCTTTCCAGTTTAACCGCTTCCTCAGGTAAATCCTCGATGGGATAAGAGGTAATCAAATGATCCTCGCGACCCAACATATCCGTATTGCCCTCCTTGGGCTCAAAAGCATCACAGAGCTCTTGAACGTCAGGACGATCCCAAATGTAGTACTCAGCGATTGAGCGAAGTTTAGTCCTCCGCTTATCCGAGTCACCCATCCAACTTAAATGCCACCCGGCATCACGGTTGCCGAAATAATAGTTATCTTGGCTAGCCCGCATAGAAGAGAGGGTTCCAAGGCTTTTCAACTGACCGACCGTGCTGACTACTCCGCAACGCCAATCAAAAAGCTCTCCCTCTGGCGAAACAAGTTGACGATCTGCCCGCCCATAGTGCATAGACATGCTCAGGCGTACGATCTTATCCTGATGCTCTTCTACAGCCTTCAGAAGTTCAGGGAAGTGTTTAGGGTTTGCAATCTCATCACAATCGGAACATATAAAAACCGTGTCTTCAGGCATCATATGAAGACCGACCCCGAGTGCGTCCCGCTGACCTCGCTCTCGGATCCACGGGTCGGGGGCTTCCTCTGGCGGCGGTAACTCAACGTGAAGTACCTGAATCTTCTCTTCGTTAAGACCCAGTTCTCTGATGGTATCTAGACACGTAAAGGGTTTTTCTTCGCCCCTATGAGTCCTGTTTGCATCGGTAATCAGGAAACCATCTACATGGTTTTCCAGAGTCTTAATGCGTAACTCCAGAATTTCCCGCTCATTAAAATACGGGAAGGTGTCGATCAGCACCAGCTGTCAGCCAACTGGCAACATAATAGCTCAATCTCGTTCTTGTAGATATCGAGAGACTTTTCTGCGAGCACGCATTAAAGAGTTTCCATTGGACTGATCGAGAATCGAGCCGTCGTCAGTATCCATACCGTTAAACTGCTCAGACGGCGGGGCCGGAGCCTGAGGCGTGGGAGAAAATCGGTAATCAGTCTCCTCGTCCGCCACACCTGCTGCAAAGGCATCAGATGACGGCTGGTTAGCGCGACGCTGCTCATCAGCGGCTCGCATATTCATTTGGTATGCCTTAGCAAAACCAAAAGCAGCTTGCGAATAAGGATCCATTAGAAGAGAACAAAAACGCCGTTAACAGAGCCGCTAATTAAAGCAGTACACGCGATTGGGACCAAGGTATTGCCCGTCAGATTCAATGCAGTCGAATGCTGACCGGGGGCGTCGGACAACTCGACAGTTAAGTAGTCGTTACTGGGAGTGGATTTTTGCTCGATATAGATGGCGCGACACGTCGGAAAGTTCTTTCGTCCGCTTGCAGGATCCCAACCGAATCCACTTGCGTAAGGCAGAGAGGAGGTCTGCCCGTACACCGAACCAAAGGCGCGGATATCCATATGAAACGACTGTTTGGTTTATCCTAACGCGCTTACTAATTCTTTTCTAGATAAGAGATCAAACGATCGAGATACCATCTAGCCTTTTTTAAATCCTCGAGGCCATTCTTATGTCTCTCACGCGAAACGTATTTAAGGATATTCATCTTAAAACCGCCCCGAATCTCGTCTTCGGTCAGAGCAGACTCCATATAATCAATAGTTTCTATAGCACCCTGCGTATAGTGTGCCGGGTGATTTACAGCATCGTGCGTATCGTTCTCCACAGCTGATCTTGGTTTAACTACAGGGAAGCATAACCAAACATCTCGGAAATATCGATAACATCTCCCGCCTTCTTTTGCAGCTCCTTGCTGTACTTCGTATCGCAGTGCTCGACGAGGCCGCATGGTGCGATCTGTATCTTTCCTTCTGATGCGATAACTGGGACGACACGGCGGTGCTCTTGCCCAGGAAGCAGGTTTTCAAACGCAAGGCCCATAGAACTTCTGTCAGCCAGCGGCCAGCAACGAAACTGCGTTAGTTCAAAACTTCTTAAGGGGTCAGCACTCTGAGAATTTACGTACCTCTCAGCCATCTCCTGGTCCAAGATCATCATGCCCATGTAGGGATTGCCAAGAGACACGAAGCCAACAAACCAGTCGTCTAAGGGAGTGAGATAAGACTGAACCTTATAAGGTCGATCACCCCATACCTCTTTTGTCTCGCTGTTCAGTTGCCAGATCCTGTGGTTGTCGAAAGGAACTAGCTTTGATCCGCACTCTTCGTATCTACAGAAGCCAGGTTCAAGATTTAATTTCTTAAGCCTGTCTTTGTATAAGAACCAATAAATAAAGTTCTCACTACTAAAGTACATATCGTTCTCTGTATAGACATAGAAGTCATAATATTTATTCCTTACCGCTTCCCTGAGAAGTCCCTTATGTGCCCAGGTAAGAGAGAAGCCCTCCCACGAGGGGGAAGCTACGACAATCTCTAAAGAATTAAAGGTAACGTTTGTCTTAAGCAGCTCATCGAGTGTTTCGACATCAGACTCATGATCAGCATCAACGTATATAAATACATCTTTAACGCCTGGTATTTCTTCGTACCCTCGAAGCGTTTTTAGAAGGACATCGAAACGAGCGAGAGGGTCGTGTGCCGTTACGAATACTAAGAACCTAAGATCGAGCATCAGTACTCCATTTCGAAATTACCGCGACGCTGAAGAAAGCACACGAGGTGAGTGTAAGCGTCTAATAGGTCGTCATGAGAAGTCGCACCGATATTAATCAACTGATCGAAGAGAGCATCGAATTTGCGATATCTGTTAAAAGTCACTTTTTTATTCTCCAGAAGGCCCAGTGTTCCACGGAAACGAGCGATCTTGTCTCCTCGGAATCCTTTGACTTCATGAATATGGAGATTACCTAAGCCCCATTCGTTAAGCATCACTCGGCGTAAATCAGCAGCCAAGGAAGCCTGGTACGCAACAGACTCAACGACAAGGGAACAAGTTGAATACGTGGGAAAGTACTTACCCTCGGTATCTTCCTGCAAAATTCCCCACTCCACGAGCATTTTGCACAGAAGGTCGATCTTTTCGAGGTTGCCAATAGAGCGCACCTGATGTGCGTCAATAATGTAGTACTTATCCTTTAATCTTCCGCCTAGTACAAACGCCGTGTAGTCAGAGGTCTCGTTTTTGCTGGCTGACAGGTCAATCCCAACTGCCAGACTGTCAAATTCTGTAACGACGTCCCCTTTAATAAGCAAGTCAGGCGACAAGACCAGGTCCGACGTCATGACTGGTTGCTGCTGGTACTGGAAAGCAAAAGCAACAGGGTCTAGTTCTTTTTGCCCCAACAAGTAGTCGACGCTCCACTGCTCAGGCCAATAACTAACAGGATCACCGCCGTCATCGTACGTAAGGGCTTCCTGCTGAACTTGCTTCCAACCTTTATCCGGGACGAACATCGTCTTGTGGATATCGAGAGGATGGAACCGAGTTCCTAAGCAGATAGCGCGACCGCCCTCGAAGATAATCGGAGCGATAACTGAGCTCCAGTTATTGTTCATCTCCTCCCTAATGGTAGGATTCTTAATATCTGTGCTGGACTTGATAGGGTCATCTACGATAACAAGGTGCGCACGCTTAGACGTGATTGAGCCACGCAAACCAGCGGCGCGCAATGTGAATTCTTCATCACCCACACGGCTGATGCCTGCATAGTCGAAATCAATACTCCAGCCGATATCCGACTGCATACCTGAACGGAGCAGGACTTTCGGAAAAATCTTTTTATACGTAGAGGAGTCGATAATCTGTTTGATGATTCGACTCTTAGGTATCGCAGTCGCGATGTTGTAAGAACAGTAAATAATTTGCAGAGGTAAACCAGCAGTCGTGTGCCTTCCAATAATCCAAGCGGTGAACATGTTAAGCACCGTGGATTTTGCAGAACCTCGTGGAGCCAGAATATCAAGATTGGGTCCTGCAATATCTAAAAGATACCTATTACTCTCGCCTGTTATCAAATGCTTATGCCACTCCAGCATATGCGCCGCAGGAGCTTTATCCATAATTGTACAAAAAGTATGAAAGTCATCTGACGCACGTAAAAAGATATTATCAATAGAACTGCTCTCAGACTCTACAGCTTTAGCAGCACGTAGTTTTAGAGCACGACGGTATGCAAAAGTCTCTCTACTCGGCATGTTCTTTAAAAAAGTGTCTGTATACTGTTAGCAAGATTCTACTGCCAAATGGCAAAAATCCTCTGGTACGGCGACATTCTTTCTAATACAGGATTCGCTAGAGTTACACATAGTATTCTAGAGCATCTAGCGAATACACATGAGGTTGTAGCATTCGGTATCAACTACACAGGAGACCCACACGATCTTCCCTTCAAGGTGTACCCAGCAGGGACGCACAATCCATCAGATCGTTTCGGTATCGGGAGACTCCCTGGTGTTATTGAGGCAGAGAAACCCGACTTCATTATCTGTTTAAACGACATCTGGATCGTAAACCAGGTATGGGAACGCATCCACCTATTAAAGGACTCTCTTAAATTTAAATTCATCGCTTACTTCCCAGTCGATTCGTCGTACTACGCGAGCTCCATGCTTGCGTACATCAAAGACTGGGACTTTGCGATCACCTTCTCGGTTGAGCAAGCTCACCGGATTATGGCGCAGGGAGTACAACCTAAGTTGCTAGGTGTAGTTCCCCACGGGCTTGATCAGGGTAAGTTCTACCCGAAGGACCAGAAGGAAGCCCGAAAGGCGCTCCGACTGCCTGAAGATAAATTTATTGTTCTGAACGCTAACCGCAACCAGCCCCGCAAGCAGATCGATTTGACGATCAAAGCTTTTGTGGAGTTTGCTGTCGACAAGCCTGACACTCTGTTGTATTTGCACATGAGTGAAAAGGATCTCGGCTGGGATGTTCGAGCGATCTTCGATACAGAAATGAGGCGCAAGAACATACCGTCAGATAACCGAATGATCATGACAACAACCAATATTGATTACACGAACGCGCCGCCGGATGAACTACTAAATACGATTTATAACGCCTGTGATGTAGGTATCAACACAGCAAACGGCGAGGGCTGGGGCCTGGTTCCCTTCGAACACGCTTCTTGCAAAAAGCCGCTCGTGCTGCCAAACCACACTTCATTTATAGATATCTGGAAAGGGAGTGCGTTACTTGCGGACGTCGCCGCGTGGGTTTACGACAAAGACTTGAGCGTCGAACGAGGAATTGTTGACGTCAAAGACGCAGCAACAAAACTGACAAAGCTTTATAAAGATAAAGAGTTCTACAACCAAGTGGCTGAGGACTGTTACAAAGTCACTCAAAACCCTTCGTATCGTTGGGACCGGATTGCCGAAGCATTTAACGCAGCCATGGAGGAGTTGAACAAGTGACGCAGTTTCATCGCTACCGCACTTACTACAACCACGTAGCTCAAAGGGCGTTTGCTCCGACCCGCTCTGGGTTCCCTTCTGTCTATAACCAGGCTTATGACATTGGGGGAACTTTTACAAAAATCACTTCAGGACTACCGAAGAACAGTTTCGCGAACTTTAGTCCCTGCATCATCCAGCATCGCGGCGCAAACTTAATCGCGTGGCGATCACAGCCTGAGCACTTTGTGTTTAGGCACGATATGAAGTACTTCTACTACAACAACACACCTACAGACATCTGGGTAGGTCAGCTGCTTACCGACGATACTATTGTAGCTCCTAGAAAACTAATAAATAAAAGACATCGCCTGAGCTACGAAGACCCTCGTATCTTCGTATCCCCAGACGACAATCTGCTTTGTCAGTTTGTGACGAGTACGTACGCATCTAAGTGGGACTCAACAAACCACAAGATGATAAAAACACCCAAAATTTGTACGGGTGTTATCAACGAGTACGGAGAACTTATCGATCGGTTCTTCCCTCCAATCGGAGACAACTTAACCGAAGGTAAGTCAGAGAAGAACTGGTGTTTCTTCGCGGACGGAAAGGACTTACGTCTTCTTTATTCCACCCGGCCGATTGTTATCAAAACCCCTAACCAAGAAGACAAAGTAATTGATTCTTCTTGTCTGAAAGAAGTTACGTCTGATCACCCAACTTATAACTCCACGGCGCCTGTCTTAATAGACGACGAGTGGCTTGTATTCTTCCACTGGAAGTTTATGTGTAAGGAACTCGATCGTCGTCCTTACCTGTTGTACGCGCTAGGGGCTTATACCCTTGATCGAGATCTGACAAAGATCACCAGAATGCTCAAAGAACCTTTATTCGTAGGTTCGACAAACGACGACCTAGTTACGTGGTCGGACTCTGTCGGCAACGATATCTCTTGTCAGCCTGCGTGCATTCTTCCTTTCGGATGCTTTATAGAGGATGAAGATGAATTAGTTATGTCACTAGGTGTTAATGACTACTTCATGGGCATCTTCAGAACACCTGTGCTGAATGTGCTATCGTTGATGGAGCCCGTTGAATAAGAGACCCTCTAACGTCTCTAATATTCCACGAAGCCAGGACGGGCTAGAAGGTAGGCCAAGGTCTACCTTCGCCACATAATCAGCTTTTCTCTTCTTTCTCGATCGTCGACCAGATGACGAGGGAAGCGTCTTCGAGCAGGGAATAAACTGTAGGTGCGTCTTCAAAACTGTTCATCAGTTCGCGAAGACACCTATCCGCGCCAGCTAATAACAAGCCACGACGATCCATGCCGTCCGTAAGTTGTCTGACGGCTTGGATGTGTGAGCGGATCTCTTTCTGTAAGACAGCAATCTTTGTTGCTGCTGTGGCGTGATCCAACATCCCCGTAAGGGTCATTTGCCTTACGTTGTGTAGATCAGTTTTTAGCGAATCAATCTCAATCAAGAGGACCTTGCGGAGGTCTTCTTTTGGGTACTTCTCCTGAACCCAAGCAGTGAGGTCTGAGATTGAACCCGCATAGCCAGGCTTCAAGAACCTAGCAAAGAGATAGGCTTCGATATCGCTAGCTGCGTTCTTGGCGTAGTGCTTGAACGCGTCCTGCTGTGACTTGTCTAATGAACCAAGCCAAGCACCAACAGTCGTAGAGTCACCAATAGAGGATTTAATCACGCAAACATTCGCGTACCGGCAATAGCTTGGTTAGCTCCGAATTTCTTGAGAGCAAGCTGGGCCTTAGTCGACGCTTTAGTGCGAGCGAGGTCCCCAAGCGTCCGTACTTTATCTAACTGAGCGGCACTTTCAAACTGCTGCGCTCCTAATGCAAGAAGCCCTTCGTTCTTGGCACGAGTCTGGTAGACCTGATTTAAGGTCTCAGCTTGATTTTTGGCGACGTCACCACGGAGCTGTTCTTGGTAGGAACGAACTCCCATGTTCGTCAAACCGAGCTGGTTAGCAAGCTGGTTCTCACCAGCGAGCGCAGCGGATCCAGCTTGAGCGAGTAACTGAGGCGCCTGTAATTCAGTAGAGAGTCGAGCCTGACCCAGGTTGTAGAGAGTGTCTAAACCTTTGCCAGAAGCGTAGCCAGCGACAGACGACTGAAGCGTGGCGTCTTTTTGAGCTCGCTGGAGGGCTTCGGTCAGCATACTTAGCTGAGCTGATGCCTTTGTCGTCGCCTCTTGTCCAATGGCTCCGGCAAGAGCACCTTGGAGGAGACTTAAGCCTTGATAAGCCGCAGTTAGAGGATTGTTCTGCGCAGCCATTTGAGCTGCGAAAGTTTCATAAGCACTAGGCTGCGAGCTTCCGCCCCCACCACCAAAAAGGTTGTTGACTAAGGAACCGCCAACACCGCTAGCGAGACCGCCGGCAATAGCTGCACCGATTGCTGGAAGTACCATGACTAGCTAATGGTGGAGGAAGGAGTACCGAAAGTAGCTCTGCCTTGGCCAGCTAAAGCTGCGCCACCGGTAAGGATGTTCGGATTGGGAACACCTGCTGCATACGCCAGGTTCATCATGCCCAAGCCAATCTTGGCGTTAGCGTCGATCTGAGCTTCGGTAATGCCACGCCATGCGGCAATGGTGTCACCCTCGATCTTGCGTCGAGTCAGCTCACGGGTCTGCTCCATCCCGAAGTCGCGAGCTAACTGAGACTGCGCTTTGTAGATATCGAGATCAATAGCTCGACGTTGAGCGTAGTAAGCAGGATCCGAGAGAGTTTTTGCCTGCTCGAGCAGAAGCTCTAAAAGTTTTTGCTCAGCGGTTGTGGACGTTTGATCGGGTGGGTATCTGTTTTCCCACTCGGCACCTTGTCCTGAACCGCCTTGTCCTGAGCCACCTTGACCAGTGCTCGGGTCCGCAGTACCTCCACTCGTCGCAGCTGGTGGAGGAGAAGTAGGTGACATTGCACCGAACAGCGCGGCAGCACCAGCGCCAAGCCCCCCGAGAGTGCCTAATCCACCTAAAACAGCGCCTGCCGAGGGCGAACTTGCTCTCTGTGCAGCGCTGCGGGCTGCGCTAGATGTAATAGGAATGCCGCCGGCTGTGCGCATAACAGGAGCCGCCGCCTGTCGAGCGACATCTCCCGTAATCCTCGGACCTCTGCGAGCAGTTGCTCTAACAGCGTTTAGTAGAACACGAGGATCAATACCAAACTTGGCCATATCTACCTACCTGTAGCGAGAGCGGTGAGGGAAGCGGGATCTAAATCAGGCTCGTAAAGAGCGTTGGATGCAACTGTTCCTAACATATTAGCGTAAGCCGGCTGTACAGCCGCTTGCGTCTTTAATTGTTCAATCGCATACTCTCGGGCGCCAGCTTCGGCAGCCTGTGTAGAAGCGCGGCTAATGGCATCCGCAATAATTTCTTGTGCGTCAAGAGGCTGCAGATCAGGCGCATCTGCCATACCTGGGAAAGCCCTTAGCACACTACGTCTAAAGTTTTCCTTCGCCACATAGTCACGAATCTGCAGCTCATCCTGAGCCGTGAGCATATACCTGCTCTTACCACCGCCTCCGGGCACGGGCGACTCAGCTACCGCTTCGAGTCCGGTCTTTGCTGGACCTGCAAAGTAACCAATAGCGTCTCGGAGCAGATCGATAGCGGCTAATCCGCCTAGAATCTTGCCTCCAGTACTAGGAGCAGCCATCAAAATCCTCCAGGATTGTCGTACTTGGTGCCGCTAAGAGGCTTCTTTATAGATTTTAGATCATCAACCTGATAATTACTATCTAAACCGCGCTGCATTTGCTGCGGTGACGGTAACGAAGCTGTTTGCGGAAAGTTGCTTTCCATGTACATTTGCATGAACGCAGCAGCATTAAGCTCAGGCGAAAGCTTACGAACATCACGCTCTCGCAGTTGTTGTTGGCGGGCGTTGAGTGTCATCAGCTCAGGGGTTGATAAGCGCGGGAAGGTTCAATGCCATTAGAAGACGGTGCATTCAGCACGCTGTAGTTCGAACCCATGTTCGGGGTGTCGTACTCAAGCGGGCGCTGAGACGATAGGCGATCCGACTCAGCATCTTCTTGCTCGGCCAGCTGCTCAAGCAAAGCCATGATCAAATCAAATTCCTGAGGATCGAGCTGAGCAAGCAACTCCATCAGATACGCATCCTCGTGGGGACGCTCAGGTTCTGTACGCAGCCGAGAAGCCAGTTTGGCTTTCTCCATCGGCATCGTGTTATCGGGATACACATTCAGCGAACGCGTAGCGCCTGTATACATCCCATCGCCTTCCTGACCCGGCATAGGAGGAAGACCTTGACCAAATCGACGAACGATCTGAGCCGTAGCGGGCGTCGCTGCGGCTATCTCAGCCGGAGTCTGCGGAACAGGCAACCCGAGAATACGGGCAGCTAACTCGTAATCGGCTTTAGAAAACACCGGATACCACCACAGCTGATTCTTCTATATTACCGCGAATATTAAGGATATCGCCAGGCAAACACTCTAGGGTCATACACAACTTCTCAAGAACATCAGGAGAAGGGATATACTCTGGGTCAGTGTATATTTTCCTTGTCGTGGTGGGCGACAGGTTCGCCTGTTTACTTAGCGCAAACGACGACAACCGCCTGTTATCCAACAGGGACCTAAGAGTATTTACAAGCTGCCCTGAGGCTGTACGCGCAGAGTAAAAAGGCACGACTTAACTACCCGATCAGCACATGATACTTTGAGTTACGAAATAGTTAAAAGCCCAAGTGTTTACGCCGACAGAACCCTAGATCGAAGGTCGTAAAGCTGGCAGGAAACTCTGGATTATTGAAAGGGTGTTCGTGCGTAGGTTCATCAATATGAGCTTGCCAACCCTCGCCCCACTTCATATGGAGATATCTTTTGTTCATCTCGTGCGCAACGTGGATAGCCGTCTGAAGGCGAGGCTCTGAGCGCCATGTCTGAGAACCATCAGAATAATCTTTATGCAAACCGTGGTAGTAGCCGTGATCCAAACTCAAGACACGTTTTAAATCATCATGTATGAACCGCATACCATAATCCATATCTTCGCAATACCCTGGATACAGATTCTCGTCAAATAATCCATATTTGTCGACGACCCAATCTTTCAGTAAAAAGATATCCCAACCACCGCCGGATCCATGGATAACCCCAGTATCTACATCCTGAGCCTTCTCGCTCATCTCCTGGAGAAATCCAGGCTCAAACATAACATCATGATTTGATATAACCCAATAAGGTGCTTTCATAAAGCACTTAATAATTAGGTTCCAGGCGCCAGAACAACCGACGTTGGCCGGCATGTGAGTTACGTGTACTTGTTTAACGAACGGATTCGACAACTTACGAACACTTTCTACCGCGTCCGTAATTTGACCCCTTCCGTTGTTATTAAATACGACGAAATTATCTACTGGATAGTCGATGCTCATAAAGAGCCTGTGTAGCCAGTAGGGGTTATTGACGATAGCGGTACCCAGAACCGGAATGGATTCGGACATAAACAACTGATCTATGTCAGCATGTTATCAGAAATTATCGCTTGAAACAGGTTGCAGTCGCGGGCGTCTTCTGTTTGCGCTTCAGGTATGTCAAACGAACAACCATAAGATGTTATGTGCACACAGTCGCAACACGGAATACCGTCAGGTTGAGTAACAGTGGGCTCAGCCACAGCGGGCTCGGTAATGACTTGTTGAAGCGGCGGACTTACTTCCCCGAAGATCGACTGCAGTTGTGAAAACTTGGCACGAAGGGATCGAAGCTCTTCGTAGATCACGGAGCTGACTTCATACGTTGTGTACTTGTAGTCGCACGAAAGGCACGCATACCGTCTTCTAGTGCCATCAAAAACCTTGCGACTCTCCTTCACTTTTGACTTTAATTCGCCGCAGGAGGGGCACTCCTTAAGCTGATGAGCACTGATAAGACCAGAAATCTGTGCTGCTGTGTGTTCCTTCTTTTGAGGAGCCATGAAAGATTTAATAATGCTGCAGGTGGGATTCGAACCCACATGAGACAAACTCAACGCATTTTAAGTGCGCAGCGTATACCATTCCGCCACTGCAGCGGCAGACGGACTATAGCAACTTATTGGCTATCCGAGCGGTCGGTCTCAGGTTTTTTCCAGGTTTCGTCGCCAGGCAGCGGTTCTGTGCCGTACTCAAACGTATCATAGTCCTCGTCGTTACGGGGATCTTCTACAAACACGTAGTGCGTAGTCTCCGTCTCAATAAACGATTGGAGGTTTTTGATCGCCTCATCGAGAAGCTCTTGCTCCTCGGGTGTCAGCTCGTCAGGAGAGTTGTCAGAGATTTTCATAGTAGGGAACGATAGTATTTGCCCAAACTTTACAGTCTCGGTTTTTCGTTACTCCGAACTTAGCTAAGTTTTCAGCTTTACACCGATGCACAAGTTCAGTGTATTTACGACCCGCAACAGCATTAGGGTTGTTTGGATTAAGTAGGTGGCTAACAAAAGTAACCACTACAGGCAGCACGCAAGCAAGAAGTACGTAAAGAGGCAGGTACTTTAGAAAAGCAAAGAGAACTAAGTCCCTGCTGTCAGCTCTGAAAGACGTTTGAAATTTGTTGTTCATGTGGGTCACCTAGTGACACAGCAATCATAGGGCATCAGGCACGACCTGTCAATAAAAAGCTGCTACCATACGGACACTAGAGCAGCGGACATGACCACGACGAGAAAGCCTAGCTTCAAGGAGCTGATGGCCCAGCTGGGCGAAGAAACCGCAGCTGTCGCCCCCGTGGTTCAGATCCAAGGCAAAAAGAAGCTCGACGATCGATATAACTTCAACCAAACCTGGTTCGACGCTCTTCTCAACACAGATATGGTGCTCTGCACCCGAGATGAGGCTGCAGACTTCCGTCTAAACCCAACTAGCAAGCGTCAGATCGTAGAAATCGGCGTTTACGAAGGCGCTTCCAGCTGTTTTTGGTCTGATTTTTACCTGTCGCACCCTGAATCCCGTCTAATTTCGATTGATCCGTTCACAGGAAGCTCAGAACACCACGAAAAACCGGAAAATTACCCCGAATTAGAGAATATTGAGCTGACGGCACGAGGAAACATCGCGAAATCCGATAACGCCGCTAAGATTGAATTAATCAAGGGCTGCAGCTGGGACGTGTTTCCTGAGCTGAACCGCCGCAACAACGGAGAGCCCTGGATTGACCTCCTATACATTGATGGTGCTCACGATCCGACCTCTGTAGCACGGGATACCACGCTGTTCGTTCCTATGGTTAAGACTGGCGGCGTCGTTATTTTCGACGACTACGGACACCCTGACGTCAAACGAGGAGTAGATGGCGCTCTCACAGCCTTCGCAACTATGAAATCTGCGATCTTCACTGGTTGGCAACTCGTAACTAAGGTCGCATGAGTGCTGAGGAAACCTGCAAAACCTGCCGCTACTTTCAAATGACACACGAAGCGGAGGTTAATTCGGGCGGACAGTGTCGGCGTTTCTCTCCTGTCCCCGTCTATATTCAATCGGCGTTGCTCCCACGGGCTCAGTGGCCTCAAGTCAACGCCGACAAGGATTGGTGCGGACAGTACAAGCCAATCAAATCAAATCTCAAATGACACACATGAGATTGGCGCTAGGGGAGTTTCGGCGCGCGCCCCACACCTTCTCCCACTAGCAGCTTGACGCGCACGCAGTTTTTTCTTACACCGCTTGCCCTTGCTCTTCTACAGCTTGCGCTATGGTGCGTTTCTTTGCGTCCCAACCCAGCGGTTTTGTCCGTCTCGTCAACTGGATCTTCCTCTCATCCACGAGATGCCAACTGCTTACAAAACTCTGTGCGCCCCACGCTGCCTTAACTAAGATCCCATACGCATCAATCCCAATTACTTCAAAATCATCGTCATCAACTTGCACATACGTCATACACTTCACAGTCAATTCACTAGACTAGACCCAACTATAGGCGACCTCCGAAGTTGTGCGTGTTAAAGTAACAATAGGTAGGTTTGCGGCAATCTAAAAATGAAAATGAATGACATTATAAGCATACTAGCTCCTGAAAAAGCTAATAGCTTTTTAAACACTTTTATTAAATCTATTCTTCTTGGCGACTCTAATACTTACGACGTGAATGAAAGCGTCTTGATGGGCGACGACAACCAAAAAGCGATGATGGTGCCTCCTAACTGGACACCTAGGCCAAAACCACGTATCGAAAGCCTCGAAGACCTAGACCGCACATTGTACGGCTCAAATGAGTGCGCTGAGTGTCGCAGAGCTCAAGCAAAAAGTGGCGTGAAGAACATAATGGATCCTTGCGCGAGAGCTTGCGGTCATTAATCATGTCTAATTCAATCCAATACTTACCGACATATCGCTCCGGCTACACCGGCCCTAGCGAGCGCATTGGCGGCTCATCGCCATATCACATCGACTTAAAAATCCTTCAGAGTCTTCCTTACGAAGAAAAGATTCGAGCCCTCGATTCACTGGCCGCCCAATACCGCAATATTGGCCGCGAGATCGAGTTCTCTAACCAAGCTGTATCTGGTCGTCGCTGGAACCCAGACGCCAGCCCCGAAGAAAAGAAAGCTTTATTTGAAGCTGCTACAGCAGCCCACGCTTCTCGTCCAGGTTGGGACCCTCTGGACTTTTACGTCCCATTTAAGGGCAAGTCCCGTTTTGATACAGGTGCAGTCGAAGGCGCCTCAATTTATCTTCCTGGTGTTCCCGGCGGCAAGATCCGTCGAGGTCAAGGTGGTGGTTACGGATATTTCAGCGAAGCCATGGATCCCAGTGGCCGCGTGGTTTTCCGTGTCGGCCACGGAGACATCAACCGCCCGGAAGAACAAGGCGAGATTCTTGTCGCAGAACAACTGCCTGAGACTCAGCAGGGTACAGCGCCTGAAACCCCTAAAACCAAATCTGCCGAAGAGCTGCTGGTCGAAAAGATCGACGAGCTGCTTAAGCCAAAAATCGAAGTAACCGAAACCTATACCGGACCTAGTGAAGAGACCTTCCGCCAACGACGGGAAAACATCGATCAAACGATGCTCAAGCTCCTACTAGAACGGGCGGCCCAAAAAGAACAAAAAGAAACAGCCCCTCAATACCGACCTGCGGCAGGAGGAGCTGCTGCGGCTGCCTTAGCTCAAAGAGGCTTCGGCACACCTAAGTCTTTAATCTAGATTCTCACCACGGGTGACTTTGCGTATACCTGTAATTAGGTAGGCGTAGTCACGCGCCTCCGTAACAGGTTTCGACTCACCGCAAACATCGCAGTCACCCTCCCAAACGGAGCTACAACCAACCGAGTAAACGCCGTATTTAGAACCGCAGTCGTTACACACAACATAGGCGTTCTCCAGTTTACGGAGTAGCTTCTTATTCTGACTGCTCAGTCGGGGCATAACCCTCGCCGGGGAAGAGAGTATTCATGACGGATTCTAGCTGCGCTACCCTTTTTCTCCGAGCTGCAAGCTCCTCACACAAGGCTTTCTTAAGATGTGGAACAAGCTTATCGATCATATCTTCATCGAAGTACTCAAATACACTCTCCTCTAACCTTTTGTACACATTGCTCTCGTAGAGACTTGATTCAAAGGACATCGTTCCAATGGCGGATTACACCCGCAACGATAAAGCAGTTCGTCACAAAGTAAGTAACGAATATGAAAGTCCTCACCCAAGCCACGCGGTCTGCTACCTGTTGACACTCAGCACTTTTAGGACCCAAAGCGTTAGCCCAGATTTTGAAAACTTTCTGACGTCGGCGCATTTTTGAGTGCACGCAGGTATTGGCGGTATAGAATCCTCGGGCAATACTTAACTAATCACATGCAGTTCTTAGCGTTCCTTGGTGTTGTTTTTATTGTGTTCTGCGTTCTCTTGTTCATAGGTTGGTGTGCGAGCAGGGAAAAAGAATGGCAGGATCGTTATTGGTGAGCACTCAACGCTTATAAACGTTCCCGTAGCCACGGCCTACACAGCCAGACTCGTTTAAGTCACAGACAAGGCCTTCATTACCGATCCATTGATCGAGCAGGTCTTTAGTCAGCATCACAGGATGCCCGTCGTGAGGCGGGATATCGATCCACTCGAAGAGCCTAAGAGTGGGGGCGGCCCTAAGTGCATTCTTGATAATGCGCTCAGGGTCGTCTGTGTGTTGCAGACAGTTATAAATCCAAACCTCGTCCCAGCCTTCTTCACTCACATCCTCACCGCGCCCCACCTGAACACGAATGTTTTTGGTGGCGTAGCGCGAAACAGTCCACTGGGGGTAACTGATCGGGTCGACGACCATACCCTCCAACAGACTCATGCACTTCAACAACATGGAGGTAGGGCCGCCTCCAATATCTAAGATCCGCTTACCCGATGCCTCGAAGTGGAATCCACGTGGGATTAACTCCATAAAACGGGCATACACATAGTGCTTCTGATCTTCGCTGAATGTATTACAGCAATCACCCCAGAACTGGCGTTCGAACAGAAGCTCGTCGTGCACGGCGATCTCTTAAAGCTGGCCCTAGCCTACATATTTTCCTAGGAAAAAACTCAACGAATATCCAATTCGCCGTTCTCATCCCAGGTCATGCTGTGCATCAACTGATAAGGAGGCTCCTTCATCTGCCTCGTGGAAACAGGAACTGAAGCCCGATTTGGGTCCGATCCAGAAGTCAAAGCCAAAAGCTTGCCAAATTGCGTCGTGATTCGATCGATCGCCTTGCAGGGGTCCCCCACGGTTCTTTTGCGTGTCCTTAACTTTAGGACGCTAGCTGCCGCAGGGGATCTCAGCGAATGAAAGAAATTATGAACTTACACACCAGACAGGCGGGGAGCCCCAGGGAAGGTGCCTTTGTTGATCGCGTCCTGGAAACTCGACGCACCTAACTGGCGAAGTCGTTCTTGGATCGAGGGACCGCGAGCATCAATGCGACGCTCGACCCGATCACGGAAATCTTCTTGAGACATACGCTCAGGCAGCCCAGCAACAGGGCCTCCGGTCAAATCGCCGATAAAAATGTCTAAAAGTAACTGAGCTTTTTCTTCTGTACTAGGGTCATAAGGTAACGTCTCAACAGTGTTACTGTCTACCCCAGGCCGATACACCAGATCCCGGTACATGTTTCTTTTCAGAAATAAGCCTCAATCCAGTTTAGAGCAACCTAAAGGAGTGAAACGCTCCATAATAGTTATCCTGCTCCTGTGGGCAATCGGCAGCGTGATTATGTACTTGGATTCCCAATATTCACAAATTATTAGCCTCAAGAATAACAATCGCCACGACAAGTCCTAGAGCGACAAAACCTATTCCGATAAGTCCGATAACAGGCCAAACTACATGAGTCATCAAACAGGCCCAGGTAACAAACCACGCTTCTCGGCCAAGCGGTAAGCAAGGTCGGGGTGTGCCTCGACCCAAGTCATTAGGGCTTCAGGCGACATGCCTTCAACAGCACCGCCTTCATATAAGCGACGCTGCAGCTCACCGCCTTTAGCCATCTCAGCGCCAAGAATACGTTGTTTAGCGTACATCTGAGCAAGCTCGTTCATGCTGGGAGTAGGAGATGCTGGCACCTCACGAGTTACAGGAGCACGCTGCTCTTCCACGGGGCGACGAGTTGCGGGGGCAGGACCAAGCGCAGGCTGAACACTTGCACCAGCATTACCTCCGCCGACACCGCCAATAGGTGCTCCGGTAGGCCCATAAGTGGCTGCAGGCACGCGAGCAGGAATTTCTTCTTCCTGGCCAGCAAACATCGGCTTAACTAAATTCTGATTTATCCAATCAGTAGTACCAGATCCCACCATGTATGCACCGATTGTGCCTGGAATCTGGAACCAAGGACCCTTGGGTAAAACTTTAGAAGCCGCTGCAGAAGCGGCCATACCCGCACCTACGTTAATTACAGCATCTCGAGGATCCTTACCGCTTAAAACCTCTGAGCCAACATCAATAGCTCCCTGAGCTACAGGGTGTCCAAGAACCCTACCAGCCATCCGTAAGGGGCTTTTGGAGACAGGACTAGCTGGAACGACGGATGGCGGATTAAAAATATTCTTTGCCTGTTGAGCTTTTCTTACTTCGAGCCAAACCCGATTCTTCAAGTCATCAAGCCAGCTCATTTTTAAACGAATTACTTCTCAACCATAATTATAAGCCAGCCATAATTCAAATAAAAAAGGGGCTGCTGAGCCCCAAAGTTCCCTCGTCCACTTGTCCCTTGGCAGGAACAACACAAGTCTAGCTAGCCGATCCGATCATGCAAGCGTGGTGTTCTCGTGCGAATAACGAGAATCAATCTCCACCCCACGGTAGACACAACGGGGGCTTGCCTCACGGGTCGTTTTTTGCCACTCGCGCACCTCGTTCTGGTGCTCTACGGTGTCATACTGTTTGCCGCGATACGTTAAAACAGTCATGAAAGGGTAGCAACTCCCTCTAGTGTAGGAAACGGTAGCGATTGATACTGTATAACTGCTATACAGAACACAGAACTAGCTAGTAAATTCGGACAAAGATCCTAGACTTGTTAGGTACTTTGCAATCCTCCCGTGGCAAGGGAGTGGAACACACCCGTCCGCGAACCATGGAACAGATGATCAAAGCATCA
>Ga0208644_1001485_pt1 | contig 19520 bp, 38 predicted proteins | sample VirMetDEL_Nov_18_FD_184517 | JGI IMG/M metagenome (GOLD analysis project Ga0208644, IMG submission 184517) | Aqueous microbial communities from the Delaware River and Bay under freshwater to marine salinity gradient to study organic matter... | ecosystem: Environmental > Aquatic > Marine >...
TACAGAGTCTCCATACGCAGAAATTTCACCAGCATAATCTGTGTTAGTAATAGCCTCTACTACCGATGCTTTTCTAAAGAAGTTTAAAACCTTTTTAGAATAAACTGAAGGTAGGAAAAAACTATTATTTTGTCCAGATATTCCTGAATCAAAGTTACTTGCGGTAGGACTAGACCCTTCTTGAAAATATTGAGCCATTTTATTTTTCCTTTTTAATTAATAGTTTATTTTACGATTCTGCCTTCTTGCATAGCTTCGCTGATTTCACTTTCGTATCTATCAAATTCAGCCATACTCATAGCAGCAATCTCCTTTTCAGACCATACTTTCTTTTGCTTTGGCTCAACACTTGTTGTTTTAGTTGATACCATGTCAGCAGCAGATTGTCTAGTCTGTTTAGAAGATGACTTAACTTTTGTAGGTTCAATACCAAAATCTTTCTTAAATAAATCTAAAGCACGTGAGGCTAGGTCAGCATCGTCAGCGTTATTGTATATCCAATCTTGAATAGACTTAGGCTGTTCTTTTGCCCAACCATGAAAGTCATCACTGTTTCTAATATCTTCAAAATCAGGATGTCTTTCCATTAACCTTTTTTCTGCATCTTGTCGTATTAACTGTTGCTCTCTTTCTTGAAGTTTACTAAGGCGTTCTTCTAGAACTTTTGCTTTAGTCTCCGATTGTAAATGTGCAACTGTTTCTACAACTTCATAGACATCAGGATATTGATTCTTAAATTCTTCAAGTTCTTCTGCAGATTTAGGAGCTTTATATTCAGTTCTATTTTTAGTAGCTTCTTCTATAAGTTCCTGTTCTCTACTTTTAAACTCATTTAATTTAGAGTCATAATGTCTTTTTAAATCATCATAGCGTTTTTTGTAATCTGGTTTCTTATAAGGAGTATCCTTTTTAGTTTCCAGTTCTTCAGTATTAACACTTCCTTCAGCTTCCACTTCAGTTATGTCGTTACTTTTATAGAGCTTATTTTGAGGCTCTTCAAAAAACAAACCATCATCTGCAGATTTAAAAGGTTTATCTTCACCTTGGTGCCAATCTTTTTTATAATTGTAAGGATTTGGCATTTCCTCTTTTACGTTTGTAGTCATATTCTATTCTCCTACTCAGGGCTTCGTTTAACAAGGTAGCTGCAATTGTCGACTGTGCAGGGCTTGTCTTGTAAAGGTAGCCTTTCGGTTATTAAAATGATAAGGTGCCTATGACGTCTTTGGGTAGCCTTATCGCCTTTTTTAGCTTCTTACGTGTTGAACTCTTGGGTCTAACATATTTCGTGCTACTTCTTCCTCGATTAAATCATCTTCCATAACTCCAAAAGCTGGGGAAGTTGCATCAGCAGGTTTCATAATACGAGTTTCTGTTTGAACAATCTTTTCAGGTTGGTCTTCCATTACAAGTCCACCGTATTGAGCTTGTTGTCTTTCATCTGCTTTCATTTCTGCATCTTTCATCATAGCCATTAGTTTATCAGCTCCGATTTCTTTTACAGCTTTTGCAGTAAAGACAAATTCTCCATCAGATAACCTAGCAGGTATACTGTCAGAGACTCCTGAACCCGGACCTTCAACAGGACCAGACCCAGCAAATTCTTGAGCAACGTCTATTACTTTATCAAATAACATAGCTAATTGCTCATCTTGTTCTAGTTTTTGAGTAAGCATGTCTTCTTCTTCTTCTGTTAATGCTTCACTCATTATAAAGTCTGTGTAGTTATCTTCCATATTTTCGTCAGAAAGCATACCACCTTTATTTAAAGGTAATAAATCTCCTTTTTTATAATCTCCAGCTTCTCTTGGAGAAGGTATTTTTCTTTCTTTTAAATTTTTCATAGAAACTTTTATACCTAACTCTTCTAACTCTTCTGCTACATCACTAATATTTTCATCTAATAATTTGTAATATCCTGAATATAACTCATCTATTTCTATTTTTTCTTTATGGCTAAGACCATCTTCTCTAGCTTTTTTTACAGCTTGTCTAGCTTCATCATCTAGTTTTCTATATTGAGCTAAATAATCATCCATTTCTTTTTCAAGCTCTTTAATTTTTTTAGTATTTTTATTTGGTTTATTCTTAATAAGTTTTTTAACAATACTACCTACACCATAAGCTTGTCTATCATCTGATAATAATCCACCAAACATTTTTGATTTTCTACCATCTACACCATACTTTTCTATTTCCATATCAAGTAATTGTTCTCTTTCTAATGGTGTTAAATTTTCTATTTCTTTATCAGTTAAATTATCTAGTATATCATCTATATCTTTTTTAGTAGATTTTGCAGGTGTATAATCTGTACCATACTTTTCAAGTTGTAAATCTAGTAACTGTTCTTTTTCTATGTCACTTAATTTTTCGTAGTCTTCATCACTTATTCTATCTAGAAGTTTGTCTACATCTTCTTGCTTTTTAATGTCTTCAGGTTTCTTTTTAGTTTTTGAAAGTTTAATAAGTTTTCTTATTATACCACCAACAGCTTTTTGTTCTCTTACGCCTCTACCCATAAGTACATCTGCATAAGTTACTTTTCCGTCTTTGTTAAGGTCTGGAAAGTCACCACCATCTTTCATGCCATATCTTTTTTTATCGTCTTCTAACATTTTACTTTTCCTTTGCTTTTCCTATATTTAAAGCAAACCAATCTATGATTTTATATGCTTTACCTACTAATTTATCATCAGCAGGAGTTGGTGTTAATGAAGCAATCAATGAACAAATTGAAACTATCCATGGTATTACTCCTACGAGTTTTAAAATTGTATCTAATAAATTTAACATTATATCTCCTCTTTTCTATTTAATGCTTCTTTAACCTGTAGGTCCAGCTGCTCTAAGCGTCCCAGAGAATTCACTTTCCCCTGCAACCGGTACATTTCCTGTTCCGATGTTGCCACCACCAGTGCCTGTAGTTCCAAGTTCTTGAGGTTGTTCAGGTGTACCTTGAACGCCTCCCATAGGTCCTTGTTCCCCACCAGTAAGTTGAGCCTCTTGGCTAGTTGTTTGTCCAGCATTTTGCATTCCTATTATTTGTGCCATTATAGCTGCTTCTTCAGGGTCATTAAGTATTTCGTCTGGGTCTAAGTCTAAGCTATAAGCAAGTTCACTTACGAGTTTAGAAATCTTAACAAATGGAGCAATAGCAGGACTTTGTGCAGTCTGTAAGAAAGTAGTAAGTCTTTGACTTCTTACTTCTTTCTGCATCAAGCTATTTGTTCCTGTAGCTTTGACTTCTAAATCACCTTTGACATCCAACTCACCCTCTAAAAATTGCATGTTCCATTGAAAATATGATTCTCCCAATGGCTTTAATAAAAAGTCATCAAGATTTTTAATGACTGTTTTAATATTTAAACTAGAAGCTCCTAATAGCATTGACATACCAGAAGCTGTTCTTGTCATACTTTGTACACCTGTTTGTCCGTGTGAGTAACTAGGTATACCTGTTTGTTCGTCTGCAAGTTGTCTAAACTTATCAAACATCATCATATTTTCTGGTGCTGTATTAGGAAACTTCAAACCATGTATAGCTTGTCCCGGCATTCCAGCTTGTCTTCTAAATATCTTACCCGGATATATTTCCATAGATTGTCCACCGACTAAAGCAGACTCATCTACATCAAACACCAAAGAACCAGCCATTGCTAAATTGTCTATTGCCATTCTAGCATGACCGTTCATAATCTGTTGTGAATCATCCATATTTTCTGCTACACCAATACCAAAGAAATTATATGGATTTCTTTCATATGGAAAAGAATGATATGGTATTCTATATGGAGTAAATGGATTTATTACAGCTCTTAGTAGTTGGTCTCCACATATCCATACATTTACTTGTACTTCATCTAAATCATCTATGTTATCATCTAAGTCAATACCTACTTCTCTAGCATATTCAGCATCCATAATACCCCAATATTCTATAACTTCAAAGTTATTATGATATGCTTCATCAGCTCTAGCATCATCTTTTAGTGATGATTCAAAATCTTTTTCTACATAGTTAGGACCCAACTGAATACAAGTTCTAATAGCATCTTCATCAAAGTAAGGCATATTACGCAACTGTCTAAGTTGACTTCTATTCATTTTGTGTCTATGGATAACGTATTCACATTCTTCCATATTAGTTGCTGATGGGTCTGGATAAAAATCCCAGCAACTTACAAATTCTATTCTCGGTACTCTTACTTCTAGTGGATTATAAACTCTATTGCCTTCTTCGTCTGTGTCCCACTTGTGTAATTTTTTATTAAAGTTAAATGGTCCTTTAACAATACCTGTACCTAATAAAGCTGATTCAAGTAAAGCATTACGTATTTCAGAAGAACCATTAGACTCATCTATTTGGTCATGAATAAGTTTTTCCATTCTTCTTGCAGCTTTTTGTGCTGGAGATAATTCAAGTGCTTGTGGGTTAGGACTAGCACCATCTACTAATATTCCAGCTTTTTCTGCTTGGTCTTCAATGCTATCCTCAAATATTCCATTGTAGAAAGTTGCACCGGGTTTTAAAGTTTTACCGTCACCTTCATAACCAACATCGTATGGATTAACGTTGGCTCCTTCCCTATTACCAATATCATCTGGTAAAGATGTTTCTAAACTTGGTGTAGGATTTGAAGTATCTAAATGTGCGTAGTCTGTTTCACCTTCTGGTACTTTAGTTTCTGCAATTCCTATTGGAAATTTACCTGTACCAAATATAACATCAACAAGTTGACCAAAAGCAGCAAGTACTTTTGTTTTGGTAATCTTTACAAAGATTCTAGATTTTTCAGAGTCTCTAAACTTTAAAGATTTGTTGTAAAGTCCTCTGTAGTTTTCGTAGGCTTTAAGCCATCTTCTTTCATCAGTTTCTCTAGCATCTTCTGCTTGAGCATAACGACCTTTAATAATACCAATAAGATTTCTACGTTGGTCATCAGGAAGACTTAAATTTTTACCAGCTTCACCTTCTACTTCTTCATAGATATTATCAGCGTTTAAAAATGTATTGTCTTGTTCCATACTTAATATCCAAACGTAGAGTCTATTGGTTTATACATTTCACGTTTTAAACCTCTAATCCTTTCTAGTGGGCTTTCCATTCTTGGTCTGCTCATAATCATATAACGCAGTGCATCATATGCGTGGTCTGAAGCGTGTGTATCTACATCTTCAGGATTAGTTTTAGATAAAGGTATAGACTGTAATTCTCTTATTAAGTTCGGACATGTATTAAATATCTGTAACTTAGGTCTACCATTTTCTCTAATCTTTAAATACTCGTGTATTTGTATTTTACCTTGTATTCTATTTTTATCGGCTCGTCTTAATTTATGACCAGCTCTTACTAAACTTTCTCCTACAGTTGGACCAGTTGTACCTGTATTTGCCCATGCTGCAGTATCCAAAACCCCATTTACCGAAAAAGGGTCTTCTGTTTCCATATCTGTTATTATACTAGCTAATTCAGCACCTGTCAAGCCTTTTTTGTATAATTCTCTATAAATTATCAAAGTATTGTCATTTATGTCCATTATTCCCCATAAACAACAAGATTCTGATGCATAACCATAGTCAATTCCTTTTACTCTTTCCCAATGTAAAGGTAAAGCAAAAGGAGCTATAACGTGTACTTTAGGGTCAAACTCTGTAAAAGCTGCACCTTCTGCTACATCCCAATTACCTTCTAAGAGTTGTTGTCTTTGTGTAGGTGGTAGAGATTTAAGCATTTGTTCATACACACCATCTTCAGACAAATAAGGATTATCTGCAAGTTTTGCTGGAATAAACTTTCTTGTTAGTCCATCTGCTCCAACAAAACTTTTATTAGATTCGTTTGGTTCTATATAACGTTTTTTAACCCAATGTGACCCAACACCACCGGGGTTAGCGGTGCAACGTAGATAAGTTTCTATTTCTGGGTCAGTGGTTCTTAAACGTGAGGCTAGGTAGTTCCAACTAAATTCAGTTGGTAGGTGGGTAATCTCGTCAAACCCTATCCAACTATATGCTTGTCCTTGATATCTATATACGTCTGCATCTCTTTCAAGGAAGCCAAATTCTACTTTAGCTCCACTAGGAAAGTTCCAAAGCTTTTCAACCTCACGAAACTTAGCACCGGGAAATGCTTGTGGGTAAAGTTCACGAGACTTGTCAATCATTTCTCTTAGTTCTGGCATAGAACGTCTTAGTATTAAGGCTCTATGTGCTTTTCTGTGGGCATAACGTAATGGGTCAACAAGCATGGCATAAGATTTACCACCACCTGCTGCACCTCCATAAAGTACATCTTTTTCACCAGCAGCAAGGAAGTCTGTCTGTGGACCCTCATTAGGATGAAATATTACTTTAGAATTTCTTATAGTTTCTTGAATACTAGGAGCAACTTGGTCAAGTTCATCGCTAGTAACTATTTTGGACTGGGTTTGTTCTGTAGTCTTTTTAAGGACTTCTTGTTCTGTTTTAAGTTTTGATTCTTTGTAAGCTAATCTTTTTTTAGCTTTTTCTAATTCTTTTTTTTGTCTGTTTAGCTTTTGTTTTCTTTTTTGCTCTTTAGAGTATTGGTATTTTATTTTTGGTTCTGGTTGTTTTTTAATTATTTTAGATAGCCCAGCATGAGTTATTTTTCTACCAGATTCTTCGCTGATTAGTTCAGCTGCTTTTCGTAAAGAGTATTCTTGATTTTGTACAGAAACTATATATTTTTTTAATATTTCCAACTCATGTGGAATGGGTTTTATATAACCTTCTATTTCACTTAGTTCATAACCAAATGGTATAGTAGACGTTTTTCTTTTTAGATAACCATCAGGTATGTTAGGCATTAGTTAACCTTTCTGTATGTTCTTGTTTTTCTTGCTACTTTTTTCGGTTGCTTCGAATGTTGCTTACCTTTAGCGGTGTCGGCTTTTTTCTTTCTTGTTGTCGCTGCATATTCCGCAGACGATAAAGCCTTAATAGCTTTTTCTGGTAAATAGCGTTCTCCAGTCTCGCTGGATTTTTTTCCAGACTTGGTTCTCCACTTTTGTTTTGTCCAAGCCCTAAGACTTCTTTGACTTTTTTTTAACGCCATTTTTCTTTTTCTCTATTAAGCATTTTTTATATAGTTTTGCATAGGCTTTACTAACCATATCAAACCATTTATTTATTCCGTATAACATATTATTTATAACCTCCGCCTTTGGCTTTATATTCTTTTGCTAAAAGCTGGGCTTTTCGAGCAGACCATTGACCGGATTTACCACCTTTACTACCAGCCTTAATCTTCTCAAAAAGCCTCTTACGCATAGTCGGCTTCGTATAGTTACCGGCTTTATTTACTGTTGACTTCTTTTTAGTCTTTGTTGGCATCTTTGTCCTCCTTATTTTTATTAAGTCCTTCGGACTTTTTAAAGATTCTATCCCAGTTTTCACTAAACTCATCACGAGTTACGTTACCGGGTTTGCCTTGGTTTCTTCTCATAGAGAGTCTGGCTTTTTGTTTATGTAAAGCTTTAAACTTAAAGTTTCCTGCGTGAGGCATATTACCACTTCACCTTATCAGCCCAATAAGCTGCTGACATTTTACCTTTAGCTATGTTTTTAGCATGACGAGCTTTAAAAGAACGTCTTTTTGCTTTCATTCTTGCTGATTCACCTGCTTTAGGTTTACCAGCTGTCTTAGCTCCTTTCTCACCAAAACGTATAGTTTTTATTTTATCACCTTCTTTAGCAACAACTATGTGTGACTTTTTAGGGTGATTAGGAGTCCGTTTAGGTTTGTTATAACCACTTACTCCTGCTCTTGCTAATCTAGGGTCTTTCTTAGTCATAATTAATGTATTGTTTTATTTTGTGGCAAGTCTTGATAACTATAAGACCCTGTAGAGTCTACAAGTATATTATCTAACTCTCCAACAAGAATTAAGTTATTATCTACTGCAGCTTGTTCAGCTACTTCCCAACTGGCTGCAACTATATTAGGTCCGGGGAACCTTATATTGTTCATTTCAAACTCAGTCAGAAATATCTTCATACTCTGCTTCTTCAGCTGTTATGTCGATAGTTTGTTTTTCAGGTAATATAAAAATACCACCTTGAACATTATGATTAACATCTAAACGTTCTTTTTTACCTAAACCAACTCTATCAAGAATTGTCTGTGCCGCTTGTAACTTTACGTTAGCTTGTGGCAAGGGTTTATCACTTTCTAATACTTCAACAAGTTTAAAAGCTGCTAAAGGAGCTTCCTTTGCAAGTACGTCTGAAGCTAAATCCACTATTTCATGTTTAAGAGTTTTAATTACTTGGTAGTGATTGCCTGAGTATCCTGCAAGTTCCGCTGAAAGTTTAAGATTTCCTTTAGTCTCAATAAGACTATTAAGGAATTTCTCTTGTTTTTCTGTTAATTTTCTTTTAGTCGTTGGTAAAGACATACAGATATTATATAGTTCTATGTAGGGTTTGTCAAGGCTATTGAAAATATTTTTGAAAGTACTTGACAAAATGCTAATATGACTCTATAATAACACTTAGGTGTGCCGGGGTTCAATACATAACCTCGGTAGACTCTCGTCAACTATATAGTTCTATATAGACCCGAACTAACCTAAATAAACCCTGTCTTGTATCCAATCGAAAATGGCTCAAAATGTTTGAGTATTAGTATATATATACGTGGGGGGGTGGGGTGACTCCTGCCTACCCTGTTAAACTTTACAAGTTTACCCAAATCTCAGCAATCCAACATCTTAAAGTCTCATTAGACTTTACAGACCTTTGAAGTTTCACAAAAAATCCCCTGTTAAACTCTATTGAGTTTACCAAGTTTCCAAAATCTATAGAGATTTTCTGTGTAAAGATTATAGCTTCACAAACTCTAAAGAGTTTCCTAGTCTATAACGCATTCTAAAGCCCTCAGAGGACATTTTAAGCTATGCTTAAGGGGATACAGTCATCATTCACAGGAAAGCCCTAGAGGGCTAGTATGTTTGTCATGTTTACTAGGCGTTGAAGACTTTAAAAGTCTTTAGTGTGGATACAAAAAAGGGGCTGTAAAGCCCCTCATGTGATGAACTACGTAGTAGTTTTAGCCAAGACTTATAAGTTTCTTATAAGACTTCATAGCTGTTATGTCTGCCTTTGGCAGAGACTTCATGCTTAGTATCTTCGATACTTCGCCTTGTGTGATTGGAGTCTTGCTGTTTAGCTTCGCTAAATAGTGTCCACGAATAGTTCCGAACTTGATGTCCTTTGGACATGTTTTAGCTTTGCTAAACTGCATAGCAATCCTTTGGATTTGCCCATAAGTCGCTTTCGCTTTAGGGTTTTTAACTTCAAACGTAGTTTGTTGTGTTGAATTTGTCATAATTTTTATCCTTGTCCCTTTGGGACATTAAGCTTTAGCACCATTGCCAAAGCCATTACATAGTAATACGATTTTTCAAAACCTGTCAACACATTTTTCCTACGTGATTTCTCCTACGCATAATGCCTGTAGAAACAGGCGAAAAATTAGCAAACCTCAAAAACTCTCAAAAACTCTCACAATTTTTGTCTCAAATCTTTATGTGTGATTACGTGCTTATGTAAAACTTTACATAGACTCAGTATGGAATGGCTCAATAATTACCTGTAATCGCCCATAAAAACTTCTAATTACGCCTCTACCTATAATTATTACGATTATCTGCAGGTTTCAGCTTGACAACCTTCCAAGAATCTGCCAATGTGAAGTGGCATTCGGCAATGATGCTGACTGCTCAACAGGACTTCACAGGAAGTTCAAGGAAATATATTTATGGAAAACTTTATAACAAATGGCTCAAATCTGCCAATAAATTATGATAAAATGGAAAGACTTTTGAATCCTCAAATGTCTGACCACTACCAAATGCAATTCTATGGCAAATATGGACAAAGAATTTATACGATTAAAGTCGGTAGAAAGTGGGTTTTTATGCGTTCAAACTCTCACAAAGTGAGAATGCCACTTGAAAAATTTAAAGTTCATGCGTTTCTTCAATGGCGAAGGGAAGCTATGACTCATGCTTCGTCAATATCTTACATGGAAACAGGTAAATATTCTAGAGCAAAAGGTTGGTGGAAACATTATGGTTTCGATTATAACCCTAAATACTTTACATATGATGCTTCAAGGTTGGCTTGGTAGTCTAATCATGTGTGTTTCACTTGACAAGCCCTACAGCTTTTGCTACTGTTGTAGGGCATTTAACAACTGCCACATGGCAAGGAAATAATAATTATGGAAAAACCATTAAACTTTAATGAGATTGAAACAGAACAATTGTTTGATAAACTTAATAGTTTAGATGATGATGTTTCTGATGAAGTAGATATACTAGACTTTTGTCTAGACTTAGATAACAACGAAGTTATTGATGATGAAAAATTTAATTTTATGGAGATAAATTATGAAAAAGAAGTGTGAAAATCCTAATGGTAAACTTATCATGGAGACTATCCAAGATAGTCAGACTAGAAAATATATACGATTTAATAGTCTTGAAAAGGCAAAAAACCACCTAAAATCAAAAGGTTATAGGTTTAGACAAGCTTTTAGCTTTAAAGAGGATAGGTCAATGATTTATCAAGGTAAATTTGGTTGGGTAAAAGTTTACTCATCTAAAGATTACTTGAATAAAACTACTATGGAACAGGGAACTGTTTGGAACATAGTCAAAATATAATTAATTACCTGTGTGATTCCACTTGACAAGGACTGTGACTTCGGTTAGTATAGGTGGCATCACACAACTTAACAAGTCTAAATAGACTAAGGAACTAAATATGAATAACATCAACATACATAACGTAACTAAGATTGAAGTAAAACCTAAAGAAGAATATTCTACTTTTTGTAGTAGAGATATTGTTATACATAGTTTACAAAAAGACTATAAAACAGGAGAATATATTCCTACTAAACTTAGTTTAAATCTTTTTCTTGAAGATAAAGATGTTGCTAAATTAGTTTATAGCAAAGACTAATTTATGAATGCTGAGCAATCATTCAAAACTGCTCTTTAACTAAACTAAAATCCTTATTGTTATTGAGGTTCAGTTTTGGTAGTTTTCATGATAAACGTAAAACTACCACTTTTATTAACTATAAATATGGAGATATAACTATGGCGAAAATCGTCTATGGAAAAAGAGATACTAAAACTGTAGTATCAATTGATAACGCACCACAAAGTATTCAAACTCTATGGAATACTGCTAATGCTCTTGGAGTAAATATTGTAAGAGTAAGAGCATACAAACATAGAAATGAAACACTTGTAGGAGATACCTTTCTTGGCTTTCATAAAGCTAAAGTTTCTGTTTATCAACAAAGAGGTAATCCGTCAAGACCACTACACTTTGTTAGACCTACACCTTTAGGTAAAGATAACAGAGGTATGCAAATACTTGAAGTTGCTGATAACATTGATGTTCAAGATACTTTGAATGTTATCAAAGACTATGAGATTGCGACAACAAAGGGATTTTTTGCAAGACTTTACAAAAGACTCTTTGCTTAAAATAGTCATCAGTCCCTAGCGTATGACTAAAATTACTAGAGTAGGGAGCAGTTGGTAGGTCTGCTTTGGCAAACTACAAATCCTAGATTAAATTCGGGGTAGTCTGATTTTCCCACATTTGCGTGGAGGTTTGAACAGACTCTAAACAACAAAGCCATAATTTGCGGACAGACTTTGCTAGTATTTTAAGCTGTCGGTAAACAAATCAAACTAGTCTAGCATGACTCTCTGTTAGTAAAAAGTAGGAGGTTGTAGAGGTTTCTAGTCCTGTACGATAAACAAAACTAGACGTGGCTAGGAGTGAGCCTTTGTAAAAGCCTTGAAAAACTAGGTTAAGGATAAAACACGAATGAGAACTAAACCACCACGTGACTAGCCACACTTTTAATTTTATTGGAGATATATATGGATATAATGTTAGACAAGCCCGAGCAAATAGCTATGGCAAGACTTTTAACCTTACATAAAGGTTTAAAAATGGAGATGATAGGACTTCGCTTGACAGGTAAAGCACCGACATGTTATAGTATTGTCAAAAAAGAGTTCGGCTTCAAGGGTAATAAAGCTAAAGTATTACAACAACTAGAAGACTATTTAGAGGAGATAGGTTATGATATGGCATAGCTTTTGTTATGGAATACAACCACAAGATTGTCATTGTGGTAGTGGTAAAGAAATGTTTAGATGTGATGATTATGACGGGGACTTTGTAGCCCATGTCTGTGATGATTGTGAAATAGAAACATTATCTAAATTTAATCCTGACATTTGGAAAAAATCATATGAGGAGATAGACTATGAATTTTAAATTACTTTCAAGTCTCAATTCTAATTCAAAGTTAGAAAAGAGCAACAAAGTTCAAGACAAATACTTGAATGTCAATATGTATATGCACCCTTCAAGCACTAAGATATGTCCCTATCAAGACATAGCTAAGTGTAAAGAGCCATGTTTAAATACAGCAGGTCTAGGCGGTGTTTACAAATCTATTCAAGATGCTAGAAAGCGTAAGACTGATTTGTTTCTTAATGATAGAGATACTTTTATGGAGTATATTATTGAGGACATTACAAAGTTTGTAAACTATTGTGACAAAAAAGGTAAGTTACCAGCAGTCAGACTCAATGGCACAAGTGATATACAATGGGAGACTATCAAGGTAAATGGTAAGACTCTCTTTGAAATCTTTCCGACTGTGCAGTTCTATGACTACACTAAAATACCTACAAGAAAAACTAAACACATACCTAACTATCATTTGACATGGAGTTATAGTGAAGCAAATCAAAAGTATGCAGATAGATTTAGTGATGTTGAACACAACAAGGCAGTAGTATTTAATACTAAAACACTACCTAGTTTCTTCAAAGGTCTTAAAGTTATTGACGGAGACACACATGACATGAGATTTCTTGATGAAGATAATGTAGTTGTAGGTCTAAGAGCAAAAGGTAAAGCCAAAACAGATACAAGTGGCTTTGTAATACAAGCAGTTCAAATATAATAAGGAGATACTATGAAGTATAATGTATTTTGCACAGAGTGTCACAAAGAAGTTCCTAAAACTGATAGTATGTATATGATATCAGATGATGATATAGGCATGACAGTCTTTGAAAAGCTAGAACAACTACACAAATATACTTATGTTGACAGGTTTAATATATGTGATGAATGTGAGAACAAGGAGGTAGAATGAAAAAAGAAAATTACGATATCGCAGTATGGGAGTGTACTTTTTATTTATATGATGAAGAGGGTAATGAAGTTTTAAACGAGGACGGGAGTGTAAAAATATTTGATGCACCCAAACTTGATTGGTCACATATTGCAGAGTATGTAGAGCTTGAAGATTTAGAGGAGGTAGAATGAAACTTAGTATAGTAGATAAAATTAATTTAATAGATGAGGTTGTAACAAACGAGGTTGAATGGTCTGATTATCCTACAGATGACCTTCAAAATGCTTGGGTTGATATTAAAGATATAGTAAATCAATTTTATAAGGAGATAAATGATGAAAATTAAAGCATGGCATATAGGTATTGTTTGGGAAGACGGTACAGAGGAAGCTTTAGCAGATATACCAGATTGGGTAGCTAAAAGAGTTGATGAATTTTTAGATGACTTAGAGGAGGAATATGCATGATGAACATAGATGATGTATATGATTTACTAAAAGAACAAGAAGAAAAACTTGATAAGATATTAGAACTTTTAAAAAGTGAGGAGACAAATGAGTAACCAAGTAAACGACCAAGCATACGAAAAGGTATGGGACGAAGTATTAGAACTAGACTCTAAAGGTCTGTTAGAAGAAGAGATATTTACTATCGCAGATAACTACGGACTTGATGAAGATATCAACAGACAAGAAATACTAGAGTTCATAGCTGAACGTATGTTTTATAACTATGCAATATAATAAGGAGATAATATGAAAGCAATACTAATAAATCCATTTGAGGAAACGATAACAGAAGTAGAATACACAGGAGACTACAAACAAATCTATGACTTAATAGACTGTAGAACTTTTGATTGTGTTAGACTTTGTGAGTCAGATGATTTGTATGTTGATGATGAAGGTCTATTAAAAGACAACAGATACTTTTCTTGGAGTGGTCGAAACTTTGCAGGTAAAGGTTTAATACTAGCACACAATGATGAAGGAGAAAGCGTAGGAACTACCTATGATTTACACGAGGTTGTTGATAGAGTTGAGTGGTTACCCGAAGGACACGTTGAAGAACCTTACATGGAGTTTGTAGCATGGCAGTAAAAAGTAAAGCATTTCAAGATAGACATGTCTCTGCTACAGGTGTTAGAGGTAAGAAGTCAAGTCAAGGTAGAGGTAATGTTGGATTCTCTACCATGAATAAGAATAGAAAAGCTAACTATAAAAAATACAGAGGGCAAGGAAAATGAATATCAATGTAATAGAAAAAGAAATACTTAAAGCAGTTGATATAGAAAAACAAATACTAGAAAATAATTTTAGGACTTGGGAAACTATTGAAGAAAGCTTTACAGATTTAGAAAACTTTATAAAAAAATTATTTGTAGAATACAGAGGGTAAAAAATGAAAACTAAAATATTAAAAAACAAAGTAACTATTGACATGAGTGTTAGTGAGTACGATACAATGTTTAAATACATAGGTAAACTTGAAAGCATGTTAAATACTTTACACGAGACAAGCGATTTATGGTTGTCTGATGTTCATAATTTAAGCAGTCTTAAGTGGGAGTTAATACAGATGTTAGATGCTGAATGGGATGCTGACAGTTATAGATATATAAAAAGAGGTAGTAAAAATGATAAAAAATAAATTTATAAAAGGTTTACTATGGTGTATAGTTGGTATGATATACTATGGTTTAGTTGTTGTTGTGCATGATGATAGTAGAAACAATGCAGAAGATATTAAAGCTTTGGAAACTCACATAGCTATACTAGAATTAGATGTAGTAGAACTACAAGATAAACTAGATGCTACTCAAAAGTTATCAAAAGTTTTAAGAGATAATTGTGGAAACCAAAATGATTCTTGACATACTTGTTATAAGCATGTTAGGATTGTTTATGGCAACGTGTATAACAGGAACTATCTTACTTGTAATGGATGCAGAAGATAGATGGGAGAGAAGAAAGAGGAAAAGAAAATGAATATATTTTATTTTGATAAATGCCCTATTAAATCAGCACAGGCACAGCCTGACAAGATGCTAGTAAAAATGCCACTTGAAACTGCACAGATGTTGTGTACTGCTCATAGAGTGTTAGACGGTGATGACTATGCAGATGCTAATGGACTTTACAAAGAGGCATACAAAAATCATCCTTGTACTATATGGGCTAGAGAATCTTTTGATAATTATCAGTGGCTATACAAACACTTCATAGCACTTGGTAAAGAATACAAACATAGGTATGGTAGAGAACATGCAAGTATTACTAAGCTGTCTACACCTTTGTTCTTTGCACCCGATAACATAGAGGATAAAGGCATGACTCCACTTGCACAAGCTATGCCGGATGAATATAAAAACGAAGACCCTATTGTTGCATACAGAGATTATGTTATACATGAGAAACATTATGCACAATGGAACAAAAACAGGAGTAAGCCAACATGGTGGACATAAAAACAAATATGATAAAGCTATTTACTAATAAAGAAATTTCAGAAAATGAATATAGAAATTGGGTTGATTATGTAGTAGAATATAATCATAACAATCCTAAAGAACCTATCTGTTATCAAGTTAGGTGGACAAACGATACATTTTTAGTAACTTTATTGGATTTAGATGTTGACAAATAATAAAAACCAGTGTATAATTGCACACAATTAAACAGCCAAAGGAGGAAATTTTATGGCAGTAATACAAGGAAAAGCCTATTGGGCATCAGTAACTACACCTAATACTACTTATGAACCTGTGTATACAGTTGATTTAGTAGTTGATGAGAAAGTTGCAAATGACTTTGAATCTCGTGGATTTAGAGTTAAAAACTTATCCATAAAGGATGAGTCAGGTAGTGAAACACCTGTTGGTAGAGCTATTACCATCAAAAGAAAAGTGAATGGACCTAATGGAATGGTCAGAAACGCACCTAAACTTTTTGATGCTAATAAAAATCCTATGGATGAGATAGTTGGAAATGGTTCAACTGTCAAAGTTCAATACAACGAGTGGGAAACTGATAATAAATATGGTAGCTTCAAAGGATTAGACTTTCAAGCTATGCAAGTAATTGATTTAGTACCTCTTAAATCACAAGATGGTGCTGAGTTAGACCCTTATGGAGACGGGGAGGAATTTTAATATGATTATAACAATTAAAAATGATGACGGAACACTCACATACGATGTTACCAAAATCGAAGACGAACAAACTAAAATTAATGCTCAAGTGATTATCAATAAAGTCGGAACATTAGAAACAGTTTTAGAAGCTTTAAACTTTGCGAGTGCAACACACAGGGGAAATCTTGAAGCCCTCTTAAAGGATACTCCTGAGGCAGTGGTAGAGTCTGAAGAAGAAAATGTTGATGAGGAAACTTCAACCGAAGAATCTTAATTAACATATTGTATCTCCAAACTAAGCCACTCTGAAACATGGGTGGCTTTTTTATTTTTATGAGGGTTAAATATGGAACAAACAAAATTTGTAAAGTTTCACTTACCATGCCATGAGTGTGGTAGTAGTGATGCAGTATCAGTAAACGCAGACGGTTCAGCTAAATGTTTTAGTTGCGATAAATTTTATGTTAACTATGAGGGAAAAGTAACACACATGAATAACTACACACCACAAAAACCACAACAGCTAAATGCTCATGGAGGTATTTATGCTAAACTTACAGACAGAAATATCTCAAAAGAAACAGCACAGAAGTATGGAGTAAAGGTTGTTTACGATAGTCAAGGTCAGTTGGCACAGCATTTGTATCCTTTCTTTATTAATCATGAGCAATGTGCTACCAAGATTAGATATGTAAGAGATAAAAGATTTATATTTGAAGGCAGTATGCAAGAGTCAGGACTGTTTGGACAAAACTTATTCAAGGAAGGTGGTAAATATCTTACGATTGTTGAAGGAGAATGTGATGCTATGGCTACTTATGAACTACTGGGTTCAAAGTGGGCAGTGGTTTCTATTAAACGTGGTGCAGCTTCGGCTGTAAAAGACATCAAAGAAAGTTTAGAATACGTAGAAAGTTTTGAGAATGTTGTCATTTGTTTTGATAAAGACAAAGCAGGTATTGAAGCATCACAAAAAGTTGCAAGTATAATCAAGCCGGGAAAAGCTAAGATTGTTACTTTACCTAATGGGTTTAAAGACCCCAACGATATGTTAAAGCAAGGTAAACATGCAGACTTTACTCGTGCTTGGTGGGATGCTCAAGTCTATACACCTAGTGGTATCATCAGAGTATCTGAAAAGCAAAAAGACTTTTTACACAGAGAACAAAAAGAAAGTGTCCCATATCCTTATGACGGACTCAATAAAAAATTACTAGGCATGAGAGCCGGAGAGCTTGTTACTATAACAGGTGGTACAGGCTTGGGTAAATCTTCAGTGACTAGAGAACTAGAACATTGGCTCATCAACAAGACTGAAGACAACGTAGGTATCATTGCTCTTGAAGAAGATTGGAAACGCACAGTCGATGGTATACTTTCTATTGAAGCTAACGATAAACTTTATATAGACAGTGTCAGAAATAACTACGAAGAACATACACTTATAGATATGTTCAACAAAGTGTTTAGCAATGATAGAGTATTTATACATGCTCACTTTGGTGCCAATGATATTGATGCTATTTTTGCAAAGCTTAGATATTTGATTGTTGGTTGCGATTGTAAATGGGTTATCGTAGACCACTTACATATGCTTGTAAGTTCTATGATTGAAGGCGATGAAAGAAGAGCCATTGATAATATTATGCACAGATTACGTAGCATGGTAGAAGAAACAGGTGCAGGTATAATACTTGTATCACACCTCAGAAGAATAGACGGAAACAAAGGACACGAAAATGGAATTACTGTAAGTCTTTCACATCTTCGTGGTTCAAATAGTATTGCACAGCTTTCAGATTGTGTGATAGCACTTGAAAGAAATCAACAATCAGAAGATGATTTAGAATCAAGAACAACAAGATTGCGTATACTTAAGTCAAGATATACAGGTGATGTTGGTATGGCTTGTTCATTAGTCTACGATAAAGAAACAGGTAGACTTTCTGAATATGAGGATGATGAAATATTAAACTCAGCTGATGAAGAAATCATACCATTTTAGGAGTAAACATGGAGTTAGTATTTGATATAGAAACTGACGGACTAGACCCGACAGTTATATGGTGTCTTGTAGCCCAAGATGAAACAGGTAAGTTTTATCATTTCTATGGAGATACTTTAAACGAAGGGTTTAACTTTTTAAAACAAGCAGATAAAATTATAGGTCATAATATTTTAGGATATGATATACCTGTTATTAAAAAGCTAACAGGCATTGACGTTTATCATCCCGATAAAGTAATTGATACTTTAGTTTTATCTCGCTTGTTCAAACCTACTCGTGAGGGTGGACATAGTATAGCTAAGTGGGGTTATAAACTTGGCTTACCTAAAAAAGATTCGCCTGAGTGGACAGCTTTCACAAAAGAAATGTTAGACTATTGTGAAAGAGACGTTGAAATAAATTATAAATTATTTAATTATTTGAAAAAAGAATCTCTTGGTTTTTCAAAAGATTCAATTATTCTTGAACATAATATTACATATATTCTTGAACAACAAAAACAAAATGGTTTCTTGTTTGACGAAGAACAAGCCATGCTTTTAACATCAGAACTATCATCTAAACTTAAAGAAACTGAAGACAAAGTCCATGAAACTTTTAAGCCTATATGGATAGATGATAAAATGGTTACACCTAAATTAAAAAAAGATGGTAAACTTTCTAAACAAGGATTGACACCACAAGAATATACAGATATAATAGAGGGTAGACTCGAAAGAAAGCCATTCATGAGAAAGACTTTACAAGAGTTTAATCTTGGTTCAAGACAACAGATTGGTCAAAGACTGCAGGAGTTAGGGTGGAAGCCTAAAAAGTTTACACCCACAGGTAGACCTATAGTAGATGAGAATACTCTTAAAGAGATTACTCACATAAAGGAAGCAAAGCTTATAGCAGACTTTCTACTTTATCAAAAGAGACTAGCACAAGTTCATTCGTGGATAGATGCTGTCAAGTCTGACGGTAGAGTACATGGTTCTGTTATTTCTACAGGTGCTATCACAGGAAGAATGGCACATAGAGACCCTAACATGGCTCAAGTTCCTGCAGTTTACAGCCCTTATGGTAAAGAATGTAGAGCTTGTTGGACTGTACCTGAAGGTTATAAACTTTTAGGAGTAGACGCAAGTGGTTTAGAATTAAGAATGTTAGCACACTATATGGCT
>Ga0208644_1001486_pt1 | contig 19513 bp, 31 predicted proteins | sample VirMetDEL_Nov_18_FD_184517 | JGI IMG/M metagenome (GOLD analysis project Ga0208644, IMG submission 184517) | Aqueous microbial communities from the Delaware River and Bay under freshwater to marine salinity gradient to study organic matter... | ecosystem: Environmental > Aquatic > Marine >...
TTTCATTCAGGGAAGCAGACCTGGATAGAAAAGTATGGCACAGAATACGAACTGCTAGATTGGATAAAAGAACGTGTTTGAATATGTACTTGTAGTTTATATGCAAATGGATAGTCCACAATATATAGGACACTTTACAAGCTGTGCAGCAGCTAATGACTATGTAAAAGAACATTACAAAGATGCACACTATATAACTTGTTTATTTGAGGACTATATTAACTTACCAAAAGATTTAATTAAGAAAGAGATAAAATGAGAGTATTAATTGCTTGTGAATTTAGCGGAACAGTTAGAGAAGCGTTTGCCGCAAAAGGACATGATGCTTGGTCATGTGACTTAGAACCAACTGACATTCCTGGTAATCATTACCAAGGTGATGTATTAGAGTTTATTAATGAGGGATGGGATATGATGATTGCTCATCCTCCATGTACCTACTTAACAGTCACAGGAAACAAATGGTTTAAACCTGAATATAAAGATAGATTTCCTACAAGACAGCAAGATAGACAAGATGCAATTAATTTTTTTATGAGTTTAGTCAATGCACCAATAGATAAAATAGCAATAGAAAATCCTATTGGGATTATGAGTACAATGTATAGAAAACCCAATCAGATTATTCACCCATGGCAATTTGGACATGAAGCAAGTAAGTCTACTTGTTTGTGGTTAAAAGGATTAGATAATCTAAAACCAACTGATATTGTAGACAAAGGTGAATTTGTAACATACAAAAGCGGTAAGCGTATGACTAAGTGGTATGCAGATGCGGCAAGCAAACCACCTAAAGAACGTGCTAAAATTCGTAATACAACATTCCAGGGCATCGCTGATGCTATGGCAGAACAATGGGGGTAATATATGGGTAAAGGTAGTTCACCAAGACCAATTCCTAATCGTAAGCAATTCGAGGATAATTGGGATAAAATATTTGGAAAGAAAGATGGCGACAAATCTAAACCAGCCGACAAGAAAAAGACTTGAGGATCAAGGATATCTAGTAGAGTTAATGGAACGATGGTGTCCATTCTCTAAAAGAAAACACGATGGTTTTGGGTTTGCAGATTTCATTGCTATACGTAGAGATGAGGTATTATTAGTCCAGGTAACTTCTAAAGCAAATATGAGTAGTAGACGTAAAAAAATATCTGAGCATCCTAATGTTGGGATTGTTCGTGAGTCAGGAATAAGGATAGAACTATGGGGATTTTACAAAGAGGGCAACAGGTGGAAAGTAAAAATAGAGGATTTATCGTAACTTATTACACAAACTTCAATGGTACTAAAGTCACTAGAGAGGATTTGGTTAAAAAGATTAATGATTATTTATTATATGGTCCAAAGACTATATCTCAAATTGCACAACATTTGAAGCTATCTTCTGGATCAACAACCAATGTATTAGTTTACATGGTAGATAATGATATGATTAAGAAGACTAAACCAGCAGAAGGTAAGTATCTATATTCTAGAGTAACAGAATGTTTATTAGCAGAGATGTTTTCACCTAAACCAGAAGATATAGAAAAGATGTTTAAGATTAAAGGCAGAAAGAAATATACTGTTGATGATGGCACATCTAAATCATCCGGAGGTCATGGAGTAACATATAGTGACAGTTATTACAATCTTAATTACTGGGAGGATATGGGTTAATGGAAATAGGTTATTTAACATATTTGCTTGATGCTTGGTCACAATGGATGAAGCATGATGACCATGAATTAGGTTATCCTAAACGATCATTAGGAATGAGTAGTGGAGGTGCATCCAGTAGTTTTGAGGAAATCTTTGAGGATAGTGAATTAGATAAGATTAAAATTTTAGATCGTGTAATACATGATTTAGATCATGAGCAACGTAAAGCTATTTACGCTAGATATTTAGGATCTAAAAAGCCAATGTATTACGAAATCAAATTAGGTGATGCTATGGATAATTTACTAACTATTGTTGGTCGGAGGCTCGGTTCTTAAAGATTAAAGTAAGAAATCGTTTAAGATCTTCTACTCGTTTCTCATCTGTAAGTTTGTTAATAAACTCACGTCTTTTTTGTAATGGTATCTTGCTAAGAGTTACAGCTTCACATTGACGTTGATATTCATATGAGTAATTATCACTCATCGTTCCATCGATCAAAGTAATCTTCTTCTTCAGGTTCTTCATCTTTGTTTAAATAAATGCTATCAACAATTAATTCAACAGATGTAATAAGACCGCTCTCATCACTTAAATAAATGACAAGGGTGTCTTCACCATAAACGACTTGAACATCGCTTATGATTTTACCTTCCATATGTTTAGCAATCTTATTTATGTCCATGTTAATGCACCATTACATCCTTAGGAGTTAATAAATAAATATCCATGTCTGATCCGGCTATGACTATGGACTCTTCGTTTGTGAAATTAATTTTAAGGAGTGCTTCTTCGTGATCTTCTATAAACTCTACATCTGATACTTTTAGGTCTTTAATAGAATCTAAAAATCCTAAACTACCTTTTTTATCCACTTACCATCCTTATCTAATACCATTGGCATTAATTTAGGTTGTCCGTCAATAATCATGCCACAGCCTACAATAAATCTAGACTTAAAGTTTTTAGCATAGTCAAATGCCATAGACTTCTGATTAATCAAACAACCGACTTGCATACCCCAAATAAGAGCATCTGGGTTTGAATAGTAACCTATACTAAACTTTGTATGGTAATGACCTTGTACTGTATTCATACCATATTGTTGAGCTACCTTTAATACATCTGCTGACATACCATGAGTAAAGAAACAACGTGAATTATCGCTTAATGTGACTGTTAAATCGTCTACCCATGCCCAACCCTTACCAACTCCTAAAAACTCGTTGTAGGACTTTAAATAGTCCTTAGGAAGCCCATATTTTAATGCTCTACGATATACAAGAGAAGAATGATTAGAATGAACAATAGTCATTTCTGGGAATATCTTTTCTAGCTCTTTAATATATTCACGAGATGTTCTTAATTCATCTCCAGCAGACATTAGATCAGGATTGTGTTCGTGCATCGAGATCTGATGGTGATCCAATTCATCTCCAATATTTACGATCAAGTCTGGTTTATATTTAGCTTTAAGAGCTTTTAAGAAATCAAAAGCATCCTTATGATGATAAGGTATGTGTAAGTCAGAAATAACTAAAACTGATTTATATTTCATAGGTTTTCCTATGTAATTTGTTACTATATTGTAACATAAGCATATAATATTTAAACAGTTTTACCAAAGAACATATTGGCTTCAGCAGTTCTTCTGCGTTCTAAACCTCTTAATACTTTACCACCTGCTCTACAATATTTTAGTAACGTTTCAATAGCACCTTCTTTATCACCCCTGTTAAGCTTGGAACGAATCGAACTTCTTTGAAGTGTTCCCAAACCAAGATTAAAGCTAAAGCTAACAAGAGTATCAAACTCATTTTGCCTGAGTGGCACAGTAATGTATCGCATGACCCCACGTTCAAAACGTTGTAAATCTTGTTTAAGTAATTCATCTACTTCTTCTTGACTCCATGTTCTGTTATGTGCTTGATGTAGTGCGTATGCCTTTCTTTCTGCCAATGGGAGTCTATTTTGTTCTGGATATAATACATGACCATACCCAACAGTCCACAGTAAAGCAGGGCAAAGGTAAGGCTTAAAATGGCAACCTTCAAAGTGCTTAATAAGTTGGATTCCTTTTTCACCTGTTATCACTTCTTCTTATCCCAATGCCTTGATCCAAACCAAAAACCTATGATCGAAGCTACAATAGCCATCTCTTCATCGCTAAAGATTAATGTTAATGCAGTGGTAAAGTCTACACCTGTTTTTATAGCCCATACCATACCAGCAATATCAGTAAACAATAAGAGGAAGACAAAACAATAAGTGACCACAGGACGGACAGAAGCAGAGAGATTAACCACCCAACCACTCGCTTTTTCTTGGAGTCTTGCATCATGTTCATATAAAGCAACCCTTTCTTGAGTGTATGTCTGCATCTCAATCTGGTCTGTTCTTATGTCTTCTATACGCTCTTGTGAAGCCCATCCTTTTTCAGCTAATGCTAATTCTCTTTCCATTTGCAGTTGAGCCATTTCTCGCTCATGCTTTTGATCGGACTTGTTTTCAAAGAACTTTAGAACACTAGGTAATCCGCTTGTGGCAAATCCTAGTATACCTGATAATATGCTTAACAATTTACAGCTCCTTATAATCGAAACCAAACTCTTTTGCTACTTGCCTGGTTAATTTTCTAAAATCTCTATTATGTTCCTCATACTTCTGACCATCTAAATACATTTTAAGATGGCATACTTCATGAGCAACAGTTTTTAATACTGTATCTAAATGATTGTGTTTTGATTTAGATATGGATATAACATGCGGATCAGGAATAAATAGTCCCATCACATCTCTATCTGGTATAACCTCAAAATCTATATATTTAGATGGAGGTAAGTTCCATTTATTAAATGGCTTTATTTGGATTAGATACTCATAAGTTGTTCTAACTAAGTCTGGAGTAATTATCATCTTCTGTCTAGTGGATTAGTAGTAGCTCGTTTAATAATATCTAACTTTTCTTCCACAGATTTAATCATAGTATTTACTTCTGATTTAGTTGCACTTGTGGTTGCTTCCAATTCTCTTTGTGTTGATTTGCTAATCGAACTAGCTTCTCTCGCAAGAGCAATAGCATCACTTGCTTTTTCCTGTAATCTGACATTTGATTCTAAAGCCTCTAATTGTCGCTCTTTTAATGCTTTAACTTGTATGTTAAGTTCTTTAATATCAGACTTCATATCACCCAAAGATTCTGTAGCTTCTATGGTATCTAACATTTTATTGTAGAAGGTCACTCCTGCGTATCCTGTCCCAAGTATCACCGGAAACGCTATTATAATAATCTTCGATATGGTTGCCTTTGAGAAGGTCAAGTTGAAATTGTCTGGTAGCTGCACTCTGTTCGAACTCCTGTGTTATACTAAAAGCATCTTCTAGCGGTGGTTGATAAAACTCAATCGGTTTATTTAATAACTCTAATGAAAGAACTAATCCAAATCCATGAACAATCTCTTTGCGATTATCAATGACATTATCTACATTGTTTTTAGAATCTTCTTTATTCCCATCTTGTTTGTTTTCTTTTACTTCTTTGGTGCTATTAGTCTCGCTGCTAGTGCTTGTCTCGACCTTATCACTCGTATCGCTGACTTCTTCTTGGAGGACTGATTCTATTTCATTAGTCGTCTGCGGTACATCTATTGTCGGTACAGTTACAGACTCTATTGGCATGGGAGACACAGGACTTGTAGGGGATGTCACTGAAATTGGACTCACTGGGTCTGTAGTGCTTTGAGTGCATGTGTTCTGCGATTCTGACCAATCGCTCCATACTTCTGTGCCATATGGATCTGGGCATGAACTTATCCTCGTTTCAGTAATTTGTCCTTCATAGCCACTAGAACATGCCAGAGTCCTAGAATCAAATGAAGCAATACAAGTAGGAGGGTTAGGGGTACAGTTATCAGAAGTAGTCGTCCAATCTGTCCAGCTTGCTTGTTTGCAAATAAAGGTTCTACTTTGTTGTATTCCTCCACTATAGTTCGGATCACAGGCAAGCGTTTGATATTCGATACTATCCACGCAAATAGGTTCGATAAATGATGAACACACTGGGTCTTGAGGGCGAAACCAAGTGCAATAATGTTCTTCCAGAGCCACTTGATTGTCGATACCAACGCATTGCATACTACCTTCCAGATACCAGCCATCGCTTGTTTGAGAAAAGTTACAATACCACGCATATACATTACTCCATTGGATAAGTGACAGTAGGAGGAGTCCAATTCTTGCCATACAACCTCGCAAACACATCAGGTTTAAGTTCATACCATGCTCTTAATGCTGCATCACCTACTGCACCATTAATAGGACAAGCTGATCCTGCCTGTAGCATAGCCTCAAATACTCTCTCATCTTGACATAAAACGCCAACTGCTGCAACCTTTAAACCTAAGTCATTTAATACTTTAGATAGTTTTATTCGTTCACAGTTTTCGTCTGTTACAGTAGCTCCACCAGATATTGAGATAACCCCTGTATTAGCTCCACCGCTAACTCCAGATTTACACATATCATTACTGAAAGCACTAATAGAAGGAGACATCGCAGATGGAACGGGCATGCCAGAATACTTAATAGTAGTATCCGCAGAAAAAGCATAAACAGCCCAGAATAGTATTACAAGTATTACAGATACAATTAATGCTTGCTCTCTCATGACATCTTAAGAGCAATGTGGATTAGGATAAAAAGAATACCACCGGTCATGCCGATCATGATTCTTTCAAGTCTTGTTAGTCTCGCACAGATTGACTCATATCGTTCTTTACATATAGCTTCATGAGTGTTCAGTCGTGCTTCTGTGTGATCCATTTCCATTCCGTTCCTTTCTTCGGTACTGTGTATAAATTTATTGGAGGTAAGGTTAGCTTGTGCCATATCATTGATTTTCCTCAGGTCTTAATAAACCACCAGGTACAAACTGATTGATTAATGGACTTGAGAATGGAGCACCACGTCTTACAGCTTCTCCTACTTTTTGTACAACTGCAGGTCTTTCTTTATAAAGTAATGGTGTTGCATACTTCATTCCTGGTTTTGTATATAATAAAGATCCACCAACTGCAGGTAATCCAAACTTAGGATTAATGCTTGCTGCACCACCGCCTAATAATAATGCCATAATGCCTCTACCTGCTGTTCCTGAATCAGGAACTTTTGTACCTAATACATCATATCCTGCAGAAGATAAATCTTGCATTGTTGCTTTACCTCTAGCAAATCTATTTTTACCTACAGATGTATCTGATCTTTTAACTGCCATTTCTAATTGTGCAGGTGTAAATACACCTTCAGCACCTCTAGCAGATGATGCTGCAGCTTCACCTATTTTGTAGTTAGCATATGCTTCATCTACTTTTTTAAGCTGAGATGCAAATTTAGGGTTTTGTACTCTAACAGATTTCATAAAACTATTTTCAAGATCCATAAATGGTTCTGCTAATAAGTTTTGATCTCCTGATAATTTTTGATAATTAGAGGCATCTGCAGATAATTCTTGTTTTAATGCTTTAATACGTTGACCAGTAATAGGACCTTCACCGAATCTAGCTTTAATTTCATCAATTCTATTTGATAATTGATTGTAGTTAGATTCGCCAATTTTACCTTTACTATATTTATTCTTAATAGCATCTAATTGTTGTGTAAATCTTTTGTTTAAAGTCACACTTACTTGTGGATATATTTCATCATATTTTCTAGATAAAATACCATAAGTAAAATCTGCTGCTTCTTTAGTGCTAATATTTTGTGGCACTTTAATTTTTTCATCTAGTTTATTTAATGCTCTATTAAACACAGCTTTATTAAATGATTCTAATGATGAACGTCTAGCACCACCAACTAAATCACCTATTAATGGAATACTTTGTACTCTTTGTTCTGCTGTTTGTAAACCACCGCCAAACGCTTCTCCAGGTGTTAATGGCACACCTTCTTTTTGTAGCAATCTAGCACCAGGTTGCACTTTAGGTGCTGTTAATGCTCCTAAAGTTCCAATAGCACCACCACCTGCACCACCCATTAATGCACCGCCAGCAATATCGCTTGCTAATCTATCAGGATCTGTAGAGTAACCTGCACCTTGAACACCACCTAATACAGCACCACCTCCTGTAGCAGTTAAAACACTAGGAACATTTTTTCCTAATGTCATAGCACCAATAGGTAATAATGCAGAACCTGATATTTGAGAACCAAGAGATGCTAAAGGATAATCTTTACCAAATTGCTCTTGTTGTGCTCTTAGTCTATTTCTTAATGTTTCATATTCAGGTCCACTAATAGCACCAGTTCTTACAGCAGCTTCTAACTCATCAGCAAAACCAAGCAATGGTCCTGTTGCTGTACTTCTTAACAATTCTTTTGTTGGTGAGTATGGAACTTTAGCTTGTGGTTCTGCAGGTGTTGGTTCTTTTACAGGTAGTCCAGATGCAAATGTTTCTCCCATGCCAAATTGCTGTAAAGCTGCATCATATGCTTGTTGATCTGTTAATGGTTTGGTAGATTGAACTTCATAATCTTGTCCATCAATAGTTACTATATATGTTTCGCCCATATTGATCCTTAGTTATTTTGTTACTTTTCTAACAGTTACACCTTCAGGCAATCCAACATCCCCAGGTGCTGCTCTACCTGCTTTAATTTTAGCTGCTCTTAGTAATGATTCTAGTCGTGCCGCTTTATCTTTAATAACAGCAGGTTTATCACCTAGTTGTGGGAAATAAGATTTTCTATATGCTTCAATCTGCTCTTGAGTATATGCAGCACCAGTACCTAATGTTAATGCAGCATCAAGTAAATCATATTGTGCAGTTTCAATTCTTTCTCTTTCAACTGGATTAGTTAATCGAGTTAAGTAATCAGAACCTGTTAAGAACTTAACTGCTTCTGCTCCAAACGCAGGTGCTGCTGATCCTGGTTTTTGTGTAACAACTGCATTAATTTGATTCAATGCGTTTTGTACTCTTGACGTTAAGAATCCTGCGGTTCTTTCACTTTCAGATGGAAGATTAACATTTGTAGTTGGTGTTTTGAGTTTAATCATGTTTCTATACCAATCACCAAATGAACCTGGGTTTTCTCCAATTCCTGATTTATATTGATTTAGTGCATATTCATATTCAAGAACATCAGTAGTTGGTGCAGTACGTTTATAGTAATTATCTAACCATTTGTCAGTATTACTTGCCGCTAATGCTAATTCTTCCTTAGGTAATGATTGCAATAATTGTAATATAGCATTATTAGATACTTGTTTTTTTGACACATCTAATTCTTTTTCAGATATATCTAGTCCAAGTTTCTGAATATCTAATGGTGCTTTCATTAGGTTGTATTGACTTTGCTGAATATCTAAACCACTTTTTAATATGTCTTGACGTAGCTTTTGCATATTCGCAAGATCAGTCATACCTTGTTGTCTGCCGCTAATAAATCCAAGACCAGTTCTACCAATAGCTAACGCAGGGTTTTGTTGCTTTGCAAGAGCATCTGCTAAATTAGTTAAACCACCAGTTACTCCTTGTGTAGTAACGTATGATTCTGCTCCAGGTAACTCAGATACTCCTGGTATCCCTGATAATCCTGATAATGGATTAAGTGGATCTAATAGTCCCATATTTATGCCCTTCTTTTTCTTGGTGTTGATCTTGCAACTTGTAATGGTGTTCCAACATTAACCTGACTACCACCACCTAATTTAGGTCCTAGTGTTGGTTGCATTGGAGGTCTTTCAGGTTCTTTTAAACCTTCATATATTGCACCGCCTGCAGTTAAACCTAACATTCCTGCTTCTAATGGTTTTTCTTCTGCATATTTTTTAAGATTTTTAAATGCTTTATTAAACATACTTTCTTCTTCATAACCACCTGCAGTTGCTAAATCTCTGGTTTCAGGAGGTACTACTTTGCCCATGTCCGGAACAACATTTTGAGATTGGGTAAGTGGACCATAAGTCATTTCATTTTGTCTTGCTATATCACCACTTAGGTTAGGACCTATTCTTTCAGTACCAAAAAGATTTTGGTCAACCACAGATTGTGGATTGTATGTCATTGCATTTTGAGGTGATGTTTGTGCTAATGTTTCCATCATACTTCTTGATGTTGTATTTAATGGATTAGCTGTACCAAAGTTAGGACCAATACTTGCTGCTGAACCTGCATTAGATAATAATCCTTGCTGTACAGATTGTGGTCCAATTAAGTTTCCTGGAATATTAGATGCTAATGGAGGAGTAAATCCTGGTACATAAGATGGTGCAGGATTCATATTAAAGTTAGGTGCAATATTACCTACAGCAGTATTTATACCACCTTGTAAAGTTGTATTTTTAAGATAATTACCTACATCACCTCTAAACAACTGTGGTGCATTAAGAATTGCAGGAATTATAAATGGTGAAAATCCAAACATTATTTGCCACCTCCTGATGATGATGCTGTTGTAACTTGTCCCATAGGTGCTCCATAAGCTGCCGACAAGTATGATTGAAGTTTAGTATATGGTAAGTTAGCACCATATTCGTATCGTGCAATATCAGCATCTAATGCAGCTTGTTGGTAATCCTCTGCTGTTTGTCCAACGTTTTGTAATTGTTGAATATCAAAGTAATCAGCCGCAGCCATTTGAGGTGCTTGTTGGATTGCTTGTTGCTGTGCCTGTCTTTCCTGACCATAATTAGTATACATCAGACGACCTGCTTCTTGAGCAAGTGCATTTGCAAGATTTTGTTGAGCTCTGCCTTGTTGTTCAAACATAGCACCTGATCCATAACGACCTGCTTGTGCAGCACCGCTACGAGTTCCTTGTATTGCATCCATATATCTTTGTGTTGCTTCTGAAGCAGCACCTGACATTGCTTGTGCTAAATATGGGTTATTGCCTAAATATCCACCTTGTATCGTAGCTAATTGTTGTTGTTGAGCTGCAGGTACTAATGGAGATCCAGCTAATGCCCTTGATTGAGCAGCTTGTAATGCAGCTTGTGTTTGTTGAGATGGTGATACATATGTTTGATATGGGTAATATGAAGGACCAGGTGTTTGATATAACTGTTTAGCTTCTTGCAAACCATATTCAACGAATGGGCGAACTGTAGGATCTAGTTGTTGTTGTGTAGTCTGTGTAGATTTACCACCACCACCTCCACCGCCACCATAAAAGGTAAACGCATCTGGATTCAATCCAAAGAAGGTTTTAAAGATTTTTAAAAAGGTCATAATTTTAACTCCATTAGTGTATATTTAGGTTGCATACCCCATTTGATACGCCATAATCTGACGATACCATATAGTTTAGTAGAACCTTGTATCTTTGTTCCACCATTGTTTTTTACCCATGTGCAGAATTGCTCCCAACATTTTTTATTGGTAACACCACCGATATAAGTGATATAAGCAACTCTGTCATTAGGATAGTTAATCCACTGAACAGTAAATGCACAATGACATTTATGTTCTTCGTCTAACACAAGTAATAAGTCTGACTGACCTTGTGCTACGAATTGTTTTAATTGATCTATAGTAAATTCACCAGAACTTACATCTATTGCTTTTTGTAAATGTTCTGATGCTAAGTGCCAAAATTGGTGGATATGATTTGTAGGAACTACAAATAAATTCTTATCCATAGGATATATCCTTGTAAAATATACACTATCCAATTATAACATATTTATAAGTCTTGTTCGCTGTGTCGTTAGCAAAATGGCTTACTGTGGCTTGTCCTTGTTGTTGAGAAGATATATAAATACTACCATAACTACTTGCTGCAATAGCTTGAACACTGCAAATTGCAGATGGTATTGCTGGTCTAGTATATGGTGATGTAGATGCTGCAAATGCCTCTAAAGATATATCTGTAGATGATGTAGCACCTGCTATTTCAATATATTGACCTGCTGTAAGCTCTAACACATGAAATGTAGTTCCAGTTAAATGAGATGGATCACCACTAGATTTACGAGCTGGTAAACCAAATCTTTTTCCTGTTTCTGCTTCATCTGTTCCATCAATTCTAAACCATACATCTGCATACTCTGCATCATTATTAGCATTAGCTAATTGCAATGAAAATAAAACTTTGTATATTCCATTGTTTCTAACATATATTCTTGATGGATTAGAGCCATCTAAATACACACCATTAGATTCATGTGTTGAATTAAATGTAACAACTGCTGTATTACCAACACTAGGTGCTAATTGTTGTGATGTAGAAATAAATTCACCATAAGGTGCTACGTCTGTTTCTGCAGCATCACTTGCAGGCATTAATAAGATTACAGAATTAACACCAATACGTTCATTATATATAGTTGTTGTAGTAGCATATCCTGTATCAAGTGTAAATTCACCTGTGTTGTTAGATTTGCCTTCTAAAAGATTATTAACTACTTCTGCTACTTGTCTGGGTGTGCCACCAGGAGGTGGTAGCTTGCGATACATATCACGAGCCATTATCTATTTCCTTGTGGTTGATGATCTATATCTACACTAACCGCATGACTCCAATTATTGCCTGTTGGTGTAAGTTTTACTCTATGATAACGACCTGCACTTCTTACGCTACATCTACCTTCAGATGATGCTGATACAGAGCTAGAATATGTAATGTTGTCATCTAGTTCACGTCTAGACGCTATTGATACATTTGCTGATCCATTATTAACAGTTGGTCTAATTAATGTAACAACAGAGTTATAACCAAATTCTAAGTCATTAGTCACTAACTCAGCAGTTTTATTATTGCCTGTAAATGTAACTATCTTAGCTCCACTTGTTCCTACAAATGAGTATTTACCACCTGCCCATAATCTAGCGTCTAATGATGCAGGTAATGTATCTATGGATGAACTGTAAGTATCTAAACCTTCTAATGTAACGTTAGGTGTAGCAGATGACGATACATAATCTGCAATGGTATCTGATCTTGACCATCTTTGTGTCTGCCAGTTATAAATAAGCAATTCACGAGTATTGTTGATAGTAAGATAATCCCAAATAATTAATTTATTAATAGGATCAGATGTGGCACTCATGCTAGATAATCCAACAGGATCTGCATTTTTGTAGAAATAACGATCTACTTTTTCAGCACCGATTGGTGTGATTGTTTCTCCATTACACATATAAAAACCATCTTCTGATAAGAAGAAAGTATTGCTACCAAATTGTGCTACAGAGTTAGGTACAGAGCATCCTACATTTCTTGATATTACATCGAATTGAAAGAATAATGGTGATCCAACGTATGTCATTCTAGTGACTGATCGCTCACACAATACTAAACCAAACTCTCCACCGGTGACTGCATTGACATTACCGCCATCTGGAATTAATTGATAATCTGCCTGAGATGCTCCGCCAGTAGTCCATACTGTTTCGTCATTCAAATCTGACCATTGAACTTTGTTTGGCTCTGTTGTTCCTACATTACCTACAACCACAAAATCTTTAACTACAGTAATATATTTAGCAACAGGTGCATCTGCTGATACATCTGCAAATGCTGTAGATGATCCTATGTCCCATACTTGTACAGGTTGATTGCCATTAGTTGCAAGAAGTCTGCTACCAAACTGTTGAAACTTCCATCTTGTAGATCCAGAATATCCACCAGATTTAGATACATCATCTAATGCAGTAGTAGTAGAGTTAAACTTAAATAATTTGCTTGATCCACCTGCAAAGACTTCTGTAACAGATCCGTAATAGCCTGCACCTACATTGTTAATGTTTTCTGACGCATCTTGAGAAAAGTTTGCTGCAGACGGCATAGGTCCATAGCCAACAGCTTCTGGAATAACATTTTTGGCATCTGATAACCCATCAATAATGTTAGGTTGGTCAGGTAACCATTCTGTAAAATTAATTCTTTGTGTTGGCATAACATTCCTTAAAATTCTACCCATCCGGTTATAATATATTTGTCTCCACCTATAGGTGGGTTTCCTCTGTGTGTATGTGTAAAAGCTGCAGGAAATATTACTACATCTCCTTGTTTAGGTTTGTATCTATATTGTTGATAAAGAAACTCTGTTTCACCTGCTTCAAAATTATCATTAAGATAAACAGTCCAGGTTAATATACGATTAGATGACTCTCTAGTACCAGATTCACAATGCCATACATGATACCCTTGTCCTGGTTCTGTTTTTTGCAGTTTCATTGAATATATTTTATGAGGACTTAAATTATTTAATATTGTATATTTTTCTGCGTATTGCTTATAAGCTACTGCCCAAAACTTTTCATTAAAAACATCAACGATTTTAGTATTGGTGTGTTCTAAATTTAAATCTTGGTCGGGTAAAAATAAAGATTCATCTTCTTTATAAAGTTTATCTGAATTATCATGATCTTGTCTATTCTTTGTAAATCCTAATTGTTGATATTTATTAAAATATTCTATTGTATAATCACACCATTCTTTATCAAAAACATTATTATACACTTCTATAAAATTAGGTTTATCTATCATTGTTATCTTTCTATTACTTAAAAAGTAAATCTTTATTTATGAAATTTATAATGGTACTTTAGACCAAGTTTCAGTATCCCAGTTCCATACATATTTTTCTATATCATTACCATCATTGTCAGTTGCTAAAGCACCTACTGTGTCAAGTGCTATTACTCCCTCAGGTAACTTTTTAAATGATGATGATGATGGATCATACCAATACTTATCCATTTCTACTGTATCTTCACAGTCATGCCATTGTAAATCTGGATGGGTTTCAAACTCATTACCTGCTTCTACTACTTCTAATACTCTATAGCCAGAGTTATTTTTACCTCTAGGCTCTATTGTATTTACTAATGCTTTTTTTGCCATTTAATAACTCCTATTAATATTCAACAATTACTACTCCTGCAGCACCTGCAGCACCTGGATTGCTATTTTTATAATTATTACCTGAAGCTCCTCCTCCATAAAGGTTTCCTGATCTAGCAGCACCAGTAGTACCAGCAGGACCACCTCCTCCTCCTAATATTGAATTTCCGCCATTTCCAACTAAAGTCATTGGAGTATTGACGTAAATAGAATATCCTCCATCACCTCCTCCTGAGTTTGCAGCTCCACCTGAGCCTGATCCTCCTGCTCCTCCTGCAGGGGGATTATTAGCTTCACCAACTAAGCCTGGTGATCCTCCAGTAGCTGAACAGTATGCTCCAAAAGAAGAAGTACCTCCTGCTGATGCTGAGCTATTACCAGTAGCCCCTCCTGCTCCTACAGTCACGGAAACAGAGTTGACATTTGTTAAATCAATAACTTCAATAGCAGCTCCACCACCACCGCCGCCTGATGTTAGATAATTACTATTAACAGTGTTTCCTCTAGGACCTCCACCACCACCACCAACTACTGTTACTTTGACTTTACTAACATTAGTAGAATCAAAAGTACCTGATGAAGTAAAGACTTGCATGTTAGAAAAACCACCGCCGCCTGAAGCAGATATAGTAATAGATCCAGTATTAGCTGAAACAGATATACCTGATCCTGCTGTAATATCAGTAACACCTGTATTGGTAATAGTAACATCACCTGTGCTAGCAGATAAAGATATACCAGCACCTGCGGTTACAGAGGTTACTGCAACAGTGGTAGCTAATGCAGCAGATGTCCAATCAGTTCCTGTAGATGTTAAAAAATTACCTGCAGCACCTGGTGCAACATAACCTAAAACATCCGCATTAAGAGCAACGCCTAATGCAGCTCTAGCACTAGCAGCAGTAGCTTCACCTGTACCGCCTGCAGCGATAGGAAGAGTATCTCCTGATACACCTGTTTGCAAGTCTTTTATTTGTGACATTAATGCACGAATAGCATTATTTATGCCACTTGGTGGGCATCCTTCATCTATGTTAATTCCAGCAATATCGGTGTTTAAGTTAGCACCGGCACTGGTAGATGAATAATCTGATATTTTATCTTTTGACATATTTTACCTCTTATTGATTAATCCATGTATTAGAAGATGCTGATACTTCTGTCCATGTATCTGAAACAGGTGTAACATCATTCCATGTGTCGCTTTCAGGTGTAGTATCTGACCAATTCTCACCTATTATAATTCCATTTGCCACAATAAATGCTCTACCATTTACAGTAGCGTTCATAATCTGAACTTTACCACCTAAGCAAGTAACACTTGCTAATCCTGTAATTGTAGCAACACCTTGTGCAATTTTACCACCTAGTGCTGTTACAGTTGCTTCTGATTGTATATCAGCAACACTTGTTCTTATTCTTAAACCATCACCAGTTACAGTAGTAGCTGTTGTAATTGCTCCGTCAGCTAGACGAACTCTAGCATATTGAACAGATACATTAGCTTCTGCGGTAATAGTAGCATCACCATTAACAGTATAGTTACCAATAGCATTAATAGTAGCATTGCTTGTAATACTTGCAATACCACCTCTAATTGCAAATCCATCTGCTGTAATCGTTGCAGTTCCTGTAATAGATCCTGTAGATGTTTTAACTAATCCACCTGCTGCCGTTACAGTGGCATCTGCGGTAATGTCTGCTGATCCTTCTGTTATCTTTGTTGGCGTTGCTGATACTGTTGCAACTCCATCGATTGACGCATTAGCAAATAATGTACGACTAGCATCTGCACTAACTGTTGCTTCACCGGTAACAGTTGCAGCAGCTTCTAATATACAAACGTTTGGATCTTCCCAGACAGCACTGTCTAATGAAAACGCAAGAGAATCTAGATTACCAAATTGGTCTAATTGTTCAAGCGTAAAAGGACCGCAAACGTCTGCCATAATTAAGCCAATGTAACAGTTAAGCTACCGATTGCTATCTTGAAAATATCTCCAGTATCGATCTGCTTGCTTGAGTCAAGGGCGGTGTGATACAAAAGATTGCCTGTTGTTAAAGCATCATAAATGCCTATGTGAGAAATTGTACCCCAGTTTCCTGTGGCTTGGTCAAATTCTACTGCTGCATCGTTAGAAATAGATCCACTTGTGCCAGAAGCTGTACCAAATGTTACTGCTTTTCTAGCATAAGAACCACCAGATACTTCTGTACCTGAACCTGCGTCTGTTGGGTCAGTTGTAAATAATGCTACATAAACTGCTGCAGGTGATGTGTAAGTTGTGCCATTTAAAGTTGCATTTAACAATGCGTTCTCTAAAAAGTCGCTCATTTCTGCCATAATATATTCCTTATCGTGTTGTTACGTTTAATGAAGTGTTAGGATATTGTTTGCCTTTATCACTTAACATGATGCTTGCAATCGCTCTATCGTACAAACTAGCCCAAGTTTGAACTCTTGCATCATTCATCAAGTATGGTTCAGCTTCAGCTAAAGTTGCATATAATAAAGCGTCTGGGTAATTAGCTAAATACACATTACTAGCTGTTGTGCTAGAAATAAATGTAGGTTTAGCGTAATAAAGCATTTGCATCGTTTGACTAGAGTCAGGTGCTGGTGCTAATTTAAACTCCTGATCTAATATCGTGTAATAGTAAGGCTTACCTGAATTAGTAGATTGTTTGTTTCTGTAAAATAAATCAGGTGTTTGATATTCCAATGTTATTGGAGGATTGCCTAACAAATGCAATTCTTTTGTTTCTAAAAAATCGTTTGGTAATGCTACTGTTCCGTCAGTCGTAGATGTTGTAGCTACTTTTAACATCTCTGTTGTTCGTAACTCTCTACTTATTCTGTGTTGTGCTAGAGTAATAAAATCAGGAATCTGTGTATTAAGATCTGATCTAGCTAGGTAGTTTTCAACTACTGTTACAAAACTTGTATAATTAGTAAATGCCATCTAATTGCCCTTTTAATCGTTCCCAACATTGATCCATTTCGCTTTCATGCCATTCTGCTGCTGCTAATGACCTTAACCATGGTTCTCTATCAGGATATGTTAAGTTTTCTATATCTTCTAACTTGTTTGAAATTGGTATTGCAGGACTGTAATCAGATACAATTACAGGAACTCCGTATAAACTTGCCTCTATATCAGCAACACTGCCAAAACTAACTACACAGTGAGCATTTTTAATATAATTAACTAATGCACCATCTGATTTACGCTTTACAATGATCTTGCGTTTAGAATATTGTCTAATTTGTTCGACAGTTTCATCTAGCCATTTATGAGCATTATAAATAAAAGATACTTTATCTGCAGGTGGTAATATCACAATATCATTACCTTCTCGGTATTCTTTCATCTTAGGTATTTTGCGATCAGAAGGTCTCCAATCGGTGCAATGATAATTGCTTACACAAAACCTTGCCCATCTCATGTGAAAATCACGATTAAAATAACCATGATCTATGTAGATGTATGGGATGTTTTGGCTTCTACATTCTATTTGGATATGATCGCAACCATGATTATTGCCTACAATAACAGGTATATCTTTACCATTCCAATTCTTTGTAACTTCACCGCCAGAGTATTTATGTAGACGTTTTAATACATTATCTCGTCTATCGATACCAGTTAGAATTAATTGCATGAAAGCACATAGTCCCCTGCAATTTGACCATGTAGTGTATATCCCCAAGACTTAAGTAGATCTACTGCTTGAGTATCTTTTAATCCAAAATTTTTACCTTTATTAGGTTTTTGTTCTACGATAATGGTCGGTTTATGCTCTTTAATTGTTTTCTCACCGCCTAGTAAGATATAGTATTCAAAACCTTCTGTATCAATCTTAATGAAGTCAGGCTTTATTCTAAAACTGTCTAGTAATTTACATTCAACATCATCACCATCTTGTACCCAAGAATCTCCACTTGATCCATTAGTGGTATGAATAGAGACTTTCTTTTCTTCATTACCTAATGCGTATGGATATAATTTGTAGTTAGGTGATATAACGTTTTTAACATAACATTCACGATGATCTTTAACAGGCTCAAATGCGTGTACTTGTTGAAATAACTTAACTAAGTGCATAGACCATAAACCACAATGTCCGCCAATATCAATACATACATCGAACTTCTTAACAAAGTTCATGACTTCATCTAATTTGTGTTTTTGGTATGACCAACCTTCACTTTTAGCAAACATCAATAGATGTTCTTCGTGGTCAGGTAGCCATATCCCTTTTACGTTCTTCATCTATTACGATTCTTTCTAGTTCATCATGTATTGCTTGTAATACAAAATCAGGCTTTATCTTGTCAGAGTTTTCTCGACAATGTTTGCACACATCACCAAATGTTCCACAAGGTTCACCGCCATGATATAAATTAACATGATTGTCATAACCTAAATGTTTTGGTGAGGTAAATCCTGTCCAAATAACAACTGCTGGTATTCCTAAGGCTGCTGCTGCATGGTGTAATCCACCATCTGTTCCTACAAATAATGTAGCTTTATTAAGTATTGCTAATGCTTGTCTAAATGTAGTTGTTTCGATCCAACGAGTATACTTCTTAACTCTTGCATCACCTATTTGTAACCATGGTAAGTCATTTTTAAGCAGTTCTTCCCATTGATGCCATGCTTTATTGACTGTGTGCTTGTAAACAGTTTTAACGTTAGGTTCTACAAGAATAAATGGTTCAGATATTTGTTCATCTGCCCATTCTTTCTCTGCATCAGATAAATATATTTCACCTGGCTTAGGTTTAAAATCATCGTTAAATATTATCTTACGATTAGGTGTTTGCCCTTTAATATAAGGTCGATGTCCAGGATAATCTTTTACCCATTCTATTTCTTCTTTATCATCTGTTGCCATTCTAGGATTATTGGCAAATACGTTAGGATCAAGATAAGCTCTACTTCCATCACCTAGAGCTACCTTTTTCCCTGTTTTTTCATTGACTTCTTTAACAGTAGCAGAAGCCATGATCCAA
>Ga0208644_1001488_pt1 | contig 19505 bp, 30 predicted proteins | sample VirMetDEL_Nov_18_FD_184517 | JGI IMG/M metagenome (GOLD analysis project Ga0208644, IMG submission 184517) | Aqueous microbial communities from the Delaware River and Bay under freshwater to marine salinity gradient to study organic matter... | ecosystem: Environmental > Aquatic > Marine >...
TACTACACGCATCAATCACTCCCGTTGTTGATTTGCCTTCGACGTACGGGAGAATGACGACCTTGGCGAGTCCGTGCCCCACCACGTCCTCGGCCCTGTAGTCTCCTCCCTTGGTGATGATATCAGGTTTCACGCGCTTGATCAGCCCCAGAGGCGTGTCTTCGTCGAAAATGTACACGGCATCGACGCAGCGCAGCGCGAGCAGCATCCGTTTGCGGTCTTCCTGCGTGTTGATCGGTCGGGTGCCGCCCTTGAGCCGACGCACCGAGGCGTCCGAGTTCAGACCGACGATGAGATACTTTCCCAGCGCGCGGGACTGCTCAAGGTAGGCGACATGGCCGACGTGCAGGATGTCGAAACACCCGTTGGTGAAGACTAGCATGAAAGGTCGTCGTTGCGCTTCGTCGTCCTGCCTTCAAGCGGCCTGCCAAGGATCGTCGTGTCCTTCATGTCTCCCTCCCACCCGTTGTAGGCGTAGACGCCCATCTGGTGGATCGGGAATACGTCAGCCCGCAGCATGATGTCCAGCGGTGCGCTGATGCCGTACTTCAGCACATGGGCCAGCATGTTCTTCGCCACGGCAGGGTCGATGGCGTATGAGTGAGCGCGGCAGATGAAGTGGTAGTTCGGGCCTTCGGAGGCATGAGGCGGCGTCGGAAGCACCTGCCAGCCCTGATTCACCTGCTCGTGGCCGCCCAGATAGCAGATCGAGTTGAAGACCGCGTGGTGCTGATACGCCTGCACCATGATCGCATCATGCTCCAAGACGACCAGCGGCTGATCGTCGAGGACGCACTTCTGCCACAGACTGATGTGGCTCAGAGCGCAGGCGACCTCTCCCCGCGTCAGGTAGTGATCCGTCACCTTCACCATCGCAGGCACACCGCTGTGATGCAGCGGAGGCTTGATCGGGTTTTGGATGCCGTCATAGGCGTCCCAGTATGCCCACGGCATCCCAGCCAAATCGCAGCTATCGGCGCACCGCTGCGCCTTTTCTTCTGACTTGGCGTGGCCTTTGACGCGGATGATGTAGGCTCGGGAGACGGTCTGGTCGTAGCTGTAGTTGAGGGACTGCATGGGTTAGCTTTTATCCGTGGCAAAAGAATGGTAGTGCCCAGCAAAAGCAAAAGCCCAATCATGGGCAAAAATTCCTATCTGTACAGGACTAGATCTGTATGTCCTGTCATTTGTACCAAGTTGCCCATGATAATTATTACCCCAAACCCAAAGAGTATCGTCGGTTGTAGTCGCTAAACTGTGTTTAGCTCCACTCGATATACCATATGACGTAACCCAAGTCGTTAACGCGCCAATTTGCGTTGTTACCGATCTGTTCGTTAGATTATTAAGCCCCAACTCTCCGTTACCGTTTCTCCCCCAAGAATAAAGGGCTCCACTACTTGTCGTCGCAAAACTAGAATAACCACCCGCGTTAACAAAAGACCAATCAGATGCATACCCCACTTGAACGGGGCTTGATATGTCGACGCCAGACCCCCCCGTCTTACCACACTGACCAGCATAGTTATCTCCCCAAGCCCAGATGGTTCCGTTTGTTTTTATTGCAAGATTATGTGCGCCACCACCAGCAACAAAACTCCAATCTGTGGCTACGCCTACCTGCACGGGGCTGGATCTAAAAGTAGTACTAAGGTCGCCTAGTTGGCCACTAGTGTTCCGGCCCCAAGTCCATACAGTCCCATCACTTTTGAGAGCAATACAATGATTTCTTCCGCCGCCAACCTGCGCCCAAGTTGTCAACGCACCTACTTGCGTTGGACTTGATCTGCTTACTTGGTCATTTTGACCAAGTTTGCCCCAAAGACTTAAGCCCCATGTCCACATCGTGCCATTTGATCTAACGGCAGAAGCGTTTCTATCGCCAACCTTAACCCCCTCCCAATCTAGCAGAGCACCGATTTGAACAGGGCTAGACCTATCTACTTGTTCGCCATCTCCAACGGAGCCTCGATAACTATCACCCCAAGACCATAGTGATTTATCTCCTTTTATAAAGGCAGAATTATAGTCCCCACCGCCTGCCCGTTCGCCCCAATCTGTATCAGAACCAATCTGAACAGGGCTAGAGCGGCTAATAATACTGTCGTCGCCGAGTTGGCCTTGGTTATTGCGCCCCCATGCATACAACTTATACTTAGCACCCCCAACCAAAGACGCTAGAAGCCCTTGAATAATACCGCTCATTTTAAGCCTCCGTCAGAACGTCGACATCCTCATGCGTCACGGCGGCAGCGATGGCGTCCATGCGATCCTCGAAGCCCTTACGCGCCGCATCCACCACCGCAGGATCGTATTGCGTCTCGGGATATTGGTCAGTTTCTTTGGCAACCTCAGCATCGACCACGCGCCTGAACGCTGCCTTAGCAGCAGACCGCAAGCTGTCTTTACGCTCTTCCACCTCAATAGCGCGCTTGCCCCACACGATCTGTGCAGGCGTCACGTCGATGTCGAAGTGGTGCGTCGTCACCATCTCGCGGTGAGGCACAAGATCAGGCATGACCTCGACGGCCTCGCGCCAACCCGGCTCTGCGGCAAGTTTCTCATCCGATGGTTTGTAATCCCATACGTCGGATACCTGCCCGTTCTTGACCCGAATCCAGAAGCCCGTTTTCATAGGCATGGCGCAGTTCCCTCTTTACGTCAGTGAAGACCGAAGCCCAGTCTCCGTATCCCTTCTGCCGAAACAGCCTCACGCTGTCGTACCACTCAGTCCCATTCCCCGGCTTGGCCCACAGATAGTACGGCAGAACCGGAACCACGATCCACGTCGGGATGCCCATAGCACCAGCCAGATGCGCCACCGACGTGCATGACGTTACCACAAGATCGCAGGATGCAACAGCCATTGCCGTCGCGCCCCAGTGCGAAAGATCGACCTCTTTCACCCACGAGGGCCGGTGCTCGGCACCCTTGTCACGCTGCAAACTGATGTAGTCCGCGTCAAGGCCCTTCACTGCGTTGAACAGGAACTGCGGCGGGAAGATCCGGTGCTGCTCATGCTCGAACTGCGGGTTGCCCTGCCACCGCAGCCCAATGCGAAGCCTGTCGCCGCGAGCGACATCGGGCTTGCGAATGTAGGCCGAGCCGTCGATGTCGCGGTACTGCCAGCCCAGCGGCACGCTCGCCGTCATGCTCGGCACCCAGAAGTCATGCACGACGCCAAACGCAGCCTCGTGCTGGATCACCATGTCCACGCCCTCGGTGTTCCGCATGACCACCGCCAGAGGCCCAGAACAGGCAATGATCACCTGATTGCCGCGCCGCTTCAGTTCCCTCGCGAACCGCGCACCGTGGATCTGGTCGCCCAAGCCCGCCTCAAGGTTCAGAAGCGCCGTGCCCGTCTGCTGTCCGTCCCACATGGGCGTCGGCACGTTCGGTGCCTCGTTGCCAAAGACTTTCTCGATGCGACCCCTATTGATCAGGATCATACCGTCGAGGAGGTGCCCCTTCCGCATCTCGTACCAGCCGCGATTGAAGGCAGCGCGGTGGTTCTTCGGCTCCTTGATCGCCAACTCCTGCGCGATCTTTTCGCCCTCCTCAAAGTCGCCGATCAGCCCCGCAGCAAGCTGCATGTCGAGCGGGTGGATCATCTCGGTCGTCAGCGGCTTCTCGCGCCAGAAGCAGGGCTGCACGAAGGTCTGGTACATGTGCTCCAGAACATCGCGGCTGTCTTGGTTATGCTGCTTTTTCAACTCGGGCTTCACGTCATGCAGCCCCGGCACCTGCCATACCTCCTCGTCCCGCTCCTTCGGCGCAGTCTCGTCCAGATGGTGCAGATCGTAGTCGAAGGCCGACAGCCCTAGGAACTCCTCGACACGGCGCAGTTGCTTCTGAGGCTTTTCAAGCAGATCTTCGTACTCAACGAACAGGAAGCATGACTTGTCAGTATTGTAACCGCTTTTCAGAACCTTATACGACGACTTGAGGTGCGAGATCAGTTCGCTGTTGCGGAGGAACTGCTCAAGGTCGTTGGGCTTGGCTATTCGCACAAAGGACGCGGCGCAGTCCTCAATATTGCGGACAGTAGCGATGATCTTTGGCGTGTGCGGCAGCAGTTCCTTCAAGACGCCAAGCGTCGTTGCCTCTGCCCAGTTGCGCGCCTTGTCAATGATGACGGGCTTGTCAATGTGACCATAGCGGGCGTTCATAATGCCACGAAGAATAGATTTTACCTGCTCGACTTCCGTCGAAGCCTGCTCGGCTGAACTTTTTTTCCACGCCTGAAACGTATTGAACATTAACTCGCCCATGCCGCTCGTCGCGCTGGCATGAACGTCAGGGTGTTGATTGAGAAGCGCAGCAAGAACCGTGCTGCCGGAACGCGGCAAGCCAGCCAGAAAGTGAAAGGTCTTCACGTCAACCCTACGCCAGAGATGATCCACTCAGTGCTCGTGACCTTGACGGCGGTGGCTACACCATTCGCCGCGAGCGTGCGTGATCCGGTAGCACCCGTTCCAGCAAGGCGCATAGTATCGGTCGTGATCGCGATGGTGATAACGCCAGCACCATTTTGGTTGATGAATGTCACAGCCGTGCCGACGGGAAAAGCAACGCTGCTATTGGCCGGGATCGTGAACGTCCGCGCCGTCGTGTCCGCAGACGGGTGCAGGATGTGTTTCCCAGCGTCTGAGATGACAAGGGTGTAGGCCGCAGACTTAGAATTTTGCGGGATGTTTAGAAAGCCCAAAGTTTCATTTGATCCGGGGTTGGGCACGGTCAGGGTGCGATTGGCGTCGATAGAGTCGGGGGCCTTCAGAGCGACATAGTTGCTGCCATTGTCAGTATCTTCCGGCAGGCGAAGCTCCGCGCCAGCGGTGGCGTTGCCGATGACTGCAACAGGTGTGGCAAGGCTTACGCCTGTCGTGAATGACAGCGCACCTGATCCGTCTGTTGAAAGAAACTGCCCGCTCGTCCCGTCCGCAGCAGGCAGCGTCAGCGTGTAGCTGGCAGAGACAGTGCCCGGAGCCTGAAGCGCGACGTACTCGCCGCCGGTCGTGTCTTGCAAGCGGAGGTCGCCCTGCGCAGTAATGTCGATCTGCCCAGATGTGACTGTCGTAAACGTCGGGTTGTCCGGGTTGACAAACGTAGCCGTGATGTCAACCACCGCAGCGCCAGCACCCGCACCATCAGCGTAGACAATCGCGCTCTTGCCGTTGGCGACAGTGACGTTCCCGCCAGAGCCTTGCGTTAGAACCACGCTCTGCCCAGAGTTGTTTTTGACGATGTAGACGTGATCCGCATCGTTGGGCGAGATCGTCACAGTATTCGTGCCGCTCGGGCTACCGCCGAACACAAGCACTGCATACTGCCCATCAGACAGAGAGCCATCGCTCGTCGTGAGCGTGTGCGTCGTGCCAGAAAGTGCAATTGCACCTACGCCGTTCGTCAGGCGGTCGATGATCTGCAAGTTCGTGTTGGTCGTGGTTCCCCACGTTCCAGACTGCTCGCCTGTGGCGATCAGTTCTATGCCTGTCTGTGTATAGCTACTAGGCATCTGATTTCCTTACGCAGCGATCTGTGTCCAGATGGTTCCGGGGTTCGGGCTGACATCAGTATAAACTGTTCCGGGCGCTGGGACAATCTTTCCCCACACAAGCACAGGCTTGACCAGACCAGTAGCTGAAACGCCAGTCACAAAGACATTGGCATCGCAGATCGTCGTTACCTGACCGACCTGACCTGTGCCGCTTACGCCAGTGACAATAACACGAGCCGACCCAGTTGCGATGACGCTGCCAACGCTCCCAGTCGCCTCAAGCCCTGTGACAGGTACATTGGCGTCAGCCTCGACTGCAACAATTCCAACTGCTCCAGTTCCAGCAACGCCGACGACATTGACGACAACGCCAGTGCCCTCGACCACAGTAACAGAACCGACCTCACCAGTCGCTGAGAGGCCCGTTACAGGCACATCTACGTCTAGGACAATGACCACGCCGTTTACTGCGGTCGTGGCCTCGACACCCGTGACGTTGACCGATACGCTAGTGCCGACGTTGACCGTAACGCTGCCTACTTCGCCCGTGGCAAAGCCAACGGCAACACTGCCCTCGCCCCACGCTAGTTCACCGAAACCTGCACGACCCCAGCCAGAGAATAAAACTCCTGCACCGCCAGTGACGACTACGCCGTTAACAGACGCGCTAGCTGAAAGCCCTGTAACAGACGTTGCAACCGAGACAGGAGGAGAAGCAAGAGGCGTTGCAGATAGAGCGGAAAACCCGAGCATTGCAGGCTACCCTTTTCCGGCAAGAGCATCCGGGCTTAACGGGAATGCTACATCATATGGGAAGCCGGTGGAAGCGGGTAGATCTTTTAGTGCCTTTCTGTACAAGAGCCAGTCTTGAGGGATCGGTTCATTATTTTCTACCGCCGAGATGACAATCCAATCAGAACTGGAAAGCAGCCGGTTGCGTTGAGCACGCACGTTAGATGATGCCTCACTTTCTGGCTTGTTTTGGACTTTGAAGCTAATAACCCATTGACCGTTTTCTAGGTGAGGGGCAGAGTCAAGAATGCACTCTTGCGTCAGTGAATTGAACTCTGGCTTTTCTAACTCAACCACACGAAACACATCATAACTTGCAAGAAGTTCATCTGACATGCTTGACGGGAAGCTTGTTGACCGATGCTCCTGCTTGAACATCTCCAACGTGTAAGGGTAGCATTTAACTTGCCCGTTTTCCAGTTTTACGAACATTGACTGCTCTCCTTAGAAGGTGATGTAAGCTAGACCGTTGTTTCCATTCGCCGGCGATCCACCAACATCTGTACGGCCACTAGCATAGCCAGAAAGCAGCAGGCTATTCGGATCAGGGGCGGTTGTGCCCGTGCCTTGCGTGAGTACCTGACTCGTTATCAAGCTGGAATTGTAGTACCCGCTCCCACCCGCGCCGGGATAAGCATCGCTAGTGCCGCCGCCACCTCCGTAAAATCCCCCGCCGCCACCGCCGCCATCATCAGTACCACTCGTCCTGCTCCCGGTAGCGTTCCCACCCTGAAGCTTAGAGCCATTGTATGTGCCGCCAGCAGACTGACTGCCACCTGTGATGCTGCCGCTGCCGTTTTGACCTGTAGTACCACCACCAGCGCCAGCCTGCCCAAAATATCCGGTAGAACCCCCTCCACCGCCAGCAATCAAGAGAATGTTGGAATCTGACATGCCGGTAGAAAAAGTCGCCTTCGATAGCATTGTCATGCCACCGCCGCCAGCACCTGAAGCATCTCCCCTTGTCCCATATCCGCCGTTGGGCCACCCGCCAAGCCCGCCATCGCCAAAACTAGCCGTAGTTGGCCCCTTCCCCCCTTCTCCAACGTACACATAATATGTCGTTCCAGCTTGAAGCGATATAACCCCTTGGGCGTATCCGCCAGCACCGGATGCCCCGCCTGCGCTGTACGAACCATTACCACCAGCAGCGCCCCAAAGATAAATTGTTACGTTACCTGTTCCGCTTACAGTCAAAGTGTTTGCAGTATTGGAGTTGTTGTAGATGTATGTCCCGCTTGAAATTGCCGATCCATTCAACTGCACGCCTGTTGCGCTGCCACCACCAGAAGCTATTTTAGCTCCAGAGAGCATACGCCACAACATCACGCATTCCCCACGCGAGCGCCGTAGACTTGCGTTGAAACTTTCCAGAAGACGATAACCGTGTAACCACTAGTGTTAAGTGTCGGCGCAGAACCAGAATCAGTCTTCCAGATCACGCCACCACTTCCCCAAGTCGCATCAGTCCATGTCAATGTGTAAGCAGATCCGTCATCCACCATAAGCGTTACCGCTTCACCCGCCGCAAAATTGGTCGCTTTCGGTGTGCGGTTTGCGCCCAACGTGATAAGCTGGATGGAGCCATTGGAAGGATCGACCTCGAAGGCAGCGCCATCTGAAATGGTGTAGATATCTTCGAGAATCGTGCCGATGATGGCAGGATCAGTGAGAGTTTTGTTGGTAAGCGTCTGAGTGTCAGTGGTGCCTACAACAACACCGTTAGGTACGGCCTTTTGAGACGCAGCGCCGTCGATGTTCCCACTTCCGTTGGAGAGCACAAAAGAAGATGCGGCCAAGCCAGATATCGTGTTGTTATCTGCGCTGATCGTCTTATTCGTTAACGTCTGTGTTCCAGTAGGAGTGACTATGTCGTCCGCAGCAGCAGTCACAAAAACAAAAGCGTTCCCAGACAAGCTGATGGCAGACCCGCCACTACTGCTTTGCTCAGGAGTCCTAGAAAGAGTTGTTCCAGAAGAAGTGTATGTCCCGGTTCCTATCTCCCAGCTAGCGCCATCCTCGATGACATAGCGAACAACATTGCCATCAGTGACGCCCGCATCAGCAAACGACTGATATCCAGAAACAGCGGAACTGAGACTTATAGTCCCAGTCCCGGTTGTTCCTGTTGTCATTTTGGCTCTATCGACCAAAACGGCCATGTTGTCAAACCTTACGCTATTCTGATGATCGCGTTGCTCGCGTCAGCCGTGGGGAACACGATCTGGAAGTCACCAGCAGTCGATGTCTTGGCACCGCCAAAATCCAGCACCACGACCGCAGGATCGCCAGCCTCTGTGTCATTGTAGATCAGAGCGCCATAAGCGGTGATCGTCGTCGACGTGAAGGTCAGATCGTTGAAATCTGTGAAGGCGGTCGTGCCACTCGAAGTGGGCGTGACATTCGTCAAGGCACCACCGCCAGCCGAGTACGAACCAGAAGCACCAACCTCGTTGCTCGCTGTATAAGCAGTCGTAGCAGCGGTAAAAGAGGCGCTGTTATCATACAGAGCAAGCTTGAAGGTGTCGCCTGTCGAGTTGGTGAAGTCATGCACACCCTTCAGGAGTTCAACCTTGAAGGACGTACACATGAAGTTCCCGGTGAACGCCATGTCAAAGTCTCCTTACGAGTTCTGCAAGCCCCGGCTGGCCAGCATCTATGATCGCATTATACACAGTCGTCCGGTCGCTGTGAACGGCTTGCTTTAGATAGAGCAGAACCACCTGCTCCACACGCTTTCTGAAGGCATACGCCTGATCCCTGATCTCTTGAGGTGCAGTATCAGAGATGCCGACAATCTTCTCTGCGCACTGCTGCGCAAGTTCTTCCGGCGTAAACCCACGCTTGTGCGTGGTACGCACCATGACATTGAAGTCTTTCGGAAGGTCTATGCTCAGAGCGGCTATCACAGCGTCGATCCACTCAACTGTTTGGGTGCCGTCACGGTGATCCGCACACCCTTGTTCTCAGACCCAGTCCACGAGTTCCCGCAGTCAGGACAATTCCCATGAGGGTACGTTGCCTCTTCCTCGGGCGTGTCCACAGCATTGCCGCAGCTAGCGCAGTGAACCAAGTCCACGCTCGTAGCGGGTGACCACTCTGATCCATTCGGCATACGAATTACGGTCATGCTACAAGTCTCCCATCCCTGTATTCATCACGTCCGCTTCTGATGCTGACCCCGCCAAGCTGCGCCAGAGCCTCACGATACCGCTCTGTGTACTGCACAATCAGATCCTGCTCGCCCTTCATGTAGGTGTACGCCTCGATCAGCGTGCCATAGAGCAGCACAGTCTCTGCGTTGTCGCCAAGCCACGATGTGCCAGATGTCACGATAGACGGCGGGTCGTAGTAGTAGTGCAACTCTACCGAGTAGTTCGCGTTCGGCGTCGGGCCAAGGATGAAGTTCCCCGGAGACGGCGGTGTGGTGAAGTCCCCATCAAACTGCGCGTAGTACTTCGGAAGACCCTGTGTCGCCGAGGTAGGATACGCTTCCCTGATGAAGTTCACGTCCTTGTCGTACATGTAGTTGTGGTCTCCATCGCCATCGACGACGGCAATAGAAAACACAGCCAAGAAGTCAGAAGGACGGGCAAGGTACTGATTGCCCGCCGTCATTGTCGCGGTCACATTCTTCCGAAGCTCGGGCAGCATGACAGTCCGAAACACCCGTTCCTCGGCCTGACGGACGAAGTTCGGGATGTTCGAGACAAAGCTGGTCTCGTTGTTCTCGGTGTAGTCTTGGACTAGCTGAACGAGCTGGGAATAGTTCATGTGAACTTACCCGTTTTTCCTGAACTGCATGCCTTTGATAGCCGCGCCGCCGCCACGAGCCTTGCCGCCCATGGCCATCTTCTTGACCTTGCCGCCAGCTTTCATGCCAGCAGCGCGACCGGCTTCGAGGTCTTCCCCCTGAAAGCGCATGATCGCGTCGTCAAGCTGACGCTGCTTGCTCAGTTCGCGGCCATAAGCACCATGCCCACGGCGTGTTGCCGAAGAGGGCGTCTTCGCCTTGCCGCCAGCCTTCATCTTCTTCGTACCACACATTGCCATGTCAGGCTCCATTGGTTGTGTTGACGGTTACTGTTCCTACAGAACCTACCATGTACTGGATCGGGTTCCAAACGGGATTCCAGCCAAACAGAGCGCGAGAAGACGCTTGGCTCGTGTCAGGACGAGGGTCGCGCAGCGACTGTGGGTCGTTGATCTTCAGGCGACCGAGAAAGTTCTGCGGCTGATCCGGGTCAACAACATCCCGACCTACACGAAAGCCAGTCTTGGTGCCGTTGTTATACTCCCAGACAAGCTCGCTCAAAGGGTAGCGGAACCCTGTCTTGTCGCAGAAGCCGAAGGCTTTTGATCCACGGGCGTAGGCGGGCATCACACACCGAATGTGTAGAAGGGCGAGAACTGAACGGAGGCGCGCTCCTGATCCTCACCAGCGGCGAGAGCGAACTGATCCTCGTATATCTGCCGCAGCGGCTCGACACGCACGGCTGCGTCAGGTTTCTTCATGGCGATATGGTAGGCGAGACCCGCAACCAACGCGGGCACAAAGCGCGGCGGTATTGCAGCGGAGCCGCCGATGCCAGACGACAGACCATCAATCCCCTTCAGCCGGTAATACACCAGCGTGTAGGGCGTGGTGTTGTCAGGCACCGGCCACAGGGTCACTTTGGTTTCCGTTGCGAGGCGCTGGACGTAGATTTGGGTTGGCCTGCCTTGGGTGTTTTTGTTGGTTTGCTGGGCGTAGGTTGAGACGCTGATGCGCTCGACGGCGGTGTCGATCTGGGAGGTTCCACTTCCGGTGCGTAGTTGATGCTCGATGAGGTCGATGGTGTCTGACGGGAGGGTATAAGTTGCCGTGCCCGCTGTAAGAGACTGCGTGCCAGCCTCAATAGTGAAGAGATTAAGCCCACGGTTCTGCCACTCCAGTGTGAGAATGTTGAGGCTGCGCCTGATGGTCTTCAGGTCGTAGCCAGAGCGCATCTCAAGGCCAGCCCTTTCATAGGCTTCCTCGAAGAGTTCAGAGAGGTCTGGGACGACAACGGCCATGGATCACTTCCTGAACTTTGCTGTCTTCTTTGCGATCTTTTCAGGCTGGGGCACGAACTGCTTGCCTTGCCTCGTGCCTTCCCGCTTTGCCTTTGTCGTGGCTGCGTACTCGGCAGAGGTCAGTGCCTCTCTGGCTTTCTTGGGAAGATACCTCTCCCCTGTTTTGCCAGACGGCTTCCCGCTCTTCGTGCCCCAGTCTTCCCTCGTCCACTTAGACATGCTCTTTTGAGCTTCAGTCTTGGCACCAGTATAGCCGCCGCCCTTCTCTCTGTAAATCTTGCCAGCAAGCTGCATGGCGCGGGCTGAGTGCTTGCCACCCATCGTTGCCTTCGCCTGCGACTTGGCTTTCTCCCAGAGAGCTTCGTTGGTGCGGCCCATGACTTAGCGCATCTTTCCCTTCGTATGGCCCTTCATGCAAGCGCCGTCACCACGGGTGACAGAGCCGCCCTTGGCCATTTTCTTGACCTTGCCGCCATAGGCCATGCCGGTGGGCTGGCCGGTAACGTCACCGACCTGCATGGCGCGCTCATCTTGAGACTGGCCTTTTTTGCGGCGACGTGCAGCCATCAGCGCAGCGAGGCCAAGGCCACCAGCGAGGAGGGGTGCGAGAGGAAGTGCCATTGAACTTCTCCTATTTCTTCGATTTCAGCATGCACTCGCCAGCGGCTTTGCACTTGGCGGGCGACGGACATTTAGCGCAAGTCTTGAACGCCTTGCCACCTTTGGCCATCTTTCCGACGCCATCAGCAGCAAACGCGGGAACCTTCTTCCCGCCCTTCATGACCATCTCAAGCTTACCGCCCTTGGCCATCTTCTTGCTTGCAGGCGCGTTAGCGATCTGCTTGCCCATGCTTCCACGGCTCATCATTTCTTCGAACCTTTCTTGGCGACACCCTTGATGCTACCCTTGTTCTCAGCGGCGTAAAAGACGCGAGCACCACGTTCCTTGCCGTACTGCTTCTCCATCGCCTTCTTGATCTTCTCGCCCTTCTTGGTCAGCGGCATGTCAGGAACCCTTCTTCCACTTGGTAGAACTGGACTGCGTCTTACTCGGACTCCACTTCACGCGGTCAGCCCAGTAGGCAGCGGACATCTTTCCCTTAGAAATGTTCTTCGCATGCCGAGACTTGAATGCTTCGCGCTGGCCAACAGTCTGATTTGTCTTCACGCCCTGCTGTCCGAAGCGGATCGTCTTTACTTGCTCACCCTCCTTCGCGACCACGATGTGGGACTTCTTGGGATGACCCGGCGTACGCTTCGGCTTATTGTAGCCAGCAACACCAGCGCGTTCCAAGCGAGGGTCTTTCTTACCATCAGCCATCTGACACCAACACCAAGATAAACATGGAAGATGCTTCGTTGTTTTGAGCACTGCCTTGAGCAGTTGCTTCGACCGTAGCCTTTTCCGAGATGGGAACAGGATACTCAAAGGTGTAGTCTGCCACTCCGTTGTTGACGGTGGTGATCGCGGCAGTACGGCGGATGTTGTCCGCACCTATCCTGAGCAGGCGACCAACAACTTGCGCAGAACCGCCTGCCTGACCCGCCGAGAAAAGCCCCTGCACGAGGTAGCCCGTATACCCAGCAGGTATGGTGTAACTGCCAGTGATACGCCGGTTGTAGTCGAACTTGATGAGGTCGTAGACCGTCGCTGGAACACCCGCCGTTACCGTGCCGGTTCCAAAGTAAATGTCCCCAGCAGCAGAGTTACCAGAACCAGCGGTCGCAACATACGCATCATTTATGTGAAGGAAAGATTGCGTCGTCAGAACCTCTGTCTGACCATTCAGAGTAACCGTCTCCGAGATTTCTCTGTGGTTCGCATCAAGCCCCTCCACATAAACGGTTCTTGCTCCGGTGCCCGCAGCAGCATCATTTGTGCTGGAAGAACTGACCTTCATCTGGATGGCTGTAGCAGGAAACGGTATGATCCCCGTATAGGGCCACACAGTGACGCGTGTCTGATCTACGTCTGGGTTGTACCCAAAGACAACAACAGACCTGTGGCCAGTGATCTGCCCACGAGCAACCTGAAGCTCGAATGGCTCGGTAAGCCCAAACCGAGAGATGGATGAAAGCTCCCGAGCCATCCTAAGCTCCTACGTCCAGAAGATTGTCGCAGCCGTCACGTTGGTTGCAGTGGAAACATAGGGGTCGCTGCTGAATAGAACTCCAGTTCCGGGGATGAAGATGTCGTATGTCCCGGCTGCTTGGAAGTCCAAGTCGATCAACGTAGTCCCGCCGTTCCCGTTGGTCAGAGTGATACGACCAGCGGCACTGACTGTGGTGACAACCTGCCTGATACGCGCGCGACCAATACTGAGAGCACCAGTGCCAGTCACGCGCTTAGAGTTTACGTCGTATTCATCGGCCATCCCGGCCCCCTATTACTGATCGGCGAACGCGGGAGCGGTAGCGCCAGTCACCGAACCCCAGATCTGCCAGTTGGTGCCATCCTTGGCCACAACATTGATGACAGCAGAAGCAGGCACGTTGACCTGAAGCTTGCTGTTGGAGTTACCATCCGAGAATACAACCGAAGCAGCCCCGTCATCGGTGTCGTTGAACGCGACGTTCCCAATGAAGAAGTTGGTGTCAGAGCCGGTATTCACGATGAAGTCCGTCGCATCAGCCGCGCCGCCGCCGTAGACAAAGGTGAAGTAAGCACCAGCCACAGGAGCGGGCAGAGTGTAGGTGTTGTCCTGCGTCCCGTTCGGAACGATCAGAATGCGGCCACTATGAACTGCATTCGACAGCGATACGTCGCCATCGGCAAGCGCAACCGGCGCAGCACCAAGAGTTACGATCTCGGTGATCGTTCCAGTCGTGGCAGAGACGGAGATAGTCTTGAAGCCGTTCTCAGAACGAACCGGCCCGTTGAAGGTCGTGTTAGCCATTGCCATACCCCTTGCACAAGGATTCGCCACGCAGTCTGTGCAACGTCAGGTGGGCACCCTGTCTGCGTAGCTGATGTCGCCCTGACAAAAGACTACACCAATCCAACCGCAAAAGAAAGGGGCCACCGCTTTCACGATGGCCCCAGTTTGCCAAACAGGGAGGTGTCTCCCTGTATAGCACAGATCAGACGCCGGGAGAACCGAAAATCCCGAGCGGGTCAGAAACGCCGAACGAGTAGCGCTCACGCGCCTTGTAGCGAACGTTTCCAGTGTCAAAGTCCCCGTCCATTCCGGTCTGCATCGCGACACGGACGAAGTGCTTCATACCGTTCGGGACATCGGTGGTGAGGAACCACGCATCGTTGTCCGTCAGGTAGTGGTTGACACGATAGCCCTCGGGGATCGATCCGTTGGACTTGAGAGCGTTGATGTCGTTATCGGCAGTGCCGACACGCAGTTCCGTCTCAAGGAGGCGGGTTGCAACGAACATCAGCGCCGGGGGAACGATCAGCTTGCGCGGACGGGCAGCGATCAGCAGGCCACGTTCATCACGGAACGCAGCGATGTCGATCACAGCCTGCTCGAGCGAGGTCTCGTTCAGGTCGGCATCCGCCGAGGGACGGTTCGAGTTGACCGACCCAGACACCGTCGGGTGCGAGGTGTTGAACAGGGTGACACCATCGCCAGACTGGAACGTGGTGAAGCCCGTGTTCAGGAGCGAAGCCGCCTTGACCTGCTTCGTGTAGGCCATGGCGCGAGCCAGTGCCTTCGTGTAGCGGGCCGAAAGCGAGTCGTACAGGTTGTCCTCCATCGCCTCTTCGGTGACGGCGAAGCCCATTGCCACCGTCTCGTGCGTATAACGAGCGGTGAACGACTCCTGTGCGTTGTCGTACTGGATGGCAGCGCCTTCCGCTTTCACGGGGGCAGTGCCAAAGCCCGACAGCTTAACTTCTTCCTCGAATGAACGCTCCGAGGTTTCGGTCTCGTAGATTTCCGCGTGCTCGTCTTCGTACTTGGCGTACTCAAGACCGAACAGAGCGTTAAGACCGGGGAGCAGTTCCTTGAGGGCTTGTGCGCGCGAAATAGCCATGTTTCAGCCCTCCTTACACGCCGAGAGAGTTGTAGTACGAGTGCACGCCGACGTTCAGCTTGACGATGAACTCCGGATACGCCTCGCTCTCAGTGCCGCGAACGACATCGACGATACGCACAGCGTAAGTCGCGGTCGTGACAAGGCCAGCGCCGTTGGAACCGACAAGCAGGTTCATCCCCGACACGCCGGTCGAGGTGAGGCCCGCAGTGCCGAAGCCAAGCTGCGCGTTCTTGCCAATGGCACCCGGCCAGCCCGAGCCAGAAGTGCCCGAGTTGAACGTGCCGAGAGCGGCGCTGCCCTTGATCTGGAACAGCGCATCGGGATCATCCATCACAAGGACATGCACGTCCGAGCCGCCGCCGGTGATGACGTTGGCAGGGAGGTAGTTGTTCCAAGTGGGTTGACCCGAGCTATCCACATAGCGGGCACCAATGCAGACGCCCATGATCCCAGCCGTAGCATCGGCAGAGGTCGCGGGAATCTTGACGGCAACGGGGGTTGCGCTGACAGCCGAAGGCAGTCCAGCAGTGCTGAGTGTAACGAGGTCACCATTGAAGATCGCAGCCGAGTTGTTCGCAGCGACCTTGTACTCACGGATGACCCCGCCATTGAAAGCCTGACCGCCGATCAGATTGATCGGCTTAAGGCCGTAGGGAGTGGCGACTGTGGCCATGTCTCTCTCCTAAACCGGGGTTAATACGAGGGCGTTAGCCCTTACCGAAGCTAGTGCGACTCGATCTCTCAATGCTCAAGGGCATACGACGGTCTTGCTCGCGCATGAGGTTGTTATCCACGGCCTGAATTTGTGCATGAGATTCCTCAAGTTGGCCTTGGATGCGCTCTTGCGCGAACTCTTCGGGGATGCTGCAAAGGAGCAGGCCCCCTACCTCGATGTTCCCTTTGAACCGAGAATCAACGTCGGAAAGAATCTGAAGCTCAGGAAAGTCCTCTGCTTTGACAGGGGTATAGCCTTCACGAAAACGCCGAGAGACGTTCGTGTTATCCGCTTGGCCCATGGATGCTGTGCGAATCCAGCGGAACTTGAGTCCATCTCTGGGTTCGGGGGCCGGGATCATGGCTGAACGCTGCCACGAGCGCTTGCGCTGCGTAGCTTCACGAGTCGTCTGCTGCCGTGGCGTCCTGTCAACCATTGTTTCTCTCCTTGAGAACTTGCGCCGCGTACTGTTCATTCGTCAGGCCCAGCCGCTTGGCGAGTGCAGCTGCTGACGCGGTGATGCGCACTTTGTCGCGTGATGTTGGTACACTGCGAGATGCAGGGGCCACCACGGAGCCTGTCTGGCGAGAAGGTGCCTTCACCTCTACTTCTTCTTCGCCAAACCGTTCAGGGAAACGCCGCCTCACGGCTGCGTCAATCTCAGCATAATACTTTTCACTGCCTAGAGCAACGCCGCTGTTTTTGAGGTTTTCATGGACCCCAAGAGCAAGTGCGGTCATTTCGAAGTCGTGCACGCCGGGCGTGTGGCCAAACCAAGGATTGGTTGCAAGCCATTGCTTCGCGCGTGGATCAGGTTCTGGGATTTGCGGCATAACCTGCGGAGTCGGTTGCGGCGCTTGCTGCGGAGCGGGACGATACGCGTCGAGACGTATCTTCTGTGCTTTAAGCTCCGTCAGCTTTTCCTGCGCTTCCACTAGGCCGTCAGCATCCCCGGCTTCGTAGGCGGTTTTGTACGCAGCGCGAGCGCGCTCAAGCTCAACATCGACGCGCGCCTTGGCTTCGCCAACAAACGCTGTCTCGTTCTGCGTGTACTTTGCGCGCATTGCGTCAAGTTCACGCTTTTGCGATTCCGCAAACTTGATCGCTTCTTCCTTGATGCGCTCCGCTTCTTCCTTGCGGCGGCGCTCTTCGTGATACTCGAACTTCAGCTTCTTGATGCGCTTCTGCACGCCCTCGCTGTAGCTCTCCAGTTCAGCATCATCAGGGATTTCGGGCTCTGTGCCCTCGGCACGGCGCGGCTTACCGCGATCCTGCTCCGGGGTGTCGTCCTCGATCTCGACCTCGAACTTGTCTTCTGCTTCGGTGCTCATGCTCTGCTATACCCCCTCGGGTCTTCGACAACGGCCTCGACCGTGTCATCGTTGATAAGACGGAACTCTTTCCCGAGAACCTTGAACCTCGTGCCAGAATAGGAGCGGAAGATGACGAAGTCGCCATCCCTGCACCACGGGCCGTTCGGGAACTTGTTGAAGTCTGTGTAGGCTTCTGGGCCTGACTTGACGACGAAACCGATGATGGACGCCGTCTCTTCCGCTTTCTTGAGGGCGTCAGGCATGAAGACGCCGCCATCCGTCTTTTCGCTAACTTCGGGGATCGCGATGAGGAGCTTGTATCCAGTAGGCTCGGGCAGTTTAGCCCTCAAACGCTCGTCATCAATCTTCTCAGCCGTGTACATGTACACCTCTTGCAGTGGCTTCGGGTGCCACAGTTACCCTGCGCGATCATTCGCGTGCGTACATAGAACTAAAACAGCAGACGCTAATCGTCAATGAATCTCCGCTCTAGTTCTTTTATTTCTACGAGAAACGACGTCGTAGCAGCGTATTCCCCTACGATGCGAACGTAATCCTCGTAAGATTTGGCGCCGCCTTGCGCTAGAAACAGCGCGGTAGCCTCTTGTTTCTCTTCGAGGCGACGGGTCAGGACGTCGAAGACAGTACTACTCATTCGTACCACCCAGCTGCGTTACAGCCGCTTTGGCGATCTCGACGCCGATCTTCGCGCCTTCGAGCCGTTCCTTGCTCTGGGTGTCGTTGTAGTCGGTGATGAGACTGGTCGCCAACCGCGCCTGCTCGCGCTGCGCCTCAGACTGGATGCGCTCACGCTGAACTTCGATGTTCGCAGCCTTATTGGCCACATCGAGTTCAACCTTGGCCTTGTCCATGGCCATCTGATGCTGAGATTCAGCTTCCTTGAGGGCGACCTCGCGCTCGCGGAGTTCGAGTTCCTTCATCTGAATCTGGGTCAGCGGGTTCTGCATCTGCTGCTGGGCTTGCTGCTGCGCGGCTTCCTGCTGGTTCTTCCCGAGAAGCTTGCCAGCCGCCTGCGCCACGATGCGCGACAGATCAGCTTCCACATCATCAGGCAGTTGCTCGTCCTCGGGCGGAAGCGGCACGCCAAGCTGCTTCTCGATCTCCTTGCGGTACTGCATGGCGACATGCTCGGTGATGTGAGCGGCCATGGCATTCATGATTGCAGGGGCGAAAGGAGACTGCCCGACAAGCTGCTGAATCTTCGGGTCTTGAGCAGCGGCCATGTGGACGGCGATGTGCGCCTCGTGATCCTGATACAGGAACGCCTTGACCGGCTCCTGCTTGAGGATGGCCATGTTCTCGGTGACAGGGTCTTTCGGCTTGATGTCGTCGGGCAGCTTGATGATGTCCGCTGCATCCTGAATGCCGAGAACTTCAAGCATCTGGCGGTGAAGCTTGCCCATGTCGTAGAGTTGCGGTGCCTGCTGCGAGAGTTGCAGTGCCGCCTGATACTGCATGATCCGCTGCGACATTGTGGCAGCGTTCGGGTCCGAGACAGGGATGACGTCGATGGTGTTGAGGTCAAAGTCATCTACACGGCTGAAGGCTTCCTTGTCCCCAGCGACTTCGTACTCGTAGGCATCCGGCATGAAGTCGTGGATGACTTGTGCAAGAATGCGCAGTTCCTTCTTCATGGCGGCGTGCATGCGGGCCTGAACGCCAGACATCACCTTCATGGAGCGTTCCATGAGGGCGAGCGTTGTGCCTACAGGAGCCTGAGCGTTGATGTCGCCGACTTGGATGTCAGCCACGGAGCCGATGCGACGGGCTTCCTCGACCACATTCCCGAGCAGTTGGTAGAGGACCGTGGATGGTTCCTTGAACGGCAGGGGGAAGATCGAGTCACGGATGGCCCCACCGGGGATGTCCACATCCCTGAACTCACCCGGCTGGAGCGGCGTGTCGTCACCCTTGATGCGCAGGCCGCGAGCCTTCAGGCCAGCAGGCAGGTTCGACAGCGTGCCAGCGTCAATGAGTTGGCGCAGGATGGATGTAGCCGAGCGCGACAGCCCCCCGATCATGTGGATCAGCCCGGTGCCGTAGAACCCAAGCCCCGGTAGGTAGGGGTAGTGGACGAAGTGCGACCGCTTCTCCTTGTCGTCGTCGTCCTCGTACCAATTAC
>Ga0208644_1001489_pt1 | contig 19501 bp, 21 predicted proteins | sample VirMetDEL_Nov_18_FD_184517 | JGI IMG/M metagenome (GOLD analysis project Ga0208644, IMG submission 184517) | Aqueous microbial communities from the Delaware River and Bay under freshwater to marine salinity gradient to study organic matter... | ecosystem: Environmental > Aquatic > Marine >...
TCTATGGGTAATATTATGTCTGTTACAGGTCATGCTAACCCACAATCTGTTAAACCATATATGAAAAATACATTCACGAGTGCTAACTTAGCATTGCAAGCAAGAAAAAATTTGACAGAACAAAAAAGCTGTGGTACAAGCATGTTAAGTGCCGACAAGGAAGGATATATATAATAACATGTATAATGTATATCAATATATAAATGATTTAGAAATACGTAGTGGTGAGACAAAGAGACTGAACTGTCCAATGTGTAAATCTTATAAGACTTTTACTGTTACAAATAATATGGGTTCTCTTATATGGAATTGTTATAAGGCATCTTGTAATGTCAAAGGCAACTCTCGTGTTCGTATGACTGTAGATGAGATACGTGGCATAAAAGATGTGTCCCAACTTGGGACATCATTTGAATTGCCTGACTATATTGTTTCTCGTGATAAATATATAAAGTCATGGTGTGACACATGGGGTCTTGATGCAGATGCAATGGACTTACGTTACGATGTAAAAGAAAACAGAGTTGTATTTCCTATCAAAGATAAAGGAAGAATTGTTGATGCTACAGGTAGGTCTATGTATCGTAGATTACCCAAATGGAAACGATATGGTGCTTCGGACTTGCCTTTCTCATTTGGTTGTGGTAACATCGCAGTTGTTGTAGAGGATTGTGTGAGTGCAGGAGTAATTGGAAGTGATGTATTAGTTGGGGTAGCTGTGTTAGGTACGTCATTGTCAGATTCACATAAATTGTTTCTTTCACAATTCTCTACTGCAATAATAGCACTTGACCCTGACGCACTACCCAAATCTTTTGCATTCGCTAAAGAGTTACGTTCACATGTCAAGGATATTAAGATACTAAAACTAAAAGACGATTTAAAATATAGAAACGAAGAAGACATAATCAATTTAAAACTACTAACCCCAAAGGAGACACAGATATGGAATTAGCATTAATAAGAAGTTTGATGGACAAATCATTTTATGATTCCCATCGTGGAGCAAAGTGTCCTGATAGATTATTCAGTAAGGATGCAAGAAAAGTTAAGCAGTCTATAGACAAAGCTATGAGTAGGTATGAACGAACTGTTACACCTGATGAGATAGAAGCATTGTTCATGTCAAGTAATCCAACTCTAACGACTGCACAGAAGCAAGCATACTCTCACTTATTTAAGCAGATAAAGAATGAGCAACCTATGGGAGAAGATGTTGCACAAGAAGTGTTATCAAAGTTGTTTCAACAAGTTGTTGGCGAAGACATTGCTAACATAGGTTTTGATTACGTGAATGGAGCACACTCATCACTTGAACCTATACGTAACATACTAGAAATATACGGAGATGATTTTACACCTAACCTTAACGTGGAGTGGGATGACATGGAGATTGATACATTACTAGCTAAGAATGATTTGGAAGCACGTTGGGCTTTTAACGTGCCAAGTTTAACAAGACAGGTGGAAGGTATAAATGCAGGGCACTTAATTGAGATAGGAGCTAGACCTAATACAGGCAAGACATCTTTTCATGCAAGCATTATCGCAGGTCCTGATGGCTTGGCACGACAAGGTGCAAGTTGTATTGTCTTATGTAACGAAGAGGGCAGTCACAGAGTGGGTGCTAGATACTTGACTGCTTCAACAGGTATGACTATGCAAGAGATAAGAAAGAATCCCACTCGTGCACGAGATATGTATGCACCTGTCAAGGATAACATCAAGATAAAAGACGCAACAGGTAGGGACATGGCATGGGTTGAGAGTGTATGTAAAACATATAAACCTGACATAGTGGTTCTTGATATGGGAGATAAGTTTGCAAGGACAGGTGGCTTTGCACGAACAGATGAAGCACTTAAAGCTAATGCTATTCATGCTCGTATGATTGCAAAGGAGCACAAGTGTGCTGTGTTTTACATGTCGCAGTTGTCTGCTGATGCAGAAGGTAAGGTGTTACTTAATCAAAGTATGATGGAAGGTTCACGTACAGGTAAGGCAGCCGAAGCAGACTTGATGATACTAATAGCTAAGAACCCACCAAGACAAGATAGTGAAGAAGAGGATTTACAAAGACATTTAAATGTGGTAAAAAATAAATTGACAGGATGGCATGGTGTTGTCCATTGTAATTTAAATTATAGAGTAGGTAGATATGAAGCATGACACAATTTAATTTATTTAAAGACTTACCACAAAAGGAAGACCCACTTGTTGATGGTGTTGTCTGCATAAAATGTGATATAAGGCAACCCATTACACACTTCTCTGTTATGAAAGCAGGTGAGATAAAGAGAACATGTAGGTCTTGCAGAAAAGGTCATAAAGAAATCTTGAATAAATTAAGAAATGAAAATGCTTATCCTGACAAAGATTATTCGTGTGCGATATGTGATAGAACATTAGAAGAGTTAGGTAAGCATGGTCAAACAAGATTACAGAATTGGGTTCTAGACCATTGCCACGACACCAACACATTTAGAGGTTGGGTATGTCATAAATGTAATACAGGTTTAGGTGGATTCTCAGACAGCTTGACTATAATAGAAAGAGCAGTTATATATTTAAAAAAACATAAGGAAAGATTAAATGAAATTAACACTTGACGTAGAAAATACAACAACAAAACGAGATGGCAAGTTACATCTTGACCCATTTGAGCCTACCAATAAATTAGTTATGGTAGGGTGCTTGACGGATAAAGGAGAAGAGTATCTGTTTCGTGATAACTTTGATGGTGTTCAAGAGTTGCTTGACCAAGCCACTATTCTCATAGGACATAACATTGCATACGACTTAATGTGGATATGGGAATGTGGCTTTAAGTATGATGGTCCTGTCTTTGACACTATGTTGGGAGAGTACATATTACAAAGAGGACTCAAAGAACCTTTACATCTTAAAGATTGTGCATTGAGGTATGACTTAGACACAAAGAAAGAAGATACATTGAAAGATTACTTTGCTAAAGGTTACAACACAGATGAGATACCTAAACAAGAGTTATCATATTACTTGTCAGCAGACTTACATGCTACACAACAATTAGCTGATGCTATCTATAAAAAGTTGAACACAGAGGAATATGGTAGCTTAATGAACTCAGTCATATTAACTAACAAAGTCTGTGTAACATTAGCTAAGATATACAAGAATGGTTTTAAGGTAGACAAGAAAGCATTAGACGAAGTAAGGGTAGAATTTGAACAGGAAAAGCAAGACATAGAAAAGAGACTCAAACAACAAGTTCATAATCTTATGGGTGATACACCTATAAACTTAAATAGTCCTGAGCAAATGTCGTGGGTTATCTATAGCAGAAAACCTAAAGATAAAACTATGTGGGCAAATAACTTTTACAGATACATGGATACCAAAACATATAAACAAACAGTAGAAGCTAATTCAAGTTTGATTTATAAAACACAAGCAGTTAAATGTAATGAGTGTTATGGTGAAGGATACATTAGAAAGATTAAGAAAGATGGTAAGCCTTTTGCTAACCCAAGTAGATGCAATAACTGTAATACTTTAGGTTACAATTTTTTACCTACAAAAAAGATAGCAGGTTTAAAGTTCATAGCACCTTCTTCTACGTGGGTTAGTGCTAACGGTTTTACGATAAACAAAACATATCTAGAGACATTGTGTAGTGTAGCTAAAAAGAATAACATGCAAGATGCAGTAAACTTTTTAACTGACCTACAAAGATTGTCTGCTTTGGATACGTATTTGTCTTCTTTTGTGGAAGGTATAAATACATATCTAAAACCTAATGACATGCTTCATGTTAGACTATTACAACACAGAACTTCAACAGGTAGGTTTAGTGGTGCTGACCCTAACATGCAGAACATGCCTAGAGGTGGTACATTCCCTGTCAAGAAAGTATTTGTATCACGTTGGGAAGGTGGCAAGATACTTGAAGCTGACTTTGCACAGCTAGAGTTTAGAACGGCTGCCTACTTATCTAAAGATGAAACAGCAATAAAGGAGATTAAAGATGGTTTTGACGTACATGCATACACTGCTTCTGTCATTACGGAATCAGGTCAGAAGACTTCTAGGCAAGAAGCCAAAGCCCATACCTTTGCCCCTCTATATGGAGCAACAGGATTTGGGAGAACGAATGCTGAAGCTAAATATTATGAACAGTTCACAAAAAAATACAAGGGAGTCGCATCATGGCATTCCAGATTGGCTGAGGAAGCTATAAACACAGGCATGATAACAACTCCATCAGGTAGACAGTTCTCTTTCCCTGATGTAAAAAGAAAACGCAATGGTACTGTTTCTCATTTCACGCAGATAAAAAACTATCCTGTACAAAGTTTTGCAACTGCTGACATTGTTCCTATTGTCCTTGTACACATACAGAAAGAGCTTGACAGGTATAAGTCTTGTGTGGTAAATACTGTACATGATTCTATTGTTATAGACATACATCCAAACGAGGAAGAGGAAGTGTTAAACATAATACGAAATACCAATAAGTCATTGAATAATATAATAAATTTAGAGTTTGGAATAGACTTTGATGTGCCTCTTTTGCTTGAGGCAAAAATAGGTACTAATTGGCTTGACACCAAAGACGTATCGTGATATAACTATGTTTCTTTTGAAAGGAGTAAATTAAAAAATGACAGATTTAGTTACTATTAATACAGATAATTATGCTAATATGGCTAAGGCAATGGGCTTACCCACAACTAGCAATGCGAAAAAGACTAATGTCTTAAACAGATTTAGAATATGGCATAACCCAACAATGGGTATGGGTGAAGCTAATGGTAGGTCTGTTAAGATGGAAGTCGTTGAGGGTGGTATGTACAGGTTGGAAATTCCTAGTGACCCAAGTGTATATTACTTCTCTCAAAAGGTAGAGTTCAGACCTTTCTTGCAGAGGTATATGTATAAAAAGTTTAAGCAAAATCATAATGCTAAAGATGGAGAGAAGCAGGGTGGTTATGTTAAGACTATACTAGCAGATACTTTAAACATAGACTTGAAAGATAATGATGGAACATTTAACTGTGGTAAACCTACAGGTTACGTTAAAGATTTCCAAGCATTACCTGAAGAGACACAGAAACTTATAAAGACAATAAAACGTAATAGAGTTGTCTTTGGTCTAGTTAAAATGATTAACCCTGTTAAAGGTATTGATGGAAATGAGATAGCTGACTTACCTGAGTTTCCTGTTATATGGGAGATTGAAAACAGGGATGCCTATAAAGCTATAGGAGATGTCTTCTCTACCTTTTCAAAAATGCAAGCACTACCTCTGCAACATATTATTAAGTTAGAGGGTACTAAGGAAAACAAGATGAATAATGGTGGTAGTTTTTACACACCAATAATTCAGCTAGATACTTCTAGAAAGATAGAAATAACTGACAAAGACCATAAAGCATTTGGTGATTTTCTAGATTGGGTAAAGGCTCATAATGATGGTATCGTCAATGCTTGGGATAAAAGAGTTGCAGAGAGACAGGACGAAGTATCAGATGAAGATATAGAGACTGTAGAGGACTTTATAGATGTAGAGATAGATACTGATGCTAAGTAACAATGCTTTCAAAGCACATGGTATCAACTACCTATCTCCTAGTAGTATAAACACATATATAAGTGACCCACCTATGTGGGTCGCTAGGTATTTATTTAAAGTCAAATCTTCAAGTGGTGCAGGTGCAGTTCGTGGTATAGCACAAGAACATGTATTAGCTAATAAATATAAAGAGGGTACATTTGACTACGACATGTTAGAGATGAAGTTTATGTCGCTATGTTCTGAATCTATGATTGACTTAGGAGATAAGAAGACAGAGAAAGAAAGAAATCTCTTAAAAAACTTTGGTGAAGTTATTGATAAAAATTTTAATTATGAGAACTTAGAAGATTACCAAGAAAGGGTTGAGGTGCAGTTAGATGATTTACCTGTACCTATAATGGGTTATATAGACTTTAGATTCAAGGATAAAATAGTGGATTTAAAAACATCTACTAGGATGCCATCGCAACCAACAGAAGCACAAAAGAGACAGATGGCATTGTATTCTATGGCATATCCAAAGAATAGTGTGGACTTATTTTTTGCTACACCTAAAGAGCATAAAACATTCACACTTAAAAATCTGACTTCGTATAAGAAACAACTTGAAAAGGTTGCGTATAGCATACAGAAGTTTTTGTCTATCAGTCAGGATAGACATGAGTTAGCTTCTTTTGTTTATCCTAACTTTGACTCTTGGATGTGGAGTGGTAAGATGAAAGAAGAAGCAAAGAAAATATGGAGTGTAAAATAATGGCAGATGAAAAAAAATTAAATGATTTAAAAGCTAACATTGAGAACATGGAGAAAGAGTTAGCTGAAGCGAAGAAAGCCTATCGTGATATGAAAACGAAAGGTTTAAAGGATGCTATGGAAGCTAAGAAACTAGCTGATGAAGCAGTAAAGGAAGAGCTAAAAGCATTAGGATATACCTATAATAGTAGCTCATCTTATTCTGAATGGAATCCATTTACAGGATGGAGAACATTCCTATAGCACTCTCTCATAAAGCACGTAGAGAAGCAATAAAGAATGGGTATAGGAGTGGTCTTGAGCACACTCTGTCTCTATATTTAAAAGAACATAAGTGTAACTTTTCTTATGAATCAATAAAGATAGAGTGGGAAGACTTATCATATCGCACCTATACCCCTGATTTTATATTAGACAATGGTATAATTATAGAAACTAAAGGAAGGTTTATTGCATCAGACAGACGTAAACATTTAGCTATACAAAAGCAACATCCTAAGATAGACATTAGGTTTGTGTTTACAAACAGTAGAGTTAAGCTATACAAAGGCTCTAAAACTACGTATGCTCAATGGTGCATAAAGAATAAATTTAGGTACTACGACAGAATAATACCTGAAGATTGGCTGAAAGAAAAAGGTAAAAACAAACACCCAACTTTCATAAAGTTTGTTGGCAAAAAAGTAAGGAGATAAAATGGAAAAATGTGACAACAAAGGCAATTACTTCTTCGTAGAAATAATACCATCAATTGACGATGAAGGACATTGGGATGGTAAATTTCAGTTGGCTATACAAGTTAGAAGGTCTAATATAGATGACGACAGTTTCTTTGAATTAGAAAATCTATGTCAAATGACTTGTGCTAGTTTAACACTAATGGAAGAAGATAGTAAGTTCAGAAACACAGTTAATGCTTTCTTGCATACCCCTGAGAACGAAGATATTAAAAAACCTTTGCCTATTGACAATGTAACTGAAAATGTGATAAAAGTTAATTTTGAACGTAAGTTAGAAAGGAATGAGAATATTAAATGAGAATAGAGCAAGAAGAACAAAAGGATGATATGGTAAACAATCCACCTCACTATAATAAGTCAGGCATTGAAACTATACAGGCTATTAAAGCTATGACAGATAATGGTTTTGAACATTACTTACAAGGTAATATTTTAAAATACATATGGAGATACAGATACAAGAATGGAGCAGAAGACTTACGTAAAGCTCAATGGTATTTGAATGAATTAATTGATGTTGTTGAAAATGATAATAAGAGTTAAAATAATGATGACGTTAGATGTTGACCCTGAAGAGTACCCTGTTCCTGCAGATGGTATGGTTGAAAAAGAAATTGAAGACCATATGCAAGAGTATATACATGATATATCAGGCATAAGAATAAGACACATGAAAGCTATTAGCGAGGAGAGATAAATGCAAAACTATTTACCTACTGATTATCAGAATTTCATTGCCCTTTCTAGGTATGCAAGATGGAAAGATGATGAACAAAGAAGAGAAAATTGGGGAGAAACCGTTGACAGATACTTTGGTTACATAAGTAAACATCTAAAAAGTAACTATAACTATGATTTAACTAAAGCTCTAAAAGAAAAACTAACAGAACAGATAATGAACTTAGGTGTTATGCCTAGTATGAGAGCATTGATGACATCAGGACCTGCCCTAGACAGGTGTCATGTTGGTGGTTATAATTGTAGCTACATACCTGTAGATAGTCCACGTAGCTTTGATGAATGTATGTATATACTTATGTGTGGGACAGGTGTAGGTTTTTCTGTTGAACGTGAGAACGTAGACAAGTTGCCTATAGTCAATGAGCATTTTGAAGACAGCACTACTATCATCAAAGTAGCAGACAGCAGACCTGGTTGGGCAAGAGCACTAAGAGAATTAATATCTTTACTATATGTAGGACAAGTCCCAACTTGGGACATATCAGAGATACGACCTGCAGGTGCTAGACTAAAAACATTTGGTGGTAGAGCATCAGGACCTGCACCATTAGTTGAGCTATTCCATTTTTGCATAGCTAAGTTTAAAGGTGCTAAAGGCAGAAGACTATACCCTATTGAGTGTCACGATATTATGTGTAAGATTGGTGAAGTTGTAGTTGTAGGTGGAGTACGTAGGTCTGCATTGATATCTTTATCTAACTTAGGTGATGACCAAATGAGACATGCTAAGTCAGGTCAATGGTGGGAGAATGAAGGACAGAGAGCCTTAGCTAATAACTCTGTAGCATTCAAAGGTAAGCCTGACATGGGTACATTCATGCGAGAGTGGACAGCTTTGTATGAATCTAAGTCAGGTGAACGTGGTATCTTTAATCGTAAGGCAGCTAAGAAGAAAGCATCTGAGAATGGTAGACGTGAGATTGACCACGAGTTTGGATGTAATCCTTGTAGTGAAATCATACTTAGACCTTATCAGTTCTGTAACCTTACTGAAGTTGTTGCACGTGAGACTGATAGCATAGATTCATTAAGAGAAAAGGTACGTATGGCTACTATACTTGGTACATTTCAATCTACTCTTACTAACTTCAAGTATTTACGTAGGATATGGAAAACTAATACAGAAGAAGAGAGATTGTTAGGAGTTTCCCTAACAGGTATTCTTGATTGCCCTTGGCTATCTCCTAAAAATGCTACACTAAAAAATACTCTTGAAGATTTAAAGAAGGTTGCAGTAGAAACTAACAAAAAGATAGCTGAAGATTTAGGTATACCACAATCAACTGCTATCACTTGTGTAAAACCTAGTGGTACAGTTAGTCAATTAGTTGACAGTGCATCAGGTATTCATGCTAGACACAATGACTACTACATCAGAACTGTACGTGGTGATAACAAAGACCCACTCACACAGTTTATGAAAGAAAGTGGTATACCAAGTGAGCCTTGTGTTATGAAACCTGATAGCACAACCGTGTTTAGCTTTCCTATGAAGTCACCTCGTGGTGCTAAGACTAGGACAGACATGACAGCTATTGAACAGTTGGAACATTGGCTTATCTTTCAGAGACATTGGTGTGAGCACAAACCTTCTGTCACTATATCTGTTAAGGAAAATGAGTGGATGCAAGTAGGAGCATGGGTGTATGATAACTTTGATGAGGTATCAGGTATATCTTTCTTACCTTTCAGTGACCATACATATGCTCAAGCACCTTATCAAGACGTAGAAAGGGAAGAATACTTAGAGTTGAAACAGATAATGCCTAAAGCAATTGATTGGTCTAAGTTAGCAGACTTTGAAAAGGAAGATACAACTAGTGGTGGTAGAGAACTAGCTTGCACAGCAGATGCGTGTGAGATGGTTGACATACAGGCTAGTTAATGTTAGAATCTGCAGAACTATTATGGTGGCAATGGTGGTTACTTATCGCCATTACCATCAACACTACAATAAACTTAATCGTATTCTTTAAAGGTAGGAAGCTACACATTAGAGAATTTTTACATTTAAAACCAAAAAGAAAGGCTAAAGTATGAGAGATATGATATTGAATGCAATAAAAACTAAGATGATAGGAAAGATGAATAGTCACATAGCTAACATAGAAGTTATGTTAAGTAACCCTGTTGGCTCAGGAAATAATCCTAACATTACATACAACATTGAAATGGAGATGTCTGAATTACAAAACTTAAACGGAAAACTTAATATATTAACTAAATACTTTGAAAGGAGTAATGAAAATGCAATTGAAGAGAAAGAGAAACCCAAATCTAAGTAAATATGATGCACCTTTAAAGATACAATTTACTAGAGGTATTTCAGACTTTAAACGAGGTAAACTAATTAATCCTTATCATAGTAATACAATGCAAGCACGTGAATGGCTTAGAGGTTTTAACACCTCATATTTTCAAAGATTAGAAAGGGTCAAAAAGGATGAATCTAGAAGAAGAAGCGAAAAAATTCATGCAGGATAAGTTAATTATAGCAGAGGTTATGACTGCTGATTTCTATGAAATGAAAGCATCACAGACAGCCATCTTCCCTAAAAACCAAGCTCTAGAGTATTTAGCTCTAGGCTTGACTAGTGAAGCAGGTGAGGTAGCAGGTAAGGTAAAGAAACTTATACGTGATGGTGAGGATATGGAAGGCTTTGAGTTGAAGAAACTTGCCATAGCATCAGAGATAGGTGATGTGCTTTGGTACTGTGCTATGATGGCTAAAGAGGTAGGTGTTCCATTGAATGAGATTATGAAAGAGAACTTGAAGAAGTTACATGGCAGAAAGGAACGTGGAACATTGCAAGGGTCAGGTGATAACAGATAATGTTATTACTTAGCAGGTTTTCTAAAAATATTACGAGATGTACTTTTACCTAGCTTCATCAACTCTGTTATGTCCATGTTGATGTCCCCTTTTTTGTAAAGTATATCTCCCTTATCATTTTTTATGTCTTCTGGATAAGTTGGTGTAACTGTTATAGGTCTTTTAAACATCTTTTTAAATTCAGAAATTGCCTTTACCCTAAACAAAGGTGGTTGTTTTCTAAACGAAGTTATCTGTTTTTCAAACATGCCCATAGCAAGAGCCTCGTCTTGTTCTTCCGCAGTTAAATCTTTATTATTATAAAAATATTTTAAGTCACCAAAATACTGCTTTGCAGTACCTATATTAAATTTTATAAACTCTCTAATACTCTTTCTTATCTCTATTCTATTCTTTTTCTCAGGATCATTTGCTTGCAACGCATCATTTTCTGCAATCATTTGCTTTACGTTTTCTGCTATTATAGGGACAGCAACTTGAAGAAGTCTATTTTCTCCATCTCTTACAATTACAGAACTTGCCTTTGAAGATAATTCGTATACATCAAATCCAAATTGTTTAAATAAATCGGCAGGAGGTGGGTCTGTTTCATGATAAGATAAACCAAACAATAATTTTCTTCCAGGGTATAATCTATTTTTACCATCAGGATCAAACGCACTTACTTTATCGTTTAATTCAGCTTCCTCTTGAATACCCATAATACCCCTTCTTCTAAAAGGTCTTCTTAGAGCCTTATCAAAAGCACCTTCCATAGTTAGGTCGGTTTCTTCTGCTGTCTCTTTAATTCTTTGCGTTCTTATACCTAATGCTCTTTCAGCATCAATAACCATTCCATAAGGGACCCAATATCTTTGAGCAAATTCACTTAAAGCTGAACCAAACCCTTTACCTACTTTTTCATCTTTAGTTAAGTCACTTTCACTAAAAATACTAGCATATTCTTCTATAAAATTAAAGTCTCTACCTAATCGTAGATTTGAACCAAAAAAGGTTTCTAGTATCTCTTTTCCCGTTAATAAATTAGTTGTTCCTAGATAATCAAAACCATTTTTAAACTTTTCTTCCATGGTGAACTCTGGATAACCTGGTTTTTGCCTAGTGTTCCATCCTTTTAAAAATGAATTACCTAACCTAGCTAAATATCTAAATTGTCTTACGGGAAATTCAGGAGAGGCATCTATTTCTGCACCATCTTCCATTTTTATTTTTCTATAGTCAGTTGCGGAATATTGGCTTTTATCATACTCCATCATAGCATATAAAGCACCCAATCCTACAATATTTTTAGTTATTAAATCTCTATCAGTGGCATCTAGTTTTGATATTAATTTTTTATCGCCAAACACTCTTCTTATAGGTATTCCTAATGAACCACCTACGTATTTACCCATTAATTCAATAGATGTAAATAAAAACCTAGGAAAAGCCGCCATAGGCAAAGCGGTCAAACCTGTTTTCGCTAACCCATTACTTATAGTTCTGAAAGCACCAATTTGAGGTTGTGAAGCATACGTATTTCTTAATGCATTCTCTATAGAGTCAGTTACTAACTCTTCAAATTTCCTAGCTTTTGCAGGTTTTACAGAGCTAGAGTTACTTAAAAAATCATCAAATTTATTATTCTTTAATTCCTTTATTAAATCTACTCCCCATTCATTTTTAATTAGTCTTTCTAAGGTAGAATCAAAGTATGCTGTTCTTAGTACGTGTTCTTGCCATCTGTTAGCTGTATTTAAAACTTCAACAATATCTTCACCTTCCGATAAAATGAAATCCATCACTTTACCAAAACCACCAGTAGCTTCTCCTCTTCCTGTAACCTTCTGTATTTCATTTAAAGGTGTATATAATCTAACTAATTCATCGGCAAACTCAGGTCGGTCTAATAAAAGATCAGCAAATTCTCTATAGTCTCCCATATCATCATACATATAACGTACATGTTTAAAACTATTTTTCCAATTGGTAGGACTTACAAGTTGCAGAGAACCACTTAAAATTTTACCATCAGCCATGTGACTCAGAGCGGTATCCATTATATTACCAAAACCTTCCATAGGAGCACGATATAAACCTGATCTTATATTACGAGCCATAGTTGATATTTGCGTAACCATAGCTCCTCTACCTATATTTACAAATCTTAGCCAATATTTCCACCCTAAAGCCCTTTTATTAACTTCTTGCATCTCTTTTGCAGTAAGGAGTCTTTCACCTGTCATTTTTGCTTTTTTCATTTGTGAAAATTTATTCATAACTTTAGCTGCATGTGAACCAGACCCTACAACTGCTAACATAAATTTTTCATAAGGCATATCATACTTGATTAGTAAATCATTAAGTTCAGGACTCGCTTGCAACTCTTTATTAACTGTTAATCTAAATAAGTCATCTATCAAAGTTTTATTTTTACCAAAAGCCTTTGGATTTTTATCTTTTAATTCTTTAACAATTGCTATTAAAGGATTTAGATAATCTTCATTTAATATTGGATTAACTAATGGATTCTCTTTTATCCCAAGCATTTCCATTTCATTCTTCACATCAATATTATCCTTGGATGCATATTCAGATGCTATATCTCTACCCACTTTTCTAGATTTATCAGGGTCTAGTACAAGTCTACCAAAAGATGTTTTAGATACTAATAAATTTTCATCTATAATATTATCTATGTTACCGGTGCTTCTAGCACCAATAGTTTGCTCAAATTCTTTTATTAATTGCTCTTTTAAGTCTGCATTTTCTAGAGCCATATCTTTAGCTTTTTGTTTAGCTATATTCTTTTGAGTATACATAGATTGTTTTATAGCAGTTGTGTTAAATGTTCTGTCGTGTAATGCTTTAGCAATAGTAGCAGTTTTTAATATCTTTTTTTTCTTTTTAACCTCTGCATTTATTATTTCATCAGCTACTTGTTTCGCACCTTTAACTGTTGCAGTCAGTCTTACAAAGGGAGCAGCTTCAGCTACTTCAAGCACCTGACCCACGTCACCTGTAAATCTTTTTGCAGCTGTAGAAGCATCCATATTTATAGCCTTAGTAGCACCACCATCCGTAACATCATCTATAGCTTCATGTACAGTTTGATAAGCATCAGCAAAACCTCCTCTAACATAATTAAATGCATTGCTGAAATAGCCTAAAACATCTAATCCTGTTTCACCGAAAGTTTCTCTGTATTTATTAAATATGGGTCTTTGGGATAAGTCCTGCTTCAGCATTCTTTTTGTCTGCTCTTCAACAGGTACATAGTTTTTAAAACGGAGGGGGAGATTTGATTTAGTTACAAGCTCTTTAAAATTATCTAATTCATCTTTATTTCTATATCTTAGAGAATATAATTCTGGAGCTAGAGGAGTTCCATCTTCTGTAGTAGTGATTTCTGCAACAATACCTGCTTTTTCAGCACCTATCTTATCAATAAGTTTTCCATTTTCAAAAAATTCAGGATACTCTTTTGCATATGCAGATGCTAATTGAAGCTGTGTATTTTGAGGCTTAAATGTAGGAAGAATCACTTCTTCTTTTTCTTCTTCTTTTATCACAGGTTTCTGAATAGACTTGTCACTAAAAAAATCCTCAGAAGTGATAACATTAGAAGAACCTTGTTGCGTTACACTTGGTACTTTTGTATCCAACTTATTACTAAAAAAATCATCAGCAGAAATTACATTCGCTAATTCTATATTATCATTGTTTTCAGTATCTTCTTGGAAGAAATTTTCTAGAGAAAGTAAACTCATTTAAAACCTATTTAGGCACTATACTGAATAAACCACGATCCTTTGCTTTTTTAGCACTTGGATCTATCTCAATATATATACCTTTATTAGCACCAACTTGATATATATTACCACTTAGTAAATTATTATAGTTTATATTATCTGGACTAATTCCTTTTGTTGCATCTTGTAGTGGAACTTCTGTCACTGATACATTATTAGCAAGACCATATGCTACAGACTTAAATGCAGGTGTGTCATATGCATTAGCACCTATAGCTCCTTTTACAAAGTTAGAAAAAGATTCATTATAAAATCTTTGTTTAGCTTTTGCATATTCTTTTCTTGGTTTACCTGATCCCATAGGGAACATTGGATATCCCTCCTCAGAAAAAGATAACTCACCTGGTTCAAAGCCAACTTTATTTGAAACTTCAAGTGCTATAGTTTTATAATTACCTCTCCAGTCAGAAGGCTTCCACTTAGCCACACCTGTTTCTGTACCCTTTTCAATGTCAGATATGTACTTAGCTAATTGTGCTTCATTTAACCTATATTTTTGAGCTTGTTGCATAGCTTCTAGGGTAGAGATTACAGGAACTCTTTCAACTCTTGCAAGTTCAGGCATCTCACCTCTGTACTCATCTAGACCTGCAGTAACAGGTGCAGTTATATTTTTCAATTGAGCTTCATCGTATCCTGACCTAAATATATTAGAACCATCATATATACTTAATGCTTTAATAATACCCTCTGGAGTATCATTAAAGTCTCCTAAGTTTGTACGTGTTGCATATAAAGATGCATCTTGTAAACTTTCTTTAGTTTTTAAATTTCCTAGATTAGCTAACCTAGTGTTCACAAAAGAACTAGTTGTGATTGGGTTATATCTATTGGCTTTCTTGAAAGCATCAGGTTGACTTTCATATAAAATCTGACCCATAGCCTGTGCATCTGAGTAAGCCTTGTCAATGTTCTCTATTTTATTGCCATGGTCTTTTAATAAAGCTCTAGCACCTGCTATCTTTTGACTCTCTGTTAAGTTGCTGTCACCTAAATATTTATCAACAACCTGTTCTAATTGACCTTCAATCTTTCTTCTTAAAACAGTAGCCTTTGTTCTGTATTCACCTGCTCTAGGTATAGTTTCTTTTACCCAATTTTGTATACCACTAAAGATTTTATCTTCTCTCTCTTTCTCTAGTTGGGATATTCTTTCTGCAGCACTACCCCCTGCTATAGCAAGACCTCTAAAATTACCTAGTGAACCAAATATACTCATTGCACTTCTTCCTCAATTATTTCTCTAGACATTAAACCCTTTTTAGGTGTGTTCTCCACAACATCTTCTTTAATTTGTTCAACTGTCTCTTGTGGTAAAACCTTTTTCTTTATCAAGTCTTGTTCTACCTTATTTAAATCTACTTCAGTTATTTCTGAATCCATATAACTTTCTTGAGAATCCATGATGTATTCTATACCAGCAGTATCTGCCAACCCTTTTATGTATTCAACTATTACAGGATTAGCTAAAATAGCAACATCTACAGAGTGTTTTCCTTCCATAACACCGCCTAGTGTCAGTGTTTCAGCAACAGTAGGTATAGAAACACCACTTTCTACCACAGACAATAAATTATACATTAACTTGTCACTTCCTATTCTCGTTAGATAAAAATCTAAAGTATCTTCAAGTGTTGAGTATTGAGTAGGTCTTTGCCAAGGTCTACCTCCTAGCTCATGGGTTAAGGACATACCTGGTATAGGAGCATCTAATTCTGGTTCATTTTTTATGCCCATCATAATTATACTCCTTTAGTTGAAGAGAAAGCATCCCTTACTGCTTTCATATATCTTGCACTAACTTCTAAATCATTTTGTTTATTCATATCTTTGTTTTGCCTTTGTAATATACCTTTAGGCTTAGTTTTCTTAACATCTGAGGAATTAATATCTTGATATCTTTTAAGAGTTTCATCTAAAACAAACCAAGATTTTTTATTTGTGTCTATTGTCTCTTTCATACATACTCCTTAAAATTTAAATAACCTACCTGCCACTGTATTAACACCTGCACCTAAAACTGAACCTATTAAACTCCCAAGACCAGAAGCTGCTTTTGCATCAGCTTGCATTTCAGCAGATTTACGCATTGCGTCTGCAGTAATATTAGAAGTAGCTAATTTATTAAGTCTATCTAGTTCTGCTTCAGCACTTGTCCACGCCCATTCCATAGTATCTGCATAATATGTCCAGAGATTATCATAGGCATTTTTAGATATATTTAATAATGCACTAGCATTTAACTCATTAGCACGGTTGATTGCGGCAGTATCTGCAGTCGCTATCTGTCTTCTCCACTGAGCATTACTTTGAGCTATAACCAGTTGGTTCTGTGCGTTGAATTGGTCACGTTGATTGTTTAATTCAGCATTAAATCTTTCTACTGTATTTGCTTGACCTGCGTTAAATTGGCTTTGTGCATTTGCTTGAGTGGCATTGAATTGTGCTACTTGCGTTCCTAAACTAGCAAAAAATTGGTCTACTTGATTTTGACTAGAAGCATTAAACTGTCTAGCAGCATTTGTAGCAGCTTGGTCTGTAAACAATGCCTGTGTTCTTTGTTGTGCTTTAAACAAATTTGTTTGCTGTTGATTTGATAAGTTTGCCATATCCATTTGTAAAAATGATTGAGCATTTTGTACAGCAGCTTGTTGTCTGTTATTTAAATTAGCCATGTCCATATTAGCTAATGCAGATGCTTCAGCCATGACCATAGCCTGACTATTGTTTAGGTTCTGCAAATTCATTGTGTTAACAGCACGAGAGTTCTCTAGAGCAATGTTCTGCTCTGCTGTAAAGTTCATGTTAGCTATATCACCTATCCTAGCAGAATTTTGAACTCTTGCTTGAAAGGCTTGGTCAAACTCTTGACCTATGAATTGTGCACGTTGTTGTGCAGCAAGCATAGCTCTCTGTTGTCTATTGGATAAGTTCTGTGATTCAAACTGTGCTTGTGTTTGAGCATCAGCTTGTGCTATTGGAAGAGCAGATTCTAATGCACCTTGTATAAGTGCCTGACCTGCAATACTAGACGCACCTAAACCTCTAGCTGCCAATTGACCTTGAATACCACGTAATGCTCCTGCAGCCCATGCAGGTGGATTGTTAGCATCAAAGTTTTGGGTAAGCTGTGCTAGTTGTCCTTGTACAGTTGCCTTCTCACTAGGAGTTGCTGTAGCAGCTTGAATCTGTTCTGCAAACTTAGCCGCTTTCTGTGCATCTGCCGCACCTGATATTAATTCACCATCCTGTATCTCACGCTGAACAGGGTTCTCCATTAATGTTGCACTTCCTTGTGCAGCATTTAAATCTGAAACAGCGGACTTGGTTTGTTGAGCAGCTAAAACTTTAGCACGTGGGTCATTAGGGTCTGTTTGAGCAGCTTGAAGTGAATCTAGAGATGAGTTAACCTGACCTGCTACCGCTTCAGGTGTCATAAGATTAGCGTCAGTAACACCTGGTTGTTCTGCCATAGTTGTTGAAGCCATAGCTGTTGGTACAGAAACAGTTCCTGACACTTGACCTGTACCTGGCTGTAACATTTGGTCTGGAGACTGTCCTATGCCTACTGCAGTGGCTGTTGCACCTTCAGGTAAAGCAGGATTAAATGCTAGTTTACTTGTGATATCAGCTACTGTTGTACCACTTGCAACAGGAGCAGGAGGTAGATAGCCTGGAGTTGTTGCAATGGGGCTACCTTTCTGTGCATCTAAGAGTTGATTTCCATCTGCTACAGGAGAATCTACAATACTTAAACCTGAATCTCTAGCATACTGCTTAAACTCTTCAGTAAAGTCACCAGCACCTAGTCCTGTAACACCTGCTTCTGATTGATATATAGGTCCTGAATAAACATTACGTACATAGTCTAATACTTTATCAGACCTTTCTTTTAATCTTGCAGGAGAAGGTCTGCTTCCTAAGTTTCTTTTAAGTTCCTTTGTCATATCATCAAAAGAAGTTTGAATAGCAGGATTTTTAAATGTGCCTGTTTCAGGAAAACGTTCTACATTTTGCCTGTAATCAGCATAAAGGTCAGGTGTAGTTTCATCAGGTACACCAAAATACTCATCATCTATTTGTGGAATATACTGCTGTGGTAAAGGTTGAGGTTGTGTAGCAAAACCACCATCTTCACCTTCGGCTAGTGTTTTTGTAATAGGTGGTTGAAAAGGTGGAAAATCTTCTCCTCCCCTTCTTAACTGTTTAGCTAAGTAAGGCGTCATATCTGGAGGAAGCATACCTGTATCTTCTCCAACCGCTTCTGTAACAGGTCTGCCTATAGGTATACCACCACTACCATCTTCTTCTCCAGCTGCTCTAGTTGTTACGTCTGGGAAAACAGGTCCAGGTTGAGGTATAGGTTGAACTACGTCATCGTCTTCGCCTACAGCTTGTGTTTTAGGAAGTGTGAAAATAGGATTTTTAAGTAAGGGTTCTTCTGCATATGGCATTTGAGGATTGTTATCATCTTCACCTAAAGCAGCTGTTTTAATTTCACCCATTGGAAACTTACCAACAATATCAGGTATATAACCAGTACCATCTTCACCCATAGCTTTAGTTGTTCCGACAGGTCCAGGTTGAGGTTGAGGTTGAGGTTGAGGTTTAGGTGCAGGTGCAGGTGCAGGTGGTTTAGCCACAGGTGATGCAATCGGTTTAGCTATAGGTGCGAGTGGTTTAGCCACAGGTGGTTTAGCTGCAGGTGGTTTAGGTGCAGGGGGTTTAGGTGCAGGTGCAGGTGGTTTAGGTTTAGGTGGATTTCTTAGTGCATTTAATCGGTCTTGTGCTTGACTTCTCTCAAGTTCATTTGCTCCTTCTTGGTCATCTATTATTCTTTGTAACCTTTGCATTTCTGGAGTAGAACCACCTTGTTGCATTCTAAGTACAGCACCACCCTGTGCCATTTGCATAGCACGTTGGTTGTACATATTCATCATGTTTTGTTTGTCAGGATTTTGTTGTAAGTAACTGTCAAAGCCTTCTAAGCTACCTGTATAACCCATACTGTTAGCTATCTTTTGTAATCCTTGTGGCTTAAAGCCTTTAAACATTGCCATATTATTTTACCTATATATTGTTAAGT
>Ga0208644_1001490_pt1 | contig 19496 bp, 18 predicted proteins | sample VirMetDEL_Nov_18_FD_184517 | JGI IMG/M metagenome (GOLD analysis project Ga0208644, IMG submission 184517) | Aqueous microbial communities from the Delaware River and Bay under freshwater to marine salinity gradient to study organic matter... | ecosystem: Environmental > Aquatic > Marine >...
CGGCGACGATAGTAGCCCCGGTAGCGCCGCCCAAAATCCCGGTCTCACCGGTCATCAGCTGCGCCCCGCCAAACACGATCGCGTTACCGAGCGTGGCAGGGCGCAGCGCGCCGGCAGCGGTCGGGCTAGTGCCGCGACGAGCGTTGAGTGTGCTGACGGCAGCGCCAGCGTTGGCCGCTGTGTCTGCGGCAAACGCGAGGACGCTCCAATCCGCAGCGCCCGACAGCAGCGCCAGCGCAGCCTCAGACCGCCGCGCGAAGCGGCGAGCCGATGCCGGCTGCCCAAGCCGGTCGCCAGCGCGCAGCGGTCGCATCAGACCACCGACACCCAGGCGAGCATTGCCGCGCCGCTGCTGAGGTTGGTCCCGGTGCTGGTGCTGCCGACGAGCTCCACAGCCACGCGCGAGCCGTAGCACGACACCGCCACCGGATCGTCGGTAGCGAAACCGCTGCTGCTGCCAGCGTCGGTGATGCTGCGGACGGCCACGGTCGGATCGACCTGCCAGCCCATGCCGGGCGACCAGAACCAGATCCGCCAGTAGGCCGTGCGCGACGCGCCCGAAAAGTTCAGCAGCAACGGACGGATCAGCAGCGTGCGAGCGCCAGCGTCCACGGTGTCGGTCGCACCGTCGATAGCGTAGCCACCGCTCGGCCCGCTCGGCCTGCCGGTCGCCGCAGCGGTCGCCAGCGACAACAGCGACTCGCTGTACGCGCCGCCGGTCGCCGTGATGGTCTGCGTTGAGTCGGACGATGCGGCCCACAAATGCAGTTTGGTGCCGTTGTCGGCGCTCACGGTGATGACGCCGCTTGCGGCCGACGCGCTGACGCCGCTGACGGCGTTGATGAGCGTGGCAAGCGACGCGGCGGTTGCGGTCGGCGTTGCCGAGCCGGCGGGTGTGACCGAGCAAACCGCGCCTTCGACCACGGCCACGACGTCGCCGTCGCCGGTCGCGTTGGTGGCGACGGTGATGGTCACGGTCGTCGGTGTGCTGGTGTTTGGGTTGACGCTTCGCATCGTGTCCTCTCAGAGGCGGGTCGCGCCGCCAGTGTGCCACGCCTCACGGCGCAAGGCTAGGTCCAAGGTGTGCGGCCGCTAAATCAGATCCCAGTCCGCAGGAGCGCGGACCTGGGCGTAGTGCAGCGCAAATCCGGTCGTTAGGTAGACCTCGACCACCTCGACAGTCGGCCCTAGCGTCTCGACGAGCTCAAGGCCGCGATCTCGCGTGCTGCCGGGCGGCGTCGAGAGCAAGTTGTCTGCGCTGCTCCACAGCGCAATCGGCGTGCCGTTGCCGCCGTCGAGGTCGTAATAGCTCTCAGTGCCGAGCGTCACCGCGCTCACCGTCACAATCGCCGACGCAGGCGATGCCGGAACGCCGCTGGTCGTGGTCGCTGCGATGGTGCTGTCGGACTGCACGCTGCCGCTGACGTGGTCACTGCGGATCAGTGCTGCGCGCCCAAACTGGCAGGCGGGCGGCACGACGACGGAAAAACGCCGCGTGTCCAGACCCGACGTGTTGCCCTCGTAGCATAGCGCCGGCTGGCACCACTGGGTAAGCAGCAGCCCCTCGACGCCTCGAATGCATGACGACAGCAGCGACGTCGTGGCAGGGGCGTCGGGCGTTGTGATAAGCAGCGACGCCGGCGACAGCGACGGCGACCACTCGACCAGAACCGAGTGCAAAAACATCTCGTTTCCGCTGGTGCGCTTGCCCTGAATGCGGAACCGGATGCGAGCCTGCGCGGTCCCTGGCGAATCGACCGACGCAGTCAGCGTGGCAGACACGACGTTGCCTGTCGCGTTGAGCACGACCGAACTGCCGCCAGCGGACACACGCACGAGGTTCGACGTGCTGCCGGCACTGACCGACGCAATAGCGTAGACAGTCACCTGCTCGGCCTGCGGCATGAACGGCACCGCCGCGCAGCCGTAGCCGTAGGTTACCCAATCGCCGGCAGCAGTGTTCGCTGCGCCGCAGTCGTAGCGGACGTAGGACGTGTCGGTGTCGTCCTCTTGCGCGAACGTCAGCAGGCATTGCGAGCGGTCGGCTAGGACCGCGCGAGCGTTCCGCAACGGCCTGTTAACAAACTCGGTGTTAATCGGGGCGGTGCCGTTGGCGAACAGCGTGTCATCGTACGGCCAAAATCCCGACGACGTGCGCGCGCTCGGGTTGTCCGTGCCTTCTGGATAGATGGTCACGCTGTCGGGCGTGTAGGCATCGGTGCCACGGTCGTAGCGGATTCGCAGCTCGTCGGCGGTCGCCGGAATGGCGTGCGCGTGCGAGATCTCGACTACGGTGCTAGCGCCTGCGGACGCCGAGTTGCTCACAATCGACGTCCAGCCGCCGCCGCCACTTGACCGCCACTCGACGGAATACGAGATCGCCGTGGTGCCGCCGCCCGTCCGAATGTAATGCGAGAACTGATAAGTTAAGCCGTCGGCGCTCGGTCGGATGGGGACGCGGAACGAACTCTGCCGCGTAAGCGCCGTGTCGACCGTGTAGACCGTGGTCTGCGGGCTGGGTCGGTGCAGCGTGTAGGCTGCGTTTGCGTTCAGCAGCGCAGCCGACAGCGGCGCAGTGTCCGCGAGCGGCAGCACCATCGCGCCGTTCTTGGTGACGGTGTACGCGCTCGGGTAGGTGACGGTCATAGCCAGCGGCTCCCATCGCCGTCGTGCATCCACGTCGCCTGATACGTCGAGCAGTCGGCAGATTCCGGCCACGTCAGGTAGGACGACGACGACAGCACAGACGAGCCGCCCACGGTGTCCACGGTCAGCCGACAGACCGAGCCGGTGTCGGTCACCGCTGAGATCAGGTAATACTCGCCGGTCGGCTCGCTATCGCCGGGCTCGTAGTGCAGCAGCCGGAACGGGTTGGCCGCAGCGAGCGCCCCAGCCATAATGTGGTAGTACGCTCGCGGGACGTCGATGCTCGTCGGTGAAGCTGCGGAACCTGCGTAGGCGGTCACGGGCGCGGCTGGACAAAGCGCGGTGCCCGTGAAGATTCCGTCCAGCAGCATCGTCAGCGTCTGCACGCCGTCTTGCAGCTTGACCTCGCGCCCGATGCAGCGCGCCCGGCCGGTGTAGCCGAGCGCGCCGCTAGCCCACGACCAGACCGCCGGATGCGTTAGCGTCACATTGACCATATCGCCAGGGCGAACGGCAAGCCACGGCACCACGTCCACCTCAAGCAACGCAATCTGCGTGTCGCCGACGATGCGCGCAGCAGCCCACCCGGCAAACGCAGGGATCACACCGTCCTTGTCCGAGCTCGGCAGCGTCCACTTGACATCTTGCGCGCCCTCGGACGCGACCCGCGCCCGGTCAATCTCTCGCAGCGTGTAGACCGTCTTGCCGCCCTGCTGCATCTCGACCGTGATGGTGTTCGGGCTGCGGATGCGCGAGAGACGGACGCCGCCGCCGTTGCGGACGATCACATGCTCGTCCCCGAAATCTTGCCCGCCAACCGCGCCAGCCGCCGAGGTCCACACCGCGCTGAATGCGGCATCGCCGCCGGCCGCGTCGTCGGTCATGACCAGCGCGCGGCCCGACAGCGCGAGCGCGCCGCTGACCACGTCCACGAGCGACTGGCCTGCGAGGCTGAGGCCAAACGTCAACTTCTCTAGCCAACCCTCGGTCAGTAGTGTCGTGAGCGTGGACTGGTTGACGTACGCGGTCGGCAGGCCGTAGCCGACGATGCCGGGCAGCGTGTCGTATGTCGCGTCGCGCAAGCCCGACTCGCCGCTGCTGTGCAGCGCGCGCAGGATGACAGCCGCGAGGTTGCCAGAGTCGGCAAAGACGACCTCAACCGTTGCGCCGACCGACGCCGACAGCTCGACGGTGTGACCGACCGGCGACAGCCCAGCGAACTGCACCACGGCCGCTTCCGTCGTCTGCAATACGTCGTTATATTTCCAGACGTTGTCGCCGATCTTCAGCAGGCCGCTGTCGGGGATGGTACCTGGGTCGCCCTCGGTGAAGCGAACGGTGCCGCGCGGTAGGGCGAAATTTGGTTTGGTTGCCTTGCTCAAGATTTGGTACGGCGTCCAACTGTAGTTCACGCCGAGAGTCATCGTCTGGTCGGACGGTACGCCAGCGGAGCCCCACGATCGAGACTCGGACGGCGGCTGCTCGCCGAACCAGTAGACGTTGACCGTCAGCATGTCGGTGTTGGCGCTTTGTTTGACCGTGATCAGCGGCACCCAATCGCCAGCGGAAATCTCGGTAAAATACGAAGCCTTAGCCTGGGCCGGCGAGGCCTGGTAAATGACCATGTCGCCGAGCCATGTGATGCCGTTTGCCGAAAGCGCTGCGCTCCACGCCGACTTGATCGCCGCGTTCGCCTCCGAGACGCCGATCCAATTGCCCTTGGTGTACCCGGCTGTAGCAAATGGCGTGAGGACGATTTTGAAGTCGGTCGTTCCCACGCCGGCGTCAACGCGCTGGCCCCATACCATGATGTCGTCGCTATCGACCTGAAACTTTGGCTGCGTGTCGGTCAGCTCACCAGTCAGGCTGCCGACCAACTCGCGCGCAAGCATCCGGTCCATCGGCAGCGCGTTGAAAGACCAACCGAACTCGCCACGCTCGGGCTCCGCGTCGATGAACCCGCGCCAGATGACCGCGCTGTCAGCCAGCCACGTCGAGCCGGTGGCGTAGCCAGTCGGATCGGTCGGTAGTGCGTACAGCGTCACGAAGCGCCCACGCCAATAGCGCGGAGTGTCGGTGACGAGCGAGCCGCCGCCGTCTGCGCGGTGCGGGAACGCGATACCGGCGACGCCTCGGTTCGACAGCGTGAACGTGGTCCCGGTCGGCTTGCCGGTGTAGTCAATGCGCTCTTGGTTGATGTAGAGCGAACCGGACGCCGCAAACGCGCTGTTGTCCTCGACCGTCGCCGTGCCTCCGCTGGCCGTCAGCGGCGCAGTCAGGTAGGTCTGCACGCTCGGGCGCGTGAACAACGCCGACAGCGCCGAGCAGTCGAGCAGCGTAAACGACAACGGAAAGCCCGCGCCAATGCCTTCGTCGCGGTCGATCTGCGCGCCGACCTTGGCCGACTCGTCAATGACGAGCGCGGCCTCCTCAGAGTCAAAGCCGGTCGGCAGCGTCTTGCCGTGCGAGACCTCGGTCCAGACGTGCGGAATGCCGTCCACCGTCAACCAGTAGGTGTGGTCCCACCCGTACCGCAGCGGTGCCCAGACGTCGGCGGTCATCGCGCCACCCCGAGGTCGAGATCGACCACGCTGTACGCGCTCCCACGCGCGTTGCGCTCCACAGTCTCGCAGCGCAACACGAAGCCGTCCAGATAGCCGCCGGCGTTGGTCGCGCTGTAGGCGGTCGTTACGCTCTCGTCAGGGTAGACGCGGACGCGCCCGGCAGCGCAGTAGGACGCCGCGAGCGAGTCCAGCCGCGCGTCTGGAACGTAGAGGCTGCCGCGCGCGACGTCCATTGTGTGCCACGCCATGACGCGCGCGCGCCCGTGGCGAAAGCGCGTCGTACTGACCGGCGACTCGTCGGGCTCAAGCGACATTGTGGACCACCGCAGGTTGTCGTACCGCGCGAGCGCCTGGATGTCGCCCGAATACAACAGCGCGCCAGTGTGGCCGCTCGCCGCCGAGAACCCAAGCGCCTTGTGCAAGTTGCCGTTAAACTGGACCTCGAACGACGCGACGCCGGTCGCGCTAATGGTCACGCTCTGGTTTGTGGACGACCACGCGAGCGTGTAGGTGCCGGCGAGCGCGCTCGCGTTGATGGCAGCCTGCCACGCGGCCAGCGCGTCGGTCAGCAGGTACGGCTGATCGAGCCGCGCCTGATAGACCACCGGACCTGGCTCAGTGATGACCATCGTCGCGGTCGCGTCGAGATCCAGGCCGCCAGACGCCCACAGCCATGCTTCAATGCGCGCGGTCATGCGGCCACCAACGCCTCGCACCGGCTAATGTAGGCGGTGCCGATGCTGCGGATATCGACAGCGCCGAACTCAAGCAGCCCCCACGCCGAGAACGTCGCCGCATAGACGTACGCTCGGCGCGGGTGCTGCGCCGCCGCGAGCGACGCGCGCTGGTATTCTAGCATCCCGCGATTGCCGGCCCACGAAAGCGCGACCCGCACAGCCGAGCGGCCTGGCACGCCGCCCACTGCGCCCTCAGCAGCCGCCGGCAGGTTGAGGCCTGCCCGTGTGGGCTGCTGCACGACGACAGCAAACAGCGAGCCGCCCGCAGGCGTGGTTTGCATCGTGATCGCGCCCGACGGCGCAATGCACAGGAGGTTGCTGTCGCTGGTCGAGGCGTCGCAGCCAAGCACGGTTTGCGCGGCGCTGTTGGCCGTCCATATGTACGTTGCCTGTGTGGTGATGGTGACATCCGGCGCGTCGCCGGACTGCGACCACGACCACGAGGCAGACTCGCCGGGGAACGTCGCGTCGATCCACGTCACGAAGTCCTCGGCTGCGCTGTAGATGTCGGACACGCCAACCGTTGGCGTCCACGTCTGCGCTGGGTTCACGCCGTCGTCGAGCTCGACTTGGACCGACGACCACGCAGCGGTGGTAAGCATGGCAATCATGCAAACGCCGCCTTGCCGGTGCCGCCGGCCGCCTTCATCGTCTTGGCGAGCGCGGCCCCGACCTCGGCTGCGGTGCCGACGATGCCGCCGCCGTTGATGTTGATCACAACCGAGCCGCCAGAGCCGCTTCCGGTCTGCGTCGGCTGCTGGATCGGACGCTGTGCGCCTGCGCTGCCCGAGGGTGCTGCCGGTGTCGGAGTGAGTGCGGCCTTGGCGAACGCCGCAGCCGCGATGCCGTGCTGGATGCCGGCGGCGAAGTCGTACATCGCGAACGACTGGATCGAGCGCGCGGTTTCGATCAGCGCCTGCACGCCCGCTTGCGCCCGCTCTGCGCCCTCGATCATGCCGAGGCCTTGCACCACGGCCTCGGCCACGCCAAACGCCTGTTGCGTGCGCTGGGCGGCGATCTGCGCGGACTGATCGGATAGCCGCTGCTGGCTCGCGGCGATCTTGGCGTTGGCCTCAAGGGTGACGGCTGCCACAGCCTGCTGCCGCAGCTGCTCGTCCATCGCGTACTTCTCGCCGACCTCCGCAAGCTGCCGTGCGAGATCAAGGCGAATGCGCTGCTGCTCAATGAGCGCAGCGGCCGCCGGGTCGGTCGCGGCCTCCATCTGCACGCCGAGGACGCGGTCGCGGAACTCCGCGAGAGCGGCGGTGCGCTCTTTGATGGCGTCGGTCTCAGCGCGGATGATATCGCTGTTGCGGGTGTCCGGTGCCGTGATGCCAGCCATGAACTCGTCGGACTGCGCGGCCAGCTTGTCGTTCAGTTTCTGCGCCTCAGCCGCCGCACGAGCCGCAGCAGCGCGACGCTTCTCGCGTTGCGCGTCTTCCTTGGCAGCAGCAGCGCCAGCGACCTTGACCCACTCCGACCCCTCTTTGGCGGCGTGCGCCATCGTGTTGAAAGCGTACGCAAGTCCAGACGCCGCCCCTCCAGTCGTCTCAAGCGACGTCGCCGCCCTCGACGCGCGCTCGTCCACGCGATAAAACGCCGAGCCGGCCTCATCAAGCGCCTGTGCAGTGCCGAGCGTGGCAATCTTCGCCAGCGCCTCGCCGCCAGCAATCGCTGCCTCTGCAAAATCGCCGCGCTTGAGCAGCAGCGCCGCGCGGGCCGCGCGCTCAAAGCCAGACTGCAAGCCCTTAAGCGGACTCTTCAGCGCCTCCAACGCGACCTTGCCGACGCGCTCAAGGTTCTGAAACCCTTCAACCATCTCAGTCAGCGACTTGACAATCGACAACGCTGGGCCGGCGAGCAACTCGGACAGCTGCAGCTTGAGCTTTTCCCATGCGTTGCTCAGGTCCGACAACGCGCGGTCCTGCTGCGAGTGCGCGTCGGTGCCTGCCTGCGCCAGCCCAGGCACTGCAGCAAGCGTTGCGTTGAGAATCGCCTGCGAGCGCTGCGCGTCCGTCAGCCCTGACGTGGCGATACCGAGGCCGTCGGCGTAATCCTTGATCGCCTTCTCGGAGCTGACAAATACACCAACCTGCTTGAGCGCGCGCCCTGAGCCTGTGCGGATCGCATCAGCAAACGCCGACAGCGCCTCATCGCCCGTCTTGCCCATCGCAGTCGCGGCGTTGGTGATCGCCTGCATCTGCTCGACGGTGATCTTGCCGTCAACGCCGGCAGCCTTGAGCGTGGTCGAGAGCTTGACGACCGATTCGACGCCGACGCCGCCGATCGCCTTCGCCAGCGCAAACGCCTCGTCTGCGCCACCGGCGAACGCAAAATTCATCCGCGCGCGGAGACGCTCCAACTCAATCGACCACTCGGTAGCCTTGACCGCAGCGGCGCCGATGGCAACGGCGACGCCAGCAATGCCTGCTGCCGCGAGTGCGGCGCTCCCCGCGAGGCCGCCACCGGAACCCAGGCCTCCACTGAGCCCCTTGAGGCCACCCATGACGTCGCCCGACACCATTGAGCGCAGCGAGCCAGTCAGCCCCTGCGCCTTGCTCTGTGTCTGCTGTAGCGCGCCCGTCAGACCCTGCGCGCTCTTGCTCGCCTTGTTGATGGCGGCAGAGGCGTCGTCCTGACCCTTGATGACGATATTGGTTGTGACGCTCGCGACCGCCATCGACTACCGCCCGCCGCGCGCTGCGGCTCGCTTCGCCTGTCGCGCCTCTGCTGCCATACGGGCAAGGCGCAAGGCGTTCAGCGCCTCGACCGTACCATAGGACCACTCGCCCGGCCAACCGGCAATTGGGCTCGTGTGAGACGACGTGTCTAGCGTGATGATGCCCGACCACCACGGCGAGACGAGCAGGCCGTAGACGCATTGGCTCAGGTCATGCCCGTTGACCGGCTCTAGCGGCCGCTCGGTGCAGGCCTTGCCGCCGCGCCAGCCAGTGCCGCCGCAAGCCTTGCACGGCGACAGCAGCCGCGTCTCCGGCAAATTGTGCGCGGTGTCCGCGAGCAAGGCGTAGACCTCCGGCGCGGACGCGAAGCGGTCGTCTATTCGGAGCGGTCCAAAGGGCCGGCGGCCGACGCAGTGGCGCCCATCGTCACCGACGCGACCAGCGCGACGATGGCATGCGCCAGCTCTGCCGACACCGCTTCAATAGCGACCGGCTGGCCGTCGATGGCGACGACACCGCGCCACGCAGCCGACAGACGCTCAGCAGCCGAATCCGCGCCGCCGAACTCCGCGAACTCGAAAGCGTCGAGCGCGCGGACCTTGACCCGAGTGCAGCCGGCAGCCTGACCGGCAGCAGACAGCCACCCGCCCGCGATGGCCTTGGAGTCGCCAGCGACGGTGTCGGGGTCGTCGGTGTGGACGTACTCGGCAGCGTCCGAGCGGCGGTAATGCAGCGCCATCAGCCCACCGCCACGCGGAAGAGGGTATCGGCAGGGGCGGTGCTGCCGGTGTCGCCGCTATAGGCTGCAGGGCGCGCGACAATGGACTCGCCAAGGATGCCGTTGATATCCGTGAGCTGCGGCGCTTCAGCGAGCTTCACGGCGGGCAACAGGAACGCCGCAATGCCGCCGATGGTCGTGCCCATGTAGCCACCGATGGACATCGTGGTTCCGTTTTCGTACTTCGCTTCCATCTCGCTGTTATTGCCGGTAATGGTTTCGGACGAGTCGATCGGAATCTGCGCCGAGACGTTGACTGAGGCCAGCTTGCGAATGAACTCGCTGTAGCCCTCCGACTTGTTCGGGCACTCGACCGGAATGATATCGAAATTGACCTCGACGCTGAAGTCGCCCCAGCCGCAAGCGGCAGTGCCGTCCACGAGGAAGCGGCCGCCGTAACGACCGAGGAACGGGCGCGCGCGGGTGAAGTCGCTCGGAGCCGTGAGGCCGCCGCCGGACGAGTACCGCTTACGGGCGGTGAACATGAAGTCGATCTCGACCATCGGGGTCTTGCCGCTCATGCCGAGGAACGCCACGCGGGTCGCGATGCAGCCGATGTACGCGAATTTAAACGCCGTGTTGTCGCCGAGGATGTGAATCGTCAGCGGCACCGGGTCGCTGCCCGAAAGGTACGCAGTCGCAGTGCCGAATGCGTCGTCGCCGTTGGCGGGAGCAACCGCCATTGGCTCGAACAAGTCAACGAGATCCTGCGTGTCGTTGGTCAGCGTCTCCGCGAAACCAATCGACGGCGTTGCCTCGCTCGCGGTCGTGCCCCACAACGCAAGCGCGCCTGCGGTGTAGTAGCTCTGGTCATCGACCTTGACGCTGCTGGTCGTGCTGCCAGTCGCGTTGACCGAGGCCGCATGGTAGCCGGTGCGTGCAAGGTGGTAGCCCTGCCAAAACTCCGCGTCCGACGACACCGCCGAGGAGCCGCCCGAGCCGAGCGCGTTGCCAAGCAGGACCATCGCCGGGCTGATGACGCCCGCGTCGCCAGGGTTTTCGGAGGTCGGATCGTAGCCGCTCTTGAGAGCTTCAAGCGGGAAACGCATCGACAGGCTGCCGCCGCTGCGCGAGCCTGGGGCCGGCGGCTCGTACGCGCCGAACTGGCCGGCGGCGAGGTCGGAAAAATCCTCCTGCTCCTGCGCATGGTCAGGCACGTCAACCGCAGCCGCGAACGCGGCGAAGCTGCCGCCGGTGATGTTCTCGGTGGTCAAGTCGGTCTGCCGCGCGGCCGCTACGGTCATGTACTGACCGCTCCACTTCATCCGTGCCATCGAATCCCCCTTAGCGCGTAAGGCTGCGCTTGATCGACTCTACCAGCGATTGCTCGCCGAGGGTAGACATTGAGAGACGGTCGGCGTTGAAAGCCACCGCCATCTGCACGCCGACAACCTGTGATACCGCGTCGGCCATTGCGATGTTTTCGGTTTGCGACGGCTGGACGATGTTGATGTCGCGCGCCGCAAACACGGTCGCTGCCTTCTGGCTGTTGCGGACAATCGCAGGCTTCTTGACGATCTTGCGCTTGTCCCCGCGTCCGGTCGGCTTGAGTTGCGTTCCGCGACCAAGGCTTGAGCCCTCAAAGTCGATCAGCGCCTTGCTGCGACCGCTACCGCGAACCTGCAACCCATCCCACATCTTGCCGCTGACGTTGAACAACTGCGACCGCTTGCGCCCAGGCAGATTGCCGTGCATCGCGGCTTCGTTTGGGTAGAAGCGTTTGGGAAGCCCGGCGGCGCTTTGGTAGTCGCGCGTCATCGCTACCGAGCCGCCGCGCGCGTAGCCGCCCCAAACGCCCTCGGCAAGCCGCCGCTCGTCGCGCACGCGGGTGCGGATATGCGAAGCGACGGGGACGCCGACAGCGACAGCCTGGACGGCGCGGACGAACTTGCCGGGATCGGCGCTCTGCTGCTTGGTCAGGCGCGCGAGCAGGCCGTCAACCTCGACAAACGCGATGCCCTGACTGCCTAGACGCTCTGCGCGGGTCTTGCGTGCCATCGCTACGCCCCGTACTGGAGGTCGTGCCGCAGCGACAGGACGAGCTTGCACGCGCCGACGAACTCCGCGCTGCTGCCGCTGGTGACGTAGTATTCGGCACTGCTGCTGTCGATCTGGTAGACGCCGTCGAGCGCGGTCGTGGTGCCGAGCAGGACGCCGCGCACAGCCTCGACAAGCGTGGTCAGCGCGGCATCGACAGCGAGATCCGTTGCGCCGGTCACAAAGCAACCGATCTGCAACTCCGACCGCCGCCAGAACTCGGGTGTACAGACTCCGCTCTGACCCTCGACCAAGAGCTCGTCTTGCTCGCGGTCGATCGTCAGTGTGATCGCAGGCATCTCCGCAACGGTCACTGGCATCGACCGCGTGATGGTGATCGCGTCAGCGTCAGCGACGCCGCCAGAGACGAGCGCGGTCTTGGCCGCCGTCAGAATCTCGGTTCGCGTCGGCCACGTCACGGCGCACCTCGCAGGCGCAGCATGTAGACGTACTGGTCTTCGCGCTGGACGTCACCGACGACAAACGTGGTGCCGCCGACGGTCACGGTGTCGTTGACGGCTGGCGTCACGCTGATGGCGTCCCTGTGGACGCGCAGCTCGGCAAACGCGGTGCTTACCGTGTCGCCGGATTCGGTAAGCGCGTCGAGGTGCCCGAGGTCATAGGAGCCGCGCAACGTCTCCGCGATGCCCGTCGATTGCGGAATGTACGTCACCGACTGCCCGAGCGGACTCGCGACGAGCGTCGTCACCATCCGGTCCTCTAGGTCAGCCCACGACAGCATCACCCCTCCGACGAAAGCGCCCGGCCCCGACTATGCCGAGACCGGGCGCTATCCGGTTGCCCGGCCCTGGCTTACGCGACGCGCAGGCCGTAGGCGATGACGTAGCCGCGCGACTGGTTATGCGACGTGGTCACCTTGAGCGTGCCGCCGGCAGCGACCGCCCATTGAGCATCGTCGAGGGTGCCGGCTTGCGAGACGTCCTTGTCGCTGACGGTGTTGTCCCAGGCGATCGCGTCGGTAATCGCGGTGCTGCCGTTCTTCACAGTCAGCGTGCCGCCAGCCAGACCGGCCTCGTCGGTCTTGACGCAGTCGAAGCGGAAAAACCGCGTCTTGTGCGTCAAGGTGACGTCGGTGTCGCCGGCAGTGGCGGGGATGTCGATCATGTGGACAACGGGGATTCCGCCGACGGCCGCATCGTCCGCCGTGTTGGCGAGCTGCGTACCGCTGAGCTGGCCGACGAGCGCGCCGAGCGGAGACGCGCCCTCACGCAGCTTGCAGTTGCCGCTCGTCGCCGCAGCAGCAGCCACCGCCGTCGCAACGCCGACGAAGTTGTCCGCAGCGCCAGCGACGTAGGTCTTGCTGGCGGTGGACGCCGACGAGTCCCAGTAGAGCGAGTCGCCGATGGCCCACGTCTCCGAGGTTTTCTTGTTGATGGTGAACACGCCCTCGGTCGCGAGCGGGTACACGACACCGGACGCCGATGCCGCGTCGAGCGCGACGCCGATGAACTCGGAGCCGACCTGCTGCACGCTGCCGCTGGCGACTGCACCGCCTGCAGTGATGCTCAGGATCTTGCCCGGCTGAACGCCTTTGATCGTCATGTCTCTTTCCTCCAGGCTGCCCCACAGCCTCAGGTTTGCGGGAGGCGGCGACCCGTTGCCGCCGCTTCCCCGTCAGAACTACGCGCCCGGATCGCGAGCGATCTGCCGCCAGTCGGTGGCCTTCGCGGCGACAAAGTAACGCACCTTGTAGCCGATCTGGTCAGCGTCCTGCTGCTCGAAGGACTCGAAGGTCGGGCGCTCGTAACCGGCCAACTTGCCCAACTCAATGAAGGGCTTGCTGATGGCGTAGTAGGCGGAGCTGCCGTTGCTGATGTCGTCAATGCGCGGCTCCACGATGACGGTCTGCGCGCGGAGCGTCGGGCTCTGCGCGGTCGCGTCGGTCACCGGCAGCGAGACGCCGCTGACGAGCTGCTCGGCGGTCGTCTCCAAGGCGGCCGGGACCAGCAGCATCGTCGGCGACAAGTTGATCCGGTTGCCGTTGACGTCGGTCTGGTTGCGGAGCAGGAGGCGAAGAGCCGCCCAACCCGAAGCCGAGAGCGCCGTGTGACCGGCCGCCTGGTTGCCGTGGTGGCTGGCGTCAAACAGGTTGTTTCCGTCGCCCATCGCCTCGCCGGCACCGCTGTTGCTGCCGAGCACGCCGCTGGAGCCGTACACGAGGTCGAGCTCGGTGCGACCGGCCGCGCGACCCAGCTCCTCGGCCAGACGGCTGAAGGCGCTGAGGTCGTCGTTGATCAGCATCTCCAGCGTGAACGGGAGGATCTGACCGTACTTGGCGACGGTGTACTGCTCGCGCTCCTCGCCGATGGTCGCGTAGGTAAACTCCGCGCCTTCGACGACCTTGGGCAGAGCCGAAATGCTGCCAAGGCGGACCGTCGAGACCTGCTTGAGATCCTGCACGGTGCGCTCGTAGCTGAACGGCATGTGCGTCATCGGCTCGGCGTCGTAGCCCATCAGCAAGAACTTGTTCGCGACGTTGGCGAGAATGTACGGAAAATCGCCGGTCGTGTGCGCCGAGCTGAACGAGCGGATGCCGTCCACCTTCATCGCAGCCTTGCCGATCTCGCGCTTGCTCATCAGGTTGGTGTCGATGCCCTGCTCGCGAAGCATGACCTCAGCCATCCGAGCCAGGTCCATCGAACGGAAGTGCCGACCAGCCGGCGTCAGCTCGACGGTGCCACGCGGCAGCGAGCGGTGCGCAACCGCGTTCTCAATGCCTTCCAGCACCTGCTCGACGTGGCTGCGACCAGCGCGGACCTGAGCTCCGTGCGTGCCGGCGATCTCGGTCTCCTTGTCGGCCTTAGCGCGAGCGTCGAGGATGGCCGCGCGGACCTTGTCGATGCTGTCGTTGTTGGCGATGTGCGCGGTCACGTCGTAGCCGTGGCGCTTGCCGAGGTCGAGGATCTCCGCAGCGCGCTTGGCAGAGGCCTTCTCGGCATCGGCGGCGGCGGCGGCGCGAATGGCGTCGAGGTCGTGGACCTCAGCCGGCTTGGTCTGCTCCGTCATCGGATTCTCCTGCGCGGGTTGCTCCCGCTCTGCGGCGCGGACCTGCGCCCCTGCGTCGGCCGGGATCGGCACGCCTGAAAGTTCTGCGGGCTGCCATCGGACTGCGGTCCGCAGCTCACTGCCAGAACGCTCGTCCTTTTCGACTGCCCACTCTTGAACCGAATACCCGACGCTGATGTTTCGCAGCGTCCCCTCAACGATCTTCTGCACCGCGTCGGCAGCAGAATCGGCGGCAGACAGGCGAATCTTCGCCACTCCACGACCGTTCTCGATGCGCGCCGAACCGGGGACAACAACGCCGATCACGCTACGACTCGACCACGAATCGTGGGAGTCGAGGAACGGCGCGCCATCGTTCAGTCGGGAGAGGTCAGCGCCCTTGACGTCCAAGCGCTCGGTGTACCGCTTGCCCGTCCACGGGTCCACGCGCACCACGTCCGCACCGGTCGTCCACACCACATCGATAGTGCGCTCCTCCGCGTTGTAGCTCTTGGGCTCCATCGCGGCGCGGCGGTAGACGGTCGTGGATTGTCGCTGCTCGTCGGGCATTCTGGCCTCCCGCGCTAAGGTTGCCGCCGTTGTTGACCGAAAGTCAATAGCGTTGTTGACCGCTGGCGAATCACTAGGCGGCGTCCTCGTCTTCAGCGTCGTTGGCGTCGTCCGCAACGTCGTCGGCCTGCTCGTCGTCCGCTGGCGTATCGTCCTCAACGTCGGGCGTCTGCGTCGTGTCCGCAGGCATCGTGACCGACTGCGACGGGCTTTTGCTGCCAAAACCGGTCAGGCTCAGGCCAAGCTTGGCGGCGGCATCCTGCTCCTCGGCGAGCTGCGCCAAAAGCGAGCGCCAATCCTGGCCGCGCTCCGCGGCCGCCTGCGCGAGCGTGCGTGTGCCGGCCTGCATCTCCAGAATGTCGGCCTTGATCTCAGCCTCGCGGTCGATGGCGACCCAGCGCGGCGGGTGCCAGATCGGACGCATCGCCATCATGCGCTGCTGCGGCGTCATCTGCGGGATCATACCCGACAGCTCAGCCGCCTCGACAAACCAGGCCCACACCGGCTGGCAGACGTGCGGCACCACGACCTGACGGCACAGCGCGGACACGAGCCGCCGGAACTCCAGATCGCCAGCGCGGATCGAAGCGTAGTTGACGTTTGAGAGGTCGCCGGTCAGCAGCTCGTACGGAACCTGCGAGCCGACCGCCACGATCCGCTGGTAGTGCTGCACCGACTCGACGAAGCCACCGAACTGCTGCGGGCCGAAAAAGCTGATGTCCTCGCCGTCGGGCAGCTTGGCCACCATGCCGGGGACCATGTCCTCGATCCAGCGGCCGTCGTCGTCCTGCTCGACCTGATCGCTGATGCCGACCGGGTCGAGCGACGAGGTCTTGCGGACGGCCATGAGGCAAGCTTGCATCTTCTGCCGCACGATCTCGGTGTGCTCCAGATCGTCAAGGTCGCGCAGGTCGAGCATGACCGCAGCGAGCCACGGCACGCCGCGCAACTGGCCGGGGCGGTCGGCGCGGTAGACGTGCGACACCTCCGACGCTGGGACCATGACGTACTGCAGCCCCGCAGCGGTCAGGCTGTTGCTCTCGCCGGGATGCTGTCGATACATGGCGTACGCAGTGCGCCTGCCCACCGCGTCCATCTCGATCCCGTACTGCAACCGCTCGTTGTCGTCGCGCCCGATCCACAAGCTGCTGTCGGCAAGGTAGTCTGCCTCAAGCATCTGCACCTGCATCGGCACGAGCAGACCGTCGTCCGGTCGCCGCCAACGCCTACGCTGGAACACCTCGCCAGACTCCAGCCACGCGCGCACCGCCTGCGCTTGCAGTCCGTACACGTCCAGGCGGCCGGCGGCGTCGATCTCGGTCCCGAGCATCGACCACAGTCGCGTCAGCGCCTCGTCCACGCGAGCCGAACCCGAGCGCGGCTGCGGACGGATGCCGTCGCCGACCAGCGCCGAGGTCAGCACCGTGATCGCGCGGGTGGCGAGCGCGTTGTTCCGCACGAGGTCGCGGGAGCGGTCGCGCAGGCTGATGTGCGCGTTCCAGACCTCGGTGTTAGGTCCGGTTGTGCCGGCGACCCAGCCAGCGGTCAGGCGACCGGACGCGGCGGCCTCATAGCGCCGGACGTGCCTGGCCTTCGCCGCCTTGCGCTGCGGCGGGCGCTCTGGCGTCATCGCGCCGATCCATCGCTCCCACCATGTCGCCATCAGTCCCTCTTGTAGCGCGTGTAGGTGACGCGCTTTCCGTTCTGTGCGGTAGACAGGCCGATCTCTCGGCGCATCACGTCACGCAGCGCAAGCATGTCCGCGAGCGACCTGTAGGTGATCGTCTTGCCGTTGATCACCAGGGTCGTGACGCCCTGTGCGATGGCGTCCTCTAGGTTGCTCAGGTCTGTGCTTGTCCATGCCATCGGCGCACCTCCGCGAGAGGCAGGCTAGCGTGGCGCAGCCTTTGCGTCTAGGTAGTTGTTGACCAATGGTCAATAGCGCCGCGCGCCAGGGTCGAGCCACGACCCACGCCGCTTTGGCAACGGTCGGCGCGCTGGCTTCGGTGCCGGTGCCATCGTGCGCGGCTCCTCGCGTGTCACCTGAGCAACGTAGTCCGGTCGCGCAGGCTGCCGGATGGACGACAGCGACCGACCCGCCGAGGTCAGCGACATCAGCGCCGCGTAGGCGTACACGCGGCAGTCGAGCGCCTCCGAGCGCGTCTTGCCGTCGGTCACCCACGCGCGTTTGCCGCCCTTGGTCGTCGTCGGGCGCTCGGCCAGCACCTGCCGGAACCACTCGGCGTCACGGTCGGCGGGGACGTGGCAAAAGCCAGGGCCTGGAGCGTCGAGCGGCCAGCGTCGCCACAGCACGTCCTTTGCGCCATCAACGCCGACCAGCCAGACGCGCCAGCCGGTGCCCTTCTTGCCCCTGCTGCCGCGCTTGGGCCATATCGGCTTGTCGCTGCCAGCGGTGCCTTTGACCGCCCACACGCGCCGGCCTCGGCGGTCGTGGCACCAACGCTGCACTTGCTCGGCCAAATAGCCCGAGTCCACGCAGGCGGCCATGACGTGCATGCCGTCGCGCGGTCGCGCCAAGAACTCGTCAAGGTCGTCCCACACCAGCGGCGCGGTCGTGTCGCCGGGTAGCGCAGCGTACTCGATCGACCAGCTCTCCTCGTCGTCTCCCCAGCCCACGATCTCGACCTCGATGCGGTCAACCTGCACGTCCACGCCTGCGGTCAGCACCTTCACGCCGTCTGGCACCGGGCGGTCGAACAACTCCGCGCGCCCGCGCATCGTGTCGGGGTCGGTGTCGCTGGCTTCGCTCTCGTCGAACGTCTCGGCTAGGCGCGTGTTTACGAACACTTGCCGCTGCTGCGGGTTGCCTGCGCTCGCCTCGTACTCCCTGACCAGCGCAGCCCAGCCAGCCGATGTCCAGCCGCTCGGAGCGCACAGCGTGCTGATGTGGTAGCCGTACGCGCTGCCGTCCTCGCGGTCGGCGTAGCGCGGCACCCACAGGCCGGCTGGCAGCATCTCGCGCTTGTAGCCCTCCTCGATGCCGGTGCCGCACGATCGGCAGTGGTACATCGCCGTCTTTGGCCTGCCCGTCTCCCAGCGCATCTGCTCCCACACCAGCGGCTGCCAGTGGTCGCAGTGCGGGCATGGGACGTGGTACTCGCGCCAGCCGGTCTCAAGCATCGCGTCCTCGACTCGGCTGCGGCCGCGAACGGTCGGCGTGCTGGTGAGGATGATCTTGCGCGACGAAAACGACGACGTGCGCTTGATCGCCAACTCAACCGGGTCGCCCTCCGCGCCCGCGCTCGCCGGGAACCGGTCGACCTCGTCGAGCAATAGGTAGCGGATCGGCATCGAGGCAAGGTCTGCGGGCGCGTTCGCTCCGACAATGACCAGCACGCCGCCGGGGAACGTCTTGAGTTGCAGCTTGTTGCTGCCGTCTCGACCACGAGCGACGGCGACGCGCGAGCGCAGCGCCGGCGACGCAGCAATCATCGGGGCAATGCGCTGCTCGCTGTACCGCTTGGCGTTGTCGAGCGTCGGCTGCACCAGCAGGGTCGGCCCTGGCTGGTCGTGGATGTAGGAACCGATCGCGTTGTTCAGCGCCTCGCTCTTGCCGAGCTGCGAACCGAACATCAGCACCACCGTCTCGCACGGGTCGTGCGCGCTCATCCGCTCCATCGGCTCGCGCAGGTACGGCGTGGTCGATGTGCGCCACGCGCCGGGCATCGCGGAGGTCGAGCGCGAGAGCATCCGCTCAGCGTCTGCCCACTCCGCTACAGAGCGCAGCGGCGGCGGGAGCATCGGGGACCAGTAGCCGTCAGGCATCGCCGTCGTCCTCAATATGCCGCTCATACAGCGGCTCGCTCATCCGCTCGGCGTCCCTGACGATCTGCGTCAGCACCGAGCGCAGTTCCTCGCGCAGCCACGATAGCCCATGCTCGTCGAGGTGCGTCACGGCGCTGATCTCGATCGCCATCACTTTCTCGCGGACCATCGCGCCGACGCTGCCGTACACGTCGCGCACTGTGTCGGCGGGCAGAAGCTCGGCGCGAGCGGCGGCCAGCTTGATCTCGGTGAGCTCGCGCTTGCGGCGTTCGTGTAGGGCGCGCTCTTCTTGGAGGTCTGGCACGTCGCCCCACGCTTCCTGCTCCTCAGTCGTCGGCGCGCTCTCCTCGTTTACGACCGCCATCACCGACGGCGGCACGCGCAGCTCGACCGCTTCCATGTCACAGCCGCGCTCGCGTCCGACTAGCACGGCATCGACGAGGCGGTATCGGGCAGAGCCACGGGGGCCGGCGCGATCGACCGGAGTGACGACGCCCGCGCTCACCAACTGCGACCACCAGCTCTTGGTGCGCCCGAGCAGATCTGCGATCTCGGTCGCGGTCATCAGGTCCGGTAGGTAGCGTTTCGTTGCTGGCATTGACCCTCGCGCGTAGCAATACGTCGTGGTTTCGGCGTTGTTCACGCCTGGAAAAGGCCACCCACTAGCGGAAAAGTGCGGGGACGCGAAGCC
>Ga0208644_1001492_pt1 | contig 19483 bp, 21 predicted proteins | sample VirMetDEL_Nov_18_FD_184517 | JGI IMG/M metagenome (GOLD analysis project Ga0208644, IMG submission 184517) | Aqueous microbial communities from the Delaware River and Bay under freshwater to marine salinity gradient to study organic matter... | ecosystem: Environmental > Aquatic > Marine >...
CCCATAATGAATAACTGTTAAGTCTTCGTTATGTGCTATAAACCATGTGTCTTGTGTTACTGTTTGATGTGACATATTTTTATTTTTATATAAATATTATTAAATTACTGTATCACTGTTAACCTCTATAATGTATTTGGGTAAGGTTTAGGTTCAAAATTAATTAAAGGTAAATCTTTGACCCATGTAACCAATTGATTTTCATTGTTATTTATTTCCTCCTGTGAAATTATCCAATTATCATTAATGTCTTGAATAGGGTTAAAATAAGAATCAGATGCATATAAAACCCCAATTAATTCATCTTTTTGTAATTCTGTTAAAAGTCCTACTTGTTTCATACTTGCCTACTTAATATTGTGTTAAATGATTGTATTGCACTATAAAGGTTACTTGTATCTACATCTGTTAGCCCAATCGCAATATAACTAAAACTAAAAGTATTACCTAAATATGAAACCGCAGTTCCGGAACGGTTTGTTGCCCCAATGTACAAGTTATTATTTATAAAACCAATGACTGATAATGTTGAGGTTGCATATACACTACCATTATGGTACATTTTTTGAGAAGCTGAATTTAATCTGTGGGCACTAAACAACCCATTTGTAGGGGAAAATGCTGGTCTAAAATTAGCATTTGAGTTTGCCGCAATTATATAATTGTTAGAAGTAAAAGTAGCTATCTCAACATATCTATTTAAGAAAACATGACAACCCATTAAAGCCGCATAAACATTTGCCGTTAAATTTTGACTAATATATGACCCTATATTAATTTGATCAACTTCTTCTTCTAATAATTCGTTAAAATCGTTAAAAAAAGTATTTGCATAAGCATTTGTACCATTTGATATTGCACCATTAGCAGAGTGAGTCCAACCACCATTAAAAACTAGTCTGAATGAAGAGTCTAAGTCTTGAGGGTCTTTTAGGTTGAATTTATGACTAGAAGCTGATCCTCCCACAAAAGGGTAAGCAACTTCTAGTTTACTCCAAATTCCATAACCTTTTAAGTCAGTTACTAACTTATTTATTGCACTTTGTTGTGTAGGATCGGTTATTGAAGCAGCAGTTATAAATAATTGTGCATCAGGGTCTACAACACTACTTAATCTCGGTCCTACTACTCCACTCATAATCCAAATCTTGTTTTAATTGTGTTATAGTTTTGAAGTACTTCTACTGATGATAAAGTTTTAGTATAGATTAAAAAATTAGATATCATACCAGGAAAAACCCATATCCTACTTGGTGAGGAGTATGCACCTATACCTCTATGTGTACTAGTATTTAAATAACTATTGATAACCCCTCCCACTGAGTTTTCTAACACACCATTAACATAAATTGATTTTGTACTTGTGGATATGTCATATGTACATGAAATGTTATACCATTTACCACCAAACCACTCATTTGTGGTGGTTAATAAATTATCTGTTGGTGTAAAAGTACCAAATGTTATAAACCCACCAGAATTTAAAAAATAAAGATAATTATCAGGACTATTCGCAATTGGGGTGTTTTGTGCTTCAAACAACATATAATAGTTTGTATTTGACGCATCTATTGTGTTTGTTGGAGAAAACCAAATACTAAATGAATAATTACCAATAGTGTTATTAGTAGTAATTTGTGGTAATTGACAATAACTACTGACACCATCAAAATCAAGTACCCCATTACTATTTGAATTATAGGTAACACCACTAGTTAATGTACTATCAAAATTATTTTCCGTTAAATCTTTCCATATAGTATCACCATTAACAATAGATTTTTTATTTGATGCATCTACATAAAAGATTAACCCATCCGTTACTATTTTTGGTGAATAATGGAAACTCATAATCCAAATCTTGTTTTTAATGCGTTGTAATTTCTTATGACTTCTTGAGTGGTAAGTCCTTTATTATATAATTTAACATATGAAATGTAGCCACTAAAATAATCTCCTGTTTTGGATGGTGCGGTTGAAGGGAAATACCCACCATTATATTGACAAGCAATAAAAAATGGTAATGTAATAGTTGATAAATTACCTGTTTTTGGGGTAGTAGATTTTAATTCACCATTAAGGTATAGATTCATATTACTACCATCATAAGTTAATACAACATTATTCCATATATTTAAATCATAATTAGTTGTTATAGTAGTACCACCTCCAGTAGTGGTAACTAAACCACGAAGTGTATCATCAACTATATATATTAAATAAGATTGTCCTCCAGGATTAAACCCTTTACCTGCTATTATTTCTGCCCAAGAAGGAGGTGAAGTTTTTTTAAACCAAACCGATAATGTGACTGATGTTGTTAAGTTTGTGGATGTATCTCCTGTTGGTAGATAAATAGCGGTTCCAGTTAAATCACTTGAAGGGTTAAAATATATACTACCTGAATTATTTGTATCAAAGTCTGGTGCAACTATAGTAAGTGTATCAGATACACCACCATTGTATTGTTTATACTTAAATGTTAATGTTGTGTTTTCTTTTAGTTCATTTGCGGTAGTTGATCCACTAACAAAACATTTAGTATTTGCTGGATCAAAAGAGAACACCAGACCATCTGTAACTATTTTCGGTGAATAATTAAATGACATATCATATACTTCTTACAATTGTCTTTACTTCCCACCCAGTGGTAGCTGCCGACACTTGTAATGAAGCATTAGAACCATCAGAGGACATTGTAAAGGTTATTGGTGTTGTTGAACCAAAATCTGTTGTAGTTGTTTCTGTAAAGTTAACAGATGAACCACTAAAGATTGACATTACTTGACCCGCTCTAGCCCCTGTTGTATTTGATACTGTGTATTCAAACCAAGCACCTGTATAAGCACTTACAGGTAAAGAATAAATTGTAGATAATCCAGTCCCAGGATTTGATTTAACTGTTGTATTAAGTGATGGTGCTTGATAGCTACCCATATGAATGGTATCGTTATCAAATACCTCCAATATTGGTAATCCTGAAATATCATTAACTGCAAATAGGGAACCAACTAAACTATCTGTAATAGTGAATAACTCACCACTAGAACCTTGTACTGTAAATAAAGGTTGCGTATCACCTGAACCAATAATGGTTAAAGTATTTTGTCCAACACTTGTTAATCTTGTTTCTCCGGCAACATCTAATGTAAATGACGGAGTAGTAGTACCAATACCAACATTACCACCATTTTCAACCATATAAACATCATTTAAACCTGATGGTTCGATGTGTAATGGTGAACAACCATAAAGATTTGTAACATATAAATCTGTTATACAATCTCCTGATGTGTTTCCTGAGAATGCTGGTGCTCCCGTTGTTCCTACTACAACAAAACCATCAGAATCAATTCCTAAATTGTTGATTGATGAACCAGTTCCTAAATTATTTATATTAAGATAAGGAACATAAACTGTGTCATCTGTTGTTCCTGTTAAACCACTACCCCCTAATAATACACTTCTATCACCTGTTAAAAGTGAGTTTGTTGAATGTATAAATGAATCATCTCCAGAAACAATGGAATTATTACCACCTGCGTGAGAATAATCTCCACTAGCAGTTGTTTGATAACCTTCTGAGTGAGAATAAAAACCACTAGCTGTTGTTATTGAACCTTCAGCGTGAGAACCTGGACCACTAGCTGTTGTCCTATTACCTTCAGCGTGAGACCTACCACCACTTGCTACTGTACGTGAACCTTCTGCGTGAGAATAAATAGCATTTGCTGTTGTTTGATATCCTTCTGCGTGAGATTGGGTACCACTAGCTGTTGTAAAGCTACCTTCAGCATGAGACGCATACCCACTAGCAGTTGTATAACCACCACTAGCTGTAGAATAATAATTACTTGCGGTTGTATTTTTACCTCGTGCGTGAGAACCAGGTCCACTAGCTGTTGTTCTATATCCTTCAGCGTGAGAATAGTCACCACTAGCTGTTGTTTCTCTACCTTCAGCATGAGACCAAATACCACTAGCTATTGTTAAATAACCTTGTGCGTGAGAATAATCTCCACTAGCAGTTGTAAAACCACCTTCTGCGTGAGATGTTCTACCTGTTGCTTGAGTAAATTCTCCTTCTGCGTGAGAAAAACTACCACTAGCTGTTGTAAAAACACCTTCAGTATATGAAACAAAACCACTGGCTGTTGTTCCTGAACCTGATGCGTGAGAAGCGGTACCACTAGCAGTTGTTCCATAACCTTCTGCGTGAGATGTTTCACCACTTGCTACTGTTAATCTACCTTCAGTATGTGAATAATCAGCAAAAGCTGTTGTATCTCTACCTTCAGCGTGAGAAGCTATACCATCAGATGTTGTTTGATCACCTTCTGCGTGAGCAATAACACCACTAGCGACTGTTAATGAACCTTCTGCGTGAGACACATAACCACTAGCTGTTGTCCCAAAGCCTTCAGCGTGTGAAGCATTACCACTAGCAATATTAAATGCTCCAGGTCCTTTTCCACCATAACCTTCTGCGTGAGACCAATCACCACTAGCTATTGTTAAATAACCTTCTGCGTGGGAATACCTACCACTAGCTGTTGTTAAACCACCTTCTGAATGAGATGTATAACCACTAGATGTTGTTAAGTAACCTTCTGCGTGAGATTGGTCACCAATAGCTATTGTAGTGTCACCTTCAGCGTGAGAACCATAACCAATAGCTGTTGTACTAGTACCTTCTGCGTGAGAACGATCACCGCTTGCTATTGTACTAACACCCTCAGAATGAGAATAATTACCACTTGCTGTTGTATCACCACCTTCTGCGTGAGAACCATCACCGCTAGCGAATATACCAAATTTAAAAACTTTTCCTTCTGCATGAGAACCATCACCACTAGCTATTATTTTACCTGCTGGACCAGGACCAAGAGTATCACCTTGACCTTCTGCATGAGAATAAAGACCACTAGCGGTTGTTGCTCGTCCTTCTGTGTGAGAGTAATTACCATCAGCTTTTGTTAGATAACCCTCTGCGTGAGAACCATCACCATATGCTTTAGACTGAACACCTTCAGAATGAGAAGTAAAACCAGTAGCTTCTGTAAAATAACCCTCTGCGTGAGAACCATAACCACTAGCCGTTGTTTCTTTTCCCTCTGAATGTGAATAATCACCACTTGCTGTTGTTTCACCACCTTCTGCGTGAGAAACCCAACCACCACTAGCTACTGTTAAATAACCCTCTGCGTGAGACACATAACCACTAGCTGTTGTTTGATAACCTTCCGAGTGAGAATAATATCCACTAGCTGTTGTTTCATAACCACTAGCGGTAGAATGATTACCACTTGCTATCGTTCTATAATTTTGTGCGTGAGAATAATATCCACTAGCTGTTGTTTGATACCCTTCTGCGTGAGAAGTATAACCACTAGCTGTTGTTTGATACCCTTCTGCGTGAGAATAATTAGCACTAGCTGTTGTAGAATTGCCTTCTGCGTGTGAATAGTCTCCACTTGATGTTGTATAACCGCCCTCTGCGTGAGAATACTTTCCACTAGCTGTTGTATAACCACCACTAGCGGTAGAACCCTTCCCACTAGCTATTGTTAAATAACCTTGTGCTAAAGCGTAATCACCTGTAGCATCTAGACCTGAATCGTTAATTGTTTTTAAGGAATAACTTCCAGCGGAACCATAAGTCCATAAAGTAGCACCTGTTAAGAAACCACAAACATCAAAAGTATACCCACTTGTTGTGGTAAAAGTAACACATCCTGTTCCTTGGTCATAAACACCATTACTAACATAGGTATCAGTTAAACCAACAACATCAACAGAAAATGGGCTAAAACCACCATTCCCCGTAAAATCTAAAGCAACTGTTGCTGGATTATAAGTACCACCTGTAACAAATGTATCTGAACTATCAACTGAATTTATTGCATTACAAAGATTGATGAAATTTTGATCTAACTCAGCGAAAGTTAATTTACTACCTTTTACTAATCTTAAAGTTAAATTGTTTAAATTACATGGGGTTGTAGCCATTTTTTAATTCTTTTAATTATAAATATTAGAGAATAGAAAAGAAATTTAATAATCTACTTGGAAAACATACAATTCATTACCTTCATCATCTTCTGCTGTATCATACCCGTAATCACCAACTACACTATCGTAATCACCATCTTGTGATAAAACATTAATTAATTCATATCTATCTAATTCAACCGCACCTGATCGATACAACTCTCTTACATTACTATACCAACCTTTTTCTCTAACTAAACATTCAACGGGTCCATCACTAAAACATCTTTCCCAATCATCTCTGATGCTATCAGCGTATTTTTCTTTCGCGTTTTCAATTAGATCTTCTTGTTCAGTTTCTAAATCTGATATTTCTGATTCTAATTCATCATATTCTTCTTCATTCTCTTCATAGTCTAAATCTTCTAACTGAGAACGCAAATCTTCTAACTTGTCTTCAATTTTTTGCCAATCACTATCTAATCCTGTCCACTCTAAAAAATCATCATCATGAACATCAGAAATAGCGTATTCAACTTCTCCATCAATAAAACCCGATTCATCAGACATATAAAGATAATAACCCTCATAATCATAATATTCTATTAAATCATCATCATCATAATCATTATAATAATCATATAAAGCATCATCCATTTCTCCACTTTCAGCGGAAACCCAATACTCATCATCAACTTCATACATATACATCCCACGCCAATAATCATCTACTCTTTCTATATCAGAATTGCCTAAATGATTAACTATTGCTTGAGCTCTAAAATCGTCATCAAGCCAATCAGGTCTTTCACCTTCAGGGTATTTTTCTTCATGATAAGATTGAGCCTTTTCTATTATTTCTTTTGGTAAACTTTCAAACCATTCTTTACCTCTAGGTTGTCTTGACATTTCAAGGTCTTCAGCATCCCATAATTCGTATTTACCTTTTCTACCTATAACTCTATAAGCAACTTTATAAAGTGGGTCATTCTTTTTTAAATTTTTGTTTATAACATAAAAGAATGAGGCGTTTCTACTATATCTTTCCCAATGTCTTGACGTATCTTTTGAGGTAACACACCATTTGGTTCCTGCTCCATAATAACAAGAAGCTTTCCAAGAATGGGGTGAAACTACCAACCAGTTATCATCTTCATAAATAACGGTTTTTTCTTTTTTAGCCTTTTTTTCTAATTCTTTTTCTTTTCTTTTTTCTTCTGCTTTTAAAACAACTTTAGATAACTTATCAAAAGTATAAGAATTTATATCTTTGTTTTTAATTCTTTGTAGGTTTTTATGAAATAATTCTACTGTATTAAGAATATCTCCGTGCCACAAACCTTTACCCAAGCCCACCCATGTTTTGGTCAACCATTCTAAGTATTTGTTATTACCTGATGGATCATTTCGGGAGAAATAATTTATAACAAATATGTCATTTTCGTCTTTACCATATTTCTTAATAACATCTTCTTTTCTACCTTCTACTAATAAACTAGAGATTTGTTCTAGATTATAAGACTCTACCAAGGTGTTTGGTATCATGGTACTATTTTCTCTATTATAATAATAAAACTTATTTGGGTTTTTGATTTGATATCTTATGGTTAACCTTTTTTCTTTTGTAGGATCTTTTTTACCCTCTTCTGCCCACCATAAATCAATATTATCTAAAGGAACATATAATGGAACCATATTACCCTCTAATTGTTTTTCACCAAAAAAAATACCGAAGGTGTTTTTTCTTATTTCCTCTATAATGTTATCACCTATTGGTAGTTCTTTAAATTTGTCGAATACATTAGAAATAAATTTATTATATAAATTCTTCATCGTACCACTTTTAAATGCAGGATTAAATTTATAGAGATCATTAGGTCTTTTATAGATACTAAAATACTCTGATAAATAACTAGGTTTAGTATAGTCACGCATTTTAACCTCAGCCAATCCATCTTTAGGTATTACAACCTTTCCATTAATATCCAAAATATCTTTATTAGCTTTAAGGTCTGCTTTAGCAACCTCTTCAGGTTTATAAATTTCTTTTATTGCCAAAACTAACTTATTGGCGTATGTATCAATAATCTCATCAAAATTAACATTACTTTTCTTTCTACCCTTTTCAGTGAATAACTCATAATAAGTTTTAAGTAATAAATTTTTAATATCCTCTTCCTCTAAAGCTTCTTTATATTTTATTTTATAAATTTTACCATACCTACTAAAAAATTGACCAACGAAACTGTCTTCGTAATTTTTATAAGCTGAATACTTTGCTGATTTCAATAGTTGTATTAAAGTTTCCTTACTTAATTTTTGTTTTCCCCTCAATTTTTTTAAGACCTTTTTAATATTACCGGCTTTATCTCCATATTGGTCATTTAAATCTTCTTTGATTTTGTCAGATAGTATATTTATTGAACCTTCAGGATCTTCAGCATCATTTATAATTCTTATTAAATTATGGAATTTAACTCTATTATCTTTTTCATTTGGTCTCACAAACCAAAAGACTGTAGACAAATCGTTAATATACTTATCTTTATTATTTGAATTTTGATAGGTGTTATATAATTTACAATAGTTATTTAAAGTGATATCATCTTTTTTAATATCTTCGGGGTCTAAAGTTTTTAAGTGTGTTGGTATTAATTCATCTTCAGCTGGTTCATAACTTTTAGACATTAATTCTAACTCTTCAACACATTTTTCCTTAATATCCCATTTTTTACCTCCACCCAATAATTTATAATAGGTGGGTATTTCACCTGATTTTAAAAAATCTCTATCAGCATATCTTAATGGTTCGGGTTCAAAGTATATTTCTTCTTTAATCTGAAATAAATCAGAAGCCTTATAAACACTACCTTCACTAATTATGGTTCTTCTAAGTTTTGAAAAAATACTCATCTTTATTATAACATTATAAATCTAAATCTAGGTCTTCGTCTTCTTTGTTATCTTTTAATTCTGTTAGAAAATTAATATCTTCCATTACATTTTTTAGTTCCATAATTAAACCCTGTAGATATTCATCAGCGTAAGTATCTTGTGTGACTAAAACATTACCTTCTTTTTCTTTAATAATATCCAAGTCATCCACCATCTCACTTAAACCATCCACCATATCAGATAAAGCTTCGTTTGTTTTTGGACTAAATTCGTATTCATCACCTAGAGGATATTCATCATCTAAAATTTCATCTCTTTCTTTTAGATATTCTTTTATAATAGAATCTATTTTATGTTCAGGTAGTTTATTATCATCTAAAAAATGTTCTTTAACAATATTTCTTATACTTTTAGAATTAATTTTTTTCATTTTTATTTTATTAAATAATTATTATAGTTTAAAACTTAAAATATCTTTTGTAACCAAAGAATCAAACTCTTCTTTATCAATAGATTCTATTTTAAAACCTTTATCAAAAAAGGTATCTAAAAAATCTATTAATTTTTCATCTTCTAGGTTCATTTTTATTTTCATTATTTTTTTACCATTTTTAGGATTTACTACAGCAATATATTTGTATTTAGATTCTTTAATAGATTCTAATATTAAATAAACTTTACTTACTGTATCTAAAAATTTTACCATATAATAATAAATATCTTTTAACTTGTTTAATAACAAAATAAATATTATATTTGTAATATGAATATTGGATATGCATGTATTAATATGACTCTTGGTTCTCAAAAACCTAAAATTACCACTAATCGTGGTATGATTCGTAAAACTTTTGATACCAAAGGTTTGTCTTATGTGTCTGAGTTAGTTTTACAAAACGTTAGAGACCTAATACAAGTTATAAAGTGGAACGAACAAAACGGTATCAAGTTCTATCGTATGTCTTCAGAAATTTTTCCTTGGATGTCTGAGTACGATTTTTCAGATTTGCCTGATTACAAAAAAATATGTACCTTGTTATTAGGTGCTGGTACTTTAGCCAAAAAATACAGACAAAGACTTACTTTCCACCCCGGACCATTTAACGTACTAGCCTCACCAAACGAGAATGTTGTCAAAAAAACTATCATTGACTTAAACAAACATTCACAAATTATGGACTTGATGGGGTTATCTACCACACCTTACAACAAAATCAACATTCATGTTGGTGGTGTTTACGGTGATAAAGCTTCGGCTTTACAACGTTGGGTAGATGGGTTCAAGTTACTTGATGATAACACTAAGTCACGTCTAACTATTGAGAATGATGATAAAGAATCAGCTTATACTGTACGTGACCTTATGTTTATTCACCAAAATACAGGCATACCAATTGTTTTCGATTACCACCACCATACTTGTCACCCTGATGGTATGACACACAAAGAAGCCCTAGAAATGGCTATGTCAACTTGGCCTAAAGATATTATACCTATTGTTCATGTATCAGAACCTAGAGACGACAAAAACTTTCGAGCACATCATGATTACGTTTACAACAAAATTGATTCTTATGGTTATGATGTTGATGTTATGATGGAAGCGAAAGCAAAAGAATTGGCTGTTTTAGAATATAAGAATATACATAAAGATTTAGTTTTGGGTTAGAGAAACTATAATTGTGTATGGAATGGAATAACGTTTCAACACAAAATTATTCAAAAACTTTTCAAGTAATTGATAGTTGCGTAACATTGGAACAATTAAGTGTGGCTGAAAGATATGTTGAATTGTTTAAAGAACAGTATCAAGTAGATGAAATACGTTCAGCTTTTTTAGATAGATATCTTTTTAGTAAAAAAATGAAATTAAAAAATGGATGGAACAATAAAAATTAGATTCCCAAATGAGTTGTGGTGGGACGAAGTATCGTATGAAAACGCAATTAAATGGTATGATTTAGAAATTTCTTATTTAACAGAGGATACCTGTTTTGCAACTATTGTTGAGGATGATGGTAGTAGAACACATGTAGAACTTTATAGAAAAGACTACGATAAAATAATGAATCAAAAAGCATTCAGATTAAAATTTAAACTTAAAAAACATGAAATACTTTAATTTTTTGAAAAAATTTTTAATTAAATTTTTAATTATATTTTTAATATTTATAATTTTTTACTTTTTTTTAGATTACTTGGTTGACTTGGGTATAAAAAAACCAAATTTTATTATGGGTGGTATAATATCTTTTTTAATAACTATAATGGATACAATTACTAATATAAAACATGAAAAAACAGAAGAATTAATTAGAAGTAACTATTGGAAACTTAAAAATGAATTACATAAAAAAGTTAATAAAAAAAATAAATAATAATTTTTTATGAAAAACATTGAAAAACAATACCTAAAACTACTCAAAGACATTTTAGATAATGGAGTGGAAAAACAGGATCGTACTGGAACTGGTACTATCTCTGTATTTGGTAGACAAATCAGACACGATATGTCAAAAGGGTTTCCTCTACTAACAACAAAGAAAATGTATTGGAAAGGAATTGTAACAGAATTGTTATGGTTCTTACGTGGTGATACAAACATCAAATATCTTGTTGATAATGATTGTCATATTTGGGATGGAGATGCTTACAAAGAGTACTTAAAAAAATATGAAAAGGATAAACTTCATGGTGTTATTTATGAAGATGATGAAACTCAAAATAGACCTTTTTCAAAAGAGGAATTTATTAACTGGATTAAGAACAACGATAAGTTTTCAAAATTATATGGTAAATTAGGACCCATCTATGGTAAGCAATGGAGAAGTTGGACAAAATATGACAATCAATTAATTGATAAAGATTTATTCCCTAATGTTAAATCTTCTATTGACCAAATCGCAAACCTAATCAACGACCTCAAAACAAACCCAGACTCAAGACGATTAATGGTTAACGCTTGGAATGTAGGTGAATTGGATCAAATGACACTTCCACCTTGCCATTATGGATTTCAAGTTTATACGAGAGAGTTAAGTTTGGAAGAACGATTATGTATTGCAGATAAATTCAATCCTTTAATCAGAGAAGATTGTTTAACCAAAACACATCATCCTGATGAAACAGAAGAATTGAAATTACAATATAGACACGAATGGTTAGATTCTTTAGGTCCCAATGTTGTTCCTCAACGAAGAGCAATCTCCCTAATGTGGAATCAACGTTCAGTAGATACATTCTTAGGTTTACCATTTAATATCGCATCATATGCTCTACTACTTGAAATCATAGCTAAAGAAGTTAATATGGTTCCTGATGAATTGATTGGTAATTTAGGTGATGTTCATTTATATAAGAATCACATTGGACAAGCAAAGGAACAGATGACAAGAGAACCTATAGAGTTACCAATATTAAAATATACAAAGTATTTAAATGATGTAGATGAGGTTTTCAAAAATCTAGAGATTGGACAGTTTGAAATAGAAAACTACCAATCACACCCAACAATTAAAGCACCTTTGTCGAATTAAAAAAAAATTATTACCACAATTTAGATATTTATAATAAAAATAAATTATAAATGAAAAGGATATTAATAACAGAGTCACAATTCAATACATTAATTAAATCAGAAGTAACTGAATTAAAAAATAGTGAAGTATTAGAAGAAGGGTGGAAAGAAATTGTTTTATCTTTAGGATTATTAGCTGGTGTAGTGGTTGGAAAAAACCAATCGATAGCACAAAATATAAAACAAGATACAAAAAATAAGATAGAATATGTTTTAAATAATGATGAATTACTTAACCAAGCAATAGATTCTTTAGAATCAATGGGTTATAAAGATGCTAGTGAAAAAGTAATTGATAACGCAGAAAATGTAAAACAACAATTAAAAAATCCTTTACGTAAAGTTGTAAAAAAAACAGTTAAAGATTATGAAACTTTAGCTAAAAAATTAAAAGCTGGTTACGCTATAACTGGCATCCAACAAGACACATTACAAAATAAAATTATGCGTTATGACACATTACCCCCAATTATTAATGTTTATGAGGTTGATGTACCTTTAAGTGATCAATTTAGTACTGGATTATTTGGTTCATCAGCTGAAATGTCAGATTCCATTCAAAAAGTTTTTGATCAAATTAAAGCAAACGATGGTGTTATAGTGGGTATTACAATAGAATCTTCTACCGATACAGAACCAATAGCGATGGGTAACCAAAAATTAGCTGAAAGAAGAGCTGAAAGTGTTTTAAATGTATTAAAAAATTTAGGTGTTGATACTAACATTGTTAATATAGATACAAAACCTGAACAAGGTCCTAATATTTTTAATAAAAATATGACATCACAAGAAAGAGATGATGCTAGACAACAAACATCACCATTTAGGTATGTTAAACTTAAACTTGAAGTAGTTAAAATTATAGATGGGGAACCTACCATACCGATAGAAACTACAGTTGATGTTATAGTTAATACTTTTGATTTAGCTAAAACTAAAGGTAAAGATATGGATATTAATTTTGAATTACCTAGTATAAAATCTAATAAAAGTGTTAAGGTTAAAAAGATAAAACCTTGTAATAAAGTTGAATGTACATTTAAGTAATTTATCTATTCTCTAAAATTTTGTATCATATATTCATTACCCCATGTTGGGTGATCTTTTATATAATAAATTGATACATAATTCCATTCTCTACCCAATATATTATACCTATGACCATAACCATCTACACCAGCATCAACCATTAAATTTATTAAACCTGTTCCACAATTTTCAGAAAATTTTTTACTACTGTTAAAATTTTTAAATCTATCTTTAAGTGTTTGACCATTAGGTCCATAATGACCTGTTTTATTAGTTTTTTTTAAGTATTGACCATGAGAAAGTGTGATTTTATACATTTTTTGGTCAAAAATTAAGGTATCCATCGGTTTTAGTGTGTCTAAAACAGATATTAAGTCTTCTGCTGACGCAATATTTCTAATAAAGACATCTTTACCTTTTAAGGTATTTTTACTGGTTATTTGGTTATTTTTATCCATATTACCACTATATGAAACAGCATTTGAGGTGTTTTCCATCCACCATTCTTGCTCTTTAATGTATTTTTTTACTTGTGGTATATAAGATTTGGGGTTTTTTCTGATTTTATTGATTTCAATAACCATTGATATCTCTTCATTGGTCTGTAAAAAGGAAATAAATGGGAATAGTAAGATTATTGTTGTTATAAAGTATTTCATATAACAAATATATGAAAAATTTTACATTTTACCATGAATATACTTCATTTTATTCATTTTTTTAATCATTTTAAGTGCTCTTGACCTTAATTCTTCCGCAGAATAGTCAATAAACTCCCTTGGTGACTTAAATTTCTTTAAAAATGGTATATTATACGCGGTATTCATCAGATGCCAGTTAACATCTAGGTCGAATCTGTCCTTAAATGACTCAAAATCCTTGCTAGCTATGTCCCTAACCACCCTTTCATACACTGGATTTTGGTCATAAACGTTTTCTAAGTACGCACTTTTTTCTAAATTAGACAAATAATAGTAATATTTTAAGATTTCTTTGATTGGACCCCTAATATTTTGGTCTGATAACATTAAAATATAGTCTCTATTGTATAATTGTTGTGATTCTTTGGTTTGTTCTATACTTGGTAACCCTTTTGATAGTCTATTATAGTCTTCCCACGCGTGTTTCATCTCATGATTTAACGCAGATTGTAAAGAATACCCACCTTGACCACTAACTAACTTAGGTTGAACATATAAAAGAACAACATAATTACCATCTTTGTCGTATCCTGAGTGTTCTTGACCATATCCTGTTAATCTATCGTAAAAATCAACCACAACATAGTCTATCGGGAACCCATCAAATGCTTCAGGGTGGTCATAACCATCAATAATTAACCTAGTTTTCTCTTCAGGGTTGGAAATTATCTCATTATAAATGATTTCTGCCCATTTTCTTGTTTCAAATGAGATTCCAGCTACTTCATTTATTGGTTTTTTGTTTTCACCGAAAATTTTAGAAGGTAATTTAGTTATTTTTGTATCTTTGAAATCTTTGTCGCCACAAATTAAAAACATACACCTACCATCCATACAAGGTTTTTGATATTTAGGTTTAAAGTCTCTAACCCAATCCTCGTCAAACCCAGTATAAGGTTCATTAACGTGGATTAAAATTGTTTTATCATTTGAAGTATTTGTAGTATGAATTTTATTACAATCATCGATAGCTAAAACTGTTGCTGTTGCATTATCAGCATCAATTAAATCTTCACCTGAAGAATCAAGCCAAGCCCCTAAGTAACTAACAATAATTGTATCACCCACATTTAATTTATGTTGTGCCTCACAAATGGACATTGGTTCTCCCATATCTAACCAATCAAAATCTGATTCAGTAATCAAATTATTATCTATTAAAAACATAAATTCATCTACATCAATCATTTCATACTTACCACCAAAAGTTGGATCATCTTTTTCTGTTGTTTCATAATCAACCCAATGATCCTGTTTAACCCAAGTAACATCATCCTCCCAATAACCAGCATCATCCGATGGTTCTACATAAAAATAAGTTGCTGAATCAACATCAATATCTGATACATTATAACCTAAGTCCCTTAACTTATCTAATATATCTTCTTTTGTTAAATCATTGTATCTAGGGGAAAGTGGTGAATTAGGTGGCTCTGATTTTAAATGTCTAACATCAATACCATAAGACTTACTTTTCTTAATCACCCTTTCAGGTTCTTGTTTTTGGATCCATTCTAAATCAGAAGATTCTGTTATTGTACCTTCGAATGGTTCCCAAATACCCTTTTTAAAATATTTGTTAACAGTGTCTCTCATATAAGTTGATGTTTGTTTTTCACCAAAATCATTAGTCCATGTAAGTTTGACGGAAGAACGAAGACCATCATCTTTAATGGTGTAGATTTCTGGATATCCCTTTACTTTAAATGTTACATTATGTAAAGGTCTATCAGATTGTAAATCAACCCAATCAAAACCCTCAGATTCTTTTAATCTAAACTCCTCATCTGTAAACATTGGTGTGAATTGGCCTGACTTTATTCCCTCATCAAATATTATAGGGTTCATAAATAATTCAGAATTAAGTGGGTGGTCTTTTGGGTGTGATGGGTATGGTCTATAACCTGAAGGGTCATCGACAATTTTAAAAGTTAACCCTGTCATTGGTTTTTCGTAAGAGACCTCGTAATCGTCTTGTTCTATAAACATAATAGTTCTTATGATATCGCCCCACTTATTTTTAAATTTCTGACCATATCTTAACATTGTTGCGTTAAATTCAGGTTCAAGATCTTCAATCCATTCTAAATCTTCAGATTCTGCCATACGAAGTGCGGTTAAGTATTTTTCTACAGGACCAGCAGTACAGCCAACCTTCTTTTTAGAAGATTTTTTATAAACACAAGTTTTACCTTTGTTTTTTCCTGTACCTTTCTTGGTAAAATACGGCATAATTATGGCTATTTATTGATAAATATCTTTGTAGAAATAAAAAATAATATTATCTTTGTTATATGAAAAATAAAGATTTAGACTGGATAGAAAACATAGAACCAATAATTCATTTTGAGAACTTGGTATTTAACCCACATCCTAATGGTTTAGGTGGTGTTCAAGCAACAGGTAAATTCCCAATAAATGGTAAATGGTACTCCGTTGTTGGTGGTGGTATGGGTTTATATGGTGATGGTGTTACCACTTTTGAAGTATGGGGTGATGACATGGATGATGTAATAGGCTACCTAACAAAAGATGAAGTGGAAGAATGGTTGTTGGATATGCAGAAAAATTAAAGTAAATCATTAATTTTATCTACCACTTCCCCTAACTTAGTGTATTTTTGTTGTTCATAATCAACTATATCTAAGTTAGGGTTAGCCGATATTCTAATAATATTATCACTAAATTCATGCCAAACAGGAGTACAATCACTAATCATTACTACTTTTGTATTAACTGCCCAAGCCAACCAAGATAAACCACTAGAAACTCCCATAAAAAATTCTGCATGATACAACATATAAGCCACATCCATTATTGGTAAATTTTTATCTGTTAAATCAACCACATTGACCAAGTTAGTTTTTTCTTTTGAAATAACCACCACTTTATAACCTTTTGAGTTTAAGTAGTTAACCACATTCTGCCAACCACCCACTTCTTTCCAATATTTTTTATCAGAACTAGCAAATTCAGAAATACAAACGTACTTTTCTTGAATATTTCTTTTAGTATCTACAAATAATTTATCTAACTGAGGTCTTATTTCTTGCCAAGGCAGATTTAATAAATGAGAACCAATCATTTGTAAAGGAACTTTCTTATAAGAAACAGGGGAATAAATTTCATCATTTCTATTAGCACCAATATAATATTGTGCATAAACATTTTGTATCACCGTATTAGGTTCAACAAAAAGAATATTAGGATAAAGATTAACAAATAAGGGATTATGAAAAGTAGAACAAATAACATTACAGTCCCATTTTTTTCTAAATTCCTCAACATAAGCAATCCAAGCTATATTATCACCCAAAGCAGTTGCATCCATTTTAATAAAAACTGTTTTTCCTTTAGGGTTAAACTCTTCAATAAAAAATGGAATATCTTCCCCTTGACGATAAACTTTGATTAACCAATTAATAGACCATTGTTTACCACTAGTGACTATTTGGTTAGATTGACAATTAATTACATTTGTTTCATTAGTTAAAAGATCAATAAACTCTACTTTATAATTAATATTAACATCATTGGTAATGGTTACTTTGGGGGAATCACCTTTTTTAGGTTGGGTTGAGACAAATGAAACTAAAACTTTTTCCATTTAATAAAAATAAAATTTATTCACAAAAAATAAATATTTATAATAGAATGAGAAGGTTAATTAAAAAAATATTAAGAGAATCGGAATTAGATTGGATTAAGGATAGCAACCCTATTTACGATAATGATTATTATATTGATATAAGAGGTTTGGATAAGGAAGAAAAATGTAAACTACAACAAATTATTTTAGATTTTGGTTTTGAATGGGCTATGCTCAACCCATATAAAATAAATCAACAAGCTTGTTCAGATAGTAATATTGCTTACACCCTTTATCCAACAGGAAAAGAAAGAAGAAGAATTTATAGATCACCAAGCACTTTTGAAGAATTGGGAAGTCCTGATTGGCAGGTTTATTTAACTCATCAACAGTTTTTAGATTTGGTAGGAAGAAGTTTAAACGATTAAATAATAGGATAAAGCTGAATTAAATCATCGGTAACCCAATAAGATTCCACCCATTCCCCGATTTCAACATCCCAAAAACTTAACTCCAAAGAAAGTTTATCATCTTCAAAAAATTGTTCATCAGCACAATAAATATCTTCAGAGGATAAATATGTTTTAGCTGTGACCTTGACCTCATACTTTTTATTTTCATCAATTAATTCAAGGGAACAATCATCAGCTATTTTTTCCATCATTACTGGATCCAAAACTTTAATCCCATATCTACCACCTATTTTGGCATCTCCAAATGGAACATGGACTGGGATTTCATCAACCCATTTCCAATCTAATTCAGATTCCTTTAATATCTTTCTAATCAAATCTTTCATTCCATTATAAATATCCAACAAAATAAAAAAGGGGGTAGGGGGTTCACGGTTAAGCCGCCAATTTTTTTTAATTCCACATTAAGAAGAAAACTTAAAAGTGGTGTAAAACCAATGACGAGGCTTAATACCATCAGCAAAAGATTTAAATTTAATATTACCATTCGCAATACCCTGCATTAACTGAGAATTAGAAAGAATAAAATCAGAACCATCAGATAAATCCAAAAAAATACCTTCATCTCTAACAGTAGTAATTATACCATACATACCATTATTATATTCCAAAACATCTCCCACTTTAAATAACATAAAATAAGAATAATCAATATAAAAAAAGAAGTCAATAAAAAGGGGGGTCAAATCAAAAGCCGCCAATTTTTTTTATTTCCACATTATATGGATATTTATTAGTATGAACCTAAAAAGAATCATAAGGGAAGAAATGGACGACCTGCAATGGATAATGGATATTAAAAGTTATCCCACCCTACAACAACTTTTCGATAAAGGAGAAATTGAAGAAGGTGATGTTTTAGTTTTAAGAGGTGAAATAGAAAGCGGAACAAATGAAGAAATAACATGGGTAAACGATTTTACCATCACCGTTGATACTAAAGGTGAAACACTGGATACAAGTAGTTTTGATTTAGACCCAAATGAGATAGAAGCAGGAAAGGCTATGAACTTAAGTGATTACATCAATGTAACTTTTTTAAATAGTGATGGCAATCTAGAGGTAATTAGAAAAAATAATAAATCAACCCAATTAACAGAATCAGAAGACCTGCAATGGATTAAAGATATTAACCCCATCCCCGAATTGAAGGTTGGAAGTTGTTTTGTAGATGTAATGGACCCGGCACAAAGAAAGTGGGTGATAACCCATTTTAAAATGACCCCTG
>Ga0208644_1001493_pt1 | contig 19483 bp, 27 predicted proteins | sample VirMetDEL_Nov_18_FD_184517 | JGI IMG/M metagenome (GOLD analysis project Ga0208644, IMG submission 184517) | Aqueous microbial communities from the Delaware River and Bay under freshwater to marine salinity gradient to study organic matter... | ecosystem: Environmental > Aquatic > Marine >...
GACGGACTGGTGGTCGACGGGACAATAAATGTCTCAGGTGACGCAACACTTTCAGGTGCAACAAATCTTGGATCTACTCTGGCGGTGCCTTCAGGATTGACAACTCTTTCAACATTGAATGTTACAGGAGCAACGAGCCTAGTGGGCACGACCACCATAGACAACATCACGTTCAACGACAATATTATAGCAACAAGCTCAAACGCTGACCTGAACCTCACACCGGGCGGTACCGGAACAGTGAACATCAGCAACCTGACAATAGATTCTAATGTCAACATAACGGACAACACGATCACGACCACGCAATCCAACTCAGACCTAGTGCTTTCAGCGAGTGGAACAGGGTCAGTAGTTATGTCCAAAGCGGACATCAACAGTGGTGCCATCGACAACACCGTGATCGGTGCGACCACACCGGTGGCGGCGACATTCACAACATTGGCAACCACCAGCGGAATGACCATCGATGGTGTGACCATAACAGACAACACGATCTCGTCAAATGCCTCCAACGCCGACCTAGAACTTTCAGGCAATGGCACGGGCACGGTGTCCATCAGCGGTTTCAGTTTCCCAACGTCAGACGGTTCAGCGGACCAGGTGCTGAAGACGGACGGTGCTGGCAACATAGGATTCGTGACCATTGCAAGTCCATCCACATTGAACCACTCAGAGATCGGTGACAACACCGCAACTGTGGCCACATCTGCCACTACCGTCATAGACAGTTGGTCCAGTGCTTCGTACAGGAGTGCCAAGTACTACATCTCCATATCAGACGCCACCAACAGCAGGTTCGAGATGGTGGAGGCCACGCTGGTACACGGACCAAGTGCTGACAGCACCACGGAGGCCTACGTTACCGTGTTTGGAAACACCGGTTCTTACACTGATCCATTATGCACATTCACAGCGGATATTGATGACGGAAACGTGAGATTGTTGGCGACGAATATAACCAACGACAGCACCGTGTTCAAATTCCAGAGAGTCATAATAGACCTATAATAATTACATTAGGTTTATAGAATCTACGATAAATACCCATAACAAAAAGGATTAACATAAAGTATGGCTAGACAAAACATCAACATCGGATCAAGTGCAAACGACGGCACGGGAGATCCGCTAAGAACAGCATTTGACAAGATAAACGACAACTTCGTAGAACTTTACGGAAGTGACAACGACATCAACACACTGGACGCGAATCTAGATGTGAACACGTTCGCAATCACAACAGGGGTCACCAACGGTGACATCACTGTTACTCCAAATGGCACAGGTAGCATCAAACTGGGTGCGATGAAATTCGTTGGCACAACAATGAGTTCTGACGATTCGACACAGATCACAATAGCAGAAAACATACAGACAACAGGCACGTTGAATGTGGCGGGTGCGGCAACGATCACAGGTGCCACAACTTTGAGCACATCATTGGCACTGGCGTCGGGTGCAACTGTAACAGGTATACTAGACGAAGATGCCATGGGATCAGATTCAGCAACTGCTTTGGCAACACAACAATCTATCAAAGCGTATGTTGATGCACAGGTAACAGCCGCAGATCTAGATTTCACAGCAGACGACTCGACTACCAATTCAATTGATCTCGATTCAGAAGTGATGCAGTTCTCTGGAGGCACTGGTATAACCACAAGTGCGACAGGAAACACAGTCACAACGGCAATTGACGGAACCGTTACCACACTCACAGGATCTCAAACTTTAACAAATAAAGTTCTAACAGCACCTACAATCAACGCGGCCACAATGACAGGAACAGTGACCGTTGATAGTATTTCAATGGCTGACAACACAATCACTACCAACGCCTCGAATGCGAACTTAGAACTGGACGCATCAGGAACAGGACAGGTCAGAATCATACCAAACACCACAGTGGTAGGAACATTGAACACGGCGGACGTTGCCACGACAGGTAACACAACTGTGTCAGGATCATTGACCACAGGAACTTTTGCAGTTGGTGATTTGAATATTATCGCAGACGGTACTATCACTTCTGACACAAACGGAGACATTGCGATCGATCCGGCTGGAACAGGTGCTATCGTACTAACAGGACCAATCACTCACGCAGGAACACAGACCACAACAGGACAACTTAATGTTGACAACTTGAGATTGGACGGCAACACAGTATCAGCGACATCAGGCGGTATCACACTATCACCTGCCGCAGGACAGAACGTTGCGGTTGGCGGTACCAATGTTAAACTTACTGCCGCTGAGGCAAACTTCACGTTGATGGAGGCCACAACTGTAAGAGCAGATGCTTTACAGAATGATACATCAGATGGTGACATTTCAATCAGCACACAGGGTACTGGAGTTGTGGATCTTAACACGGCCACACAATCAACTGTGGGATCGGCGGGAGGTGCATCGGCATTGCCAGGTACGCCAACAGGCTATATCAAGATCAAGATCGCCGGTACAATGAGAGTTATTCCGTTCTACGACGAATCTTAATAGATCATAGCATATCCTTAACAAGGAACAATGAGGAAACACAGAAACGACCACAACAGGCGCAAGTCAGCACATTCCGAGATCAAACGCTTGGAGGAGGCAATACGACGTGAACAGGACAAGACCGCACGGGAGAACCTCAGACAGCACCTGGAACACTGGATTCGTACACAGAATAATAGCCGGTAATCGCCAATAAATACCCGTGTAAGGAGTACAGTAATGGCAACACCAGTGTGGACAACCACGGCAGGTAAAATTGCAACCATAGACGAGCAAGTCGCGTATTCTCTCCAATTGGAGGCGAATACAAGCGATTCAACGGCCATCACTTACTCCGTGATAGCAGGGAGCCTACCCGCAGGAATGCAGGTAACCACAGACGGGCTCTTGACAGGTACTCCGGCTGAGGTTGCCAAAAGAACTCTTTACACCTTCGTCGTGCGAGCCACGGCCGGTACCGCTATCACAGACAGGACTTTTTCATTAGACGTACAAGGTGCGGACACTCCAACTTTCACGACTGCTTCCGGACAACTGCAACTGGACGATTCGACCAGTGTTGGATTGTATTGGGTCATAGACGGTTCAAGTGTTTCTCTACAGATGCAGGCCACTGACACAGACACCAGGGCGGGACAAACACTTGTGTATGAGATTGTTAAAGGCTCACTGCCACCAGGTGTGACCATGAGCAAATCAGGTTTGATAAGTGGAGTCGTACAACTCACAGATGATCAAAGATTTGGAGAGCGTGGAGGATACGACGGAAGTGGTAACGAGGATAAATTTAATGGCACTTTCGATAGGACTGTCACAACAAAAAGCATAAGCAAAAATTTTGACTTCATCATCAGGGTGTCTGACGGCACAAGTTTCGTTGAACAGAACAATTCCATACTCGTATACAGTGCAGACTTCTGGAGGGTTTCGAACACAGCAATCACAATAGATGCTACAGAAATAAATGATTCACCACTCACGATGGATCTCAGTGCCAACAGGAGACCGGTATTCAGGACTGGGTCAGACCTAGGAACATTCAGACACGACAACGCATTGGTTGTTAAAATAGACGTGGAGGATTTTGATCCGCTACAGGGTGATCTAGAGTACTCCATACAGTCTGGTTCATTGCCCGCAGGAGTTTCCATAGACATCAACTCAGGTGAACTGTACGGACAGTTGGCCAGACAGTCGGCGGTAGAGACTGATTACACGTTCACAGTACGAGCCAACAGAGTGGTCTCAACAGGTATAAACGTATTCACAGATCAACAGTTCACTATGAAAGTGATAGGAGAGCTCGATATAGGCATAGCATTTACAACCCCGGCTACAGTGGGAACGCTTAAGGCGGATGTGCCAAGTCTCTTACACATAGAAGCAGTCACTGATCAAGCCGATCGTGTTCTAAGTTACTCCGTTACCTCTGGATCGTTGCCAACAGGAATCACACTCTCTGAGCAAGGTAATCTCATTGGTACAATAGACCCAAGTGATTTCACTGATTCAACAAGAGCCTACACATTCACTGTCACAGTGAGTGACCAATATCAGGCCGCGGCCACTTCAAAAGAGTTCACAGTCAATGTCGACATACCATACACACAGACAGAGTATGGCAACATGTCTGGACACGCCACGTCGTTCATTGACCAGAACATATTTTACAGCATAGCACAGGATCCCAACATCAACTCTGTGGACAACATATTCAGACCGGAAGATACAAATTTCGGAATGAAATTCAAACCCAACATGTTGATGATGTCTGGCCTGGAGTCACAGACATTGACTGCATTCCAGCAACAGATGGAACAAAACCATGCCCCTAAGACATTGTACTTCGGTAACATTAAAACGGCGGTGGCCAAAGAGGGAACAACAACAAAATATGAGGTGGTTTATATAGAAATCAAAGATAACATGGTAAACGCAGACGGAGTTGCAGTGTCCAGTGCAGTAAAACTGCGAGATGCCGTGACCAAACCTTTACTGGGACCAAGGTCATCAAGCATGAACGCCACAGCAGACTATGTCGACTACGAAATTACAACAGACGGGGGACTATCTTTCAGCACATCAGGATCTAAAGTGAGATATGCCAACCAGTTGAGTGCAGATCTAGGATTCATAGAAACTGTGTATCCAAACGCGGTGGCCAACATGCGATCGAGAATGAAGAGCCTCGGACACAAGGAATGGGACTATCTACCATTATGGATGAAAACCACGCAGGCAGGAGACCTTGCACCATTAGGATATGTGACAGCCGTGCCTATCTGCTACTGCAAGCCAGGTAAATCCGCATTGGTAAAGAAAAGGATAGAAGAGAAAGCATTGAATTTCAAGAATATTGCATTTACTGTAGACAGATATGTTGTGAGCAAATCAAAAGTTGCCACAGAAACATTCACTGCAGATGGGACTACAACGAGTTTTGTGGTTGATGAACTTATACACGAGGAGGATATACTTGTCAAAGAAGGAACAAGCACAGTATTCGTGGGACAGGGTGTCACGGCAGACAATAACATCAAACCGACTTATTTGACAGCAGACGGAACACTTAGATCGGCTGACCACGAGTTTGGTATCACCCTCACGCACGATACAACAACCAAGAAAACAACTATCACATTTACCAAAGAAGTGCCATCAGCAGGCACAATAATAAAGGTGGAGAGAAGCAACGATAAATATCTCAAATTTAGGGACAAAGGAATACAATAATGGCGAGTAACATAGTACCAGGAAACATAGACGGAACATATCCAAAGGCAGGACAGGACAACAGTTCACAGGGTTTCAGAGATAATTTCAATTCCATAAAGAATAATTTTACAGAAGCCAAATCTGAAATTGAGTCCATGCAGACTAACAAGGCTAATTTAGACTCTACTAATAATTTTAATGGAAATACTATATCAAATGCAGTTTTAAAAGACAACAGTGAAACCGTTTACAACCATGGTTCGATTGGTAGTGGATCGGTGACGTTGAATCATGAGAATGGTCACTATCAAACACTGACAATCACAGCAGATACCACTTTGGCATTCCTTAACTTCCCAGCAGGAAATTTAGGTAGGATCGTTTTAGACATCACGGTGCAACCAACATCAACAGGAATACTAACTTTACCAAGTGCAGTGATCAAAGCAGACAATGTACATGGAAGTGACGGAACATCAGACCAGGTGACAACAGGACTAGGCAGATTCCTTTTTGAATTCATGTCACCAGATGGTGGCACAACAGTGCTGATGCACCAGCTCGGCAAACAGTACGCATAATAACCAAGGAGTCTTATGTACTTCCATCCATTACAAGAAGAGATAGGTAACATGAGCGATGAGGACATCTCCAAGAGAATAAAAGAACTTTCACGTAAGGTAGGGACAGCCAGGAGATTTGGCAGAAACCCAGAGCTGTTGGCACAACTGCAACACGCACTCGCCACATACCAGAACGCCATCAGAGAGAGACGACTGGAGGCATGGCACAAGAACAACAAGAAGTTAAGGAACGAACCAGACCTAGGTGACCTGGTCAACATCGACTAGTAAATAGTTTTGATGTCAAACACATTCACCTGGAAGACAAAATTCAAAAGTATAATCATCGTTGACGGCGAACTGTTCGCCAATGAATACAAACTGAACGTATCACTGACACCACACACTGCCAGCCTTAAGGAGCAGACAGATTACTTCGAGAGACTTAAGAATCTCTTCGAACAGGTTTTCGCAAACACCATCACCACATGGAGAGACGAACCACTCTACCAAACTTTAAAAAAGAGTACGACAAACAGATTCATTGAATTACCAAAACCACCCTATGACCAGATCATGGCCGCGGTGTGTTTCTGCAAGGCCAACAGCATACTGGACAGCAAGATCGTTATCAATCACATTAAATTGAGTTCATGGCAGGGAGATGGTATTACCTACACGGTTGACAAAGACAGCAAAGAGCTTATACTGTTAGATAGGCCCGATTGGTTCTCAGCCAAGTTCAGCAAATTTGATCCATGGTGGTTGAGGGCAGACACGGCAACATATGATCAAGAACTCGACAAAGGCATCTACACAGGACACTTCAGTTGGAACAATCAAGAGATTCCTGTTGACAAGAAGCACGAGTATCATGCTAAAATATTTGAGTTCCAACCAAAGGTGTTAGATGGCGGCAAAGACAAAGATAAATGATCACGGTGATGTGATATTCTCGGAAGAGGATGTGATTGAGTTATTGTACACGGATCCCCACTTCGACATATCAAAACTGTACTTCGACAACATAAACAAATATTCCGAAAGTCTCAAAGAGTTAGGCATAGATCTGCCCGTGATCAATACAGCACCCAAAAGACCAACACCCGCAGAATTTGATAAGGAGAACTGCGACAACTGGCACATGCCTGACAAGTATTACCAAATAAATGTACTTCAATGGCTTTTAGACAAATGCCAAAATGATGAAGAGAAGATGAGGGTACAGATGGAGTATGATCTGTTTGAGAAAAAGAAATTCATACGTGTACTACAGTTCCTGATCTATTTCGTGGACACTTTAAGAGCAAACAACATGGTGTGGGGAGTTGGCAGGGGATCAAGTGTGGCCAGTTTCTGTCTATTCCTGATAGGAGTACATAAGATCAATCCCATGCTGTACAATTTAGACATCACCGAATTTCTTAGAGATAAGTAATAATATAGGAGTTTAACGATATGGTAGCAAGAGCACCCAGAAAAAGAATGTACAGGACCATGCAGGGACGTATGGTGGACATAGAGAAACTTAGAGCGGCCAACGAATCAGTACAGGCAGTTGGTAATATGAATGTGAACGCCAGGGGAGATGTATTGGGAGCAGGCGGACAAGTTGTGACACCAAAGGAACAGATCATCAAGAAGTACTACGAACAACCAAAAGGCATGGTCAGTGACACACCAAGCAGAGGCAAACCAACGCCGGCGCCCAAGGCGGAGCCAGTGAAGACTGTACAGAAGATGACACCGGTTGCGGCAAAACCAGCACCAAAGAAAACGGTAGCACCACAGCCCAAGAAGGTGGAAGTAAAGACAGTGGAAACCTTCAAGCCTAAAGCAGAGAGCACAGCCAAAAGCGGTATAGACGCGGCACTTGACGGATTAGAATAAATCTTATATAATAATCCTATAATGGGACAACTAGAAGACTTACAAGCAAAAGGTTTTGGATCACACGGTGGCAAGGAATACACAGTTGATTACGACATCACACCTCTCAAGAAGAGGGTGCTAGTTTCAGACATGCACTTCGGTGAGACAAAGACCAAAGGCGGAATCATACTCACAGACGACGACGGATCTGAATCAGGAATACACCCTAGATGGGGTAAAGTATATGCTATCGGTGATCAACAGGAAGACGTCACAGTGGGACAATGGGTAATGGTCTCACACGGAAGATGGAGCAGGGGATTCAAGGTCAAGAAAGAGGGCGTGGAACTAGAAGTACGCATGATAGATGAGAATGATATCCTACTCGTTTCAGACGAGGAGCCTGAGCAGAACAGGACCAAGGCCGGCTACGTGAACACAGGTGGCATGAGTCAGATGACTTCACTACCGGGCAATGATTAAACTGCACATCTGTTACGTCTGCAACAAGCAATTCATTAACGCTATATACTGGTACGACAGCCTACACGACACCAAGTATGACAAGAGGATAATAAGACCGTTCTGCGGTCCACCGTGTGCAAACAAGTACAGAGAGATATCCGATGTCAACGACTACCCACAACGCAAACCTCTACCTAGGGGTGAAGAATGGCGATTGATACAAAACATAGATGATATAGAGTATGAAACAGATTAAGATTAAAAAAATAAAAGTAGAAATAGGTAAATTAGTCACAATGGCAGAGATGGGACTGGGCGTTGAGAGACCTCTCAACAAAGAAAAACGTGGGTGGATAGCAAGGCTCAAGAAGGACGGCGCCTGGGATCCAATACTTGTCACACCAATAAAGGATTCAGGATACTATCTACTCACGGACGGATGGCACAGATTGCAGGCCGCTAAAGGTTTAAAGAAGAAAACAATAAATGCACTACAACTGCCAGCCGATGTAGGATTGAGCATGGCAAAGGCCAACAAGATCTTGCGTGACATAGACAGAGAACATGGATTCCGACTACACTGTAGTGACATCATAGGTCATTGGGCCATGATGGAAACAATGTTTCGAGACTAACAATGATCAAATCAAACAGTTTTAAAAACATTATATTAGATGATCTAGAACACATAAAATTTGGTCGTCCTGCATACGTAAGAGACCGTTGTTATAAAAATGATCCTGCTAAAAACATCAAAACCTTTTTTCATCTGGAAGAATTATTGTCCCACACTTTCACTAAGAAATATAATTTGATATATCATAATGATAGTCTAACACACGGTTGTGATTATACGTATACAAAAAAAAAGAACACAGATGTTATAAACAAGATACTAATCGATAATAAAGGCAAAGTTTTCATGGTTATCGATATTGACAGTTTTGATCATTTTTCTTTGACACAAAATGATAACTGTCAAGTCTGGCCTAGGAAATATTTTTCTCCTTTTTATTCATGGACAAATCGTGGATCTAGAGATGAATCTGTTATACAAGAGAAAAGACAACACTGGTTTTGTTCAATACTAGGTAGAAGCGATACCTTTAGATCGCTTATGTTCAATTGGTTCTTAGATAAGGGATTGGATAAAAAGAACAAGGTAAGTTATCTAGCATATGACGTAGAAACTCGAAATATAAAATTGAACAATGATCAAAAAGAGAACTTTATCCGAACCTATGGCGATCCGCAGTACAAAAACTTGATTCCCTTCAATAATTTTGAGTCAAGGGAAAAAATTCCTGTCGACAATAAAGGCAGAATTGACAAGGTAATGCCACTTTATGATTGTCTTTTTAATATAATAGTTGAAACTTTTGCCACGAATGGGGGTGCTTTCCACACCGAGAAATCTCTCAATTCAATCTTGTATGGGCACATACCAATTATTTTAGGAGGCACGGGCTCTATGAAGAGAATGCAAGACATGGGAATAATCATTCCTGATTATATACAGTGGTCAACGTGGGACGATGTCCCCATGGATCAATTAAATTACCGTAAACAGGATATTGTACAAAGACAGTTGACAGACTTTTTCACCAAACATAGCATCAACGACATCGCCACAGATTGGTATCCTTACGCTTTAAGGAATTTTAATAAATTCAATAATCTAGAAAATGAATGTGCTAAAGAAGAAAAGGAAATTTGTCGATGGATACTTACTACCACACACAATCTTTCAAACCCTAAGTACCAATATCTATACAATTAATTGTTCTGTTGTTGACAAATAATCGATCAGCGTTATAATTTACAAATGATACAGCGTTTTGGCTTCTGTTGCAAATGGCTCAATGACGAGTCGGAGTTTGGCGGCATGAAAGTAAACGCCAAGGACCGTGATCTAAACGGCAGAAGCACCACCATGCGTTGGCTACGAGAACACAAGGACGAGGCCGAACAGCGACAGTGGGACATCATGACTCACAACACCACAGCCGCACGTAGGTTGATAGAACGTGTGGGCACACTTCCTCCGGAAAGAAGGATGGTGAGGCTTGGGAGCGAGATGTTGCAAGGCTACACAGAGAAAGACTGGAAGTCGTGGTGGCAACAACCCAACATACAGAGTCACCTAGAAGATCTATTCGCACCAGTTGGTGAGATGGCAAGGAAACTAGATGTCAAGGTCAGTTTCCATCCAGGACAATTCTGTGTGCTGTCAAGTGCGACTCCAGACATAGTTGAACGTAGCATAGAAGAATTCGAATACCATGCGGACATGGCAAGATGGATGGGTTTTGGTAAAAGTTTCCAAGACGGTTGCAAGATAAACGTACACATCTCAGGCAAGCAAGGACCAGACGGCATAATAAAAGCATTGCCCAGACTATCGCCCGAAGCAAGGAATCTAATTACAATAGAAAATGACGAGATGAGCCATGGACTGGAACAGTCGTTGATGCTGGAGAAACATCTAGCATTGGTTCTGGACATACATCATCACTGGATCAGAGATGAGGAATACATAGAAGCCACAGACGACAGGGTCAAACGTGTAATAGATTCGTGGCGTGGTGTGAGACCCAGTATGCACTATTCATATTCCAGAGACGAACACCTTGCGGTTGCAGGACTAGGTGACCGGACACACACGGAAATGCACGACATCAAGATGTTGTTAGCACGTGGTTGCAAGAAACAGAAACTGAGAGCACACTCGGACCTATTACCAAACAAGAAGGTAAATGATTGGGCACTATCGTTCTCGGAGAACTTTGACATACAAGTGGAGGCCAAAGGAAAAAACATGGCGACCGAACAATTATATAGACAAGCGAAGGAAACTTCTGTAATATAATACATATGAAAGATTTATGGGTAGAAAAATACAGACCTAAGACTCTGAAAGAGTACGTGGTCAGAGACGAAGCACAACGTCAACAGATACAATCTTGGATAGACGACAAAGCGATACCACACTTACTATTGAGTGGTGCTCCTGGTGTGGGAAAGACGACACTTGCGAAAGTTCTGTTCGGTGAACTTGACGTCAGCAGTTATGACATCTTGGAGATAAATGCTTCGAGGGAAAACTCCGTAGACACAGTGAGGGAGAAGATCAACAATTTCGTACAGATAATGCCTTTTGGTGCATACAAATATGTGTTGCTTGATGAGGCAGATTACATGAGTCCAAACGGACAGGCGGCGTTGCGTGGTGTGATGGAGATGTATCACACGTCAGCGAGATTCATACTGACCTGCAACTATCCCAACAGGGTGATACCAGCACTGCATTCCAGATGCCAAGGCTTCCACATGGAGACCATAGACAAGACGGAATTCACGGCGAGGGCGTGTGAGATATTGATTCAAGAAGGCATAACACCAGACATAGAAATATTAGACACATACGTGAAGGCAAGTTATCCAGACATGAGGAAATGTATAAACATGTTGCAACAGAATTGCAGGGATGGAAAACTAATGCCACCGGCGTCGGGAGATTCAGGACAACAGGATTACAGACTGCAGATGGTGGATCTGTTCAAACAGGGCAAGATACAGGAAGCAAGGAAACTTGTTTGTGCCCAAGCGAGACCAGAGGAGTGTGAGGAGATATACAGGTGGCTGTATGACAACCTTGAAATCATATCCAAAGATGAGGACGCACAGGACAAGGCAGTGCTAATTATCAAGCAGGGATTGGTTGATCACTCGTTCGTAGCAGATCCTGAAATCAATCTAGCAAGTGTAATGATCAAACTGGCGAGGTTACAAAATGGCTAAAAATATCCAGTACCTAGGACGTGTGAAGTTACCTTTTGACAAAATACTAAAGGTGATACATTTAAAATCAACAAAGGTAAACACCACCTATGACACCGAAGACACTTGTCACAATGTAGACAGAAACAAAGAGCAGTTGGCATTCAGTAAAAAAATTTTAAAGTTATATCATCCAAAAAAAAATATTGCCTATTTTCATAGGTATACTAATCAAACACTGTCTGACATGATCCCAAACAGTTTCTGGAAGAAACACAAGATGGACAAAGCAACTTGTCGTATATCCATCATGAGGCATCCTCCCGGGACTGTAAGCATACCACACATTGATCGTTACTACAATGCTAGGAAAGAATTAGGGCAAAAAGGACTTGATGCCACAAAGATAAGACGACTTTGGATTTCTTTGACAGAACCAAAACTGGGTCATGCTTTGTTTGTTGGCAACGAAGTTGCTTATGGACTAAAACGAGGTACTGTACTCACATTCAACAATGATATTCCACATTCGGGGTGCAATGTTGGATACGAAGATAGATACGTAATGACACTGACAGGATACTATGGGTAGCAAACACAACAAGAAGAGATTCTTCTGCGTCAAGTACATAATCAAACCAGACAAGAAGTTCGATGAATTCGTTGAACTGTCCAAGAAGAAAATAGGACCAGGCAAGATGCTGGAATACACAGTGGTGCTTGATCTCGTCAACAAAGAAGTGTTGAAGAACGAACTACCAGGTATACCCGTCGCACAGCGAGACGAGATCCCCTATGAACGTATAGAACAGCACTACCGACAGTGGTACGCTGAAGCGATGGATCAGTTCATCAAATAGCCTGATTGTACATACGCTTGAGCATGGCCAATTGGCTGGCTCGCCATAATCTCATCAACACCCTCCTTCTACGTCTGTCCTTCTGTTTCCTTATCTTGAGCCAATTCTGATTCTGCATGTACAAGTTCACACGCTTGTCGTACACTCGTTTCTTCCTCATTAGTTTCCATAGTTTCCGTTGGAATAAAGGTCGCATTTGTAGGCCGTTTGATGATAACATAAGGTTCCTCATAGGTTGTGATTGATTTTGATTTGATGTGTCTTTGTCGACTCATGTACAAATACTTACTATCAAATTTCCAGATTAAGTATGCATATTTTACAACACAGATATTTAGGATAAATAAGAACTATGCATGACGTCTTAGACATAATCAAAAACGTACAATCGTTATACGCCGTAGGACCTACTTTGGGCATACTCAAAGACTTTGAGAGGGTCGTGGACGAGCTGGACGTGTACGTGTTCCAGAACTGGGAGGACGGAGAATTACTTTCAGGTCCTGTGGATTCAAGACACTTCGTCACATGTTCATTCATGTGGCCAGCGGACAAGATGCCAGATCCAGCAGGCGGAAAAAGATTATTAGACAGAGGTTGTAAAGTGACCTACAAACGAGACGAATTAATGAAACCAAGACAGATCAAATCACCTGAGGACTACAGACCAGGCACAACAAAAGGCAAGATAGATGCCCATGACATATGGGTGGTAGAGATCAAGATGCCAAAGGCATTGATTGGTAATTTCAAACACGGCAAGGACGAGATCGAGGGCCAGGACGAACAGGCACAGGCGTCTGGAGATTTAAGTAGTTTAGATGACATTAGTTAATGAAGGATTGAAGGCCGGAGACTTAGACGGAGTCGTTTCCAAACGATTCTCGGTTGACCAATTCAAATCCAAAATGGGTGACGACAAGAACATCATGGTCTTGGCGTTTACGGTTGACGGAATGGCACCTGCCAAGGACCTGGAACGTTTCGCAGAGACAGGATACAAGGAAGTGTTGGACGCGGATGCCACACCGGGCACACTGGAAGACGGCAAGCACAGGGTTTTCGTTGAGTTCGCAAGGGTTGAAGCGGTGGATCAACACATCAGGAAGTTCCTGGATGATCTTTCAAAACTAACAAACATCGAAACATTCGAATTCACATACCACAAGAGGACCGTGCCATTCGAGGCCAGTGCTAAAAATCTAGCAGATGTGCTACCGAGGACACCAGAGGCATACAATCAAAAGATCAATTCTCTGAAACTTGGTGAGATAAAGGATTTCTTTGACAGGTTCCAGATGATGGAGTTCAAACTGGACAACAACATGGTTCAAATAAAGAAACAGAACGCGGACACATTGAAATTCGAACTACACGCATTTGGCTCAACCAACATGATCATGAACGAGATCAGGGCATTCAAACTGGACGAGTCAGCGATGAGCGAATGCATGTACCTGACCAAATACTTTGGTCCATATCAGATCACCAAAACCACGGATGATAGATTCATCTTCAGCAAGGATGGCCAGTCAGCACTGATGAGCAAAGCAGGTTGGTAATATTTAATATACGCACTTATTGATAAATAAGTGTATGAGATTAAGCACAAACTTCACACTAGCAGAATTCACAAAAAGCCAGACAGCCACAAGGAAAGGCCTAGACAACACACCAGGTGCGGAGCATCTTGAAAGTGCTAAAGCACTTTTTGAAAATGTTGTGCAGAAGGTCAGAGACAAATTTGGCGTTACAGTGATCAACTCTGGATACAGAGGACCAGCACTGAACGAAGCAGTCGGTGGTTCTTCTAAATCGCAACACTGTAAAGGTGAGGCCGTGGACATAGAATGTCCAGGCACAGGAAATTATGATGTTGCCAAATGGATATCCGAGAACTGCGACTTCGACCAATTGATATTGGAATTCTACACTCCGGGCATACCTGATTCAGGCTGGGTACACGTGTCATACAAGTCAGAAGGTAACAGAAAGTCTATTCTGACTGCCATGAAGGAAAACGGTAAAACCGTTTACAAGCCTGGTCTTATCCAATAAATACGTACATTATGTTTTCAACGATAAAGATGGCGATAGCCATAATGCTGATCACTGGTATAGCCGGTGCGGGCGTTTATGTGATGAAACTGCGGGCAGACAACGCCACACTCAAGGCCAATCAGATAGAACTGGAAAAGGGCATAGAAGCACAGACAAAGTTGATAGAACAACAGAAGGTGGACTTCGAGGCCATAATGGAAAGCAACAAGAAACTCAACAATCTCGTGATGACTTTCAAGAAGGACCTAGACGATCTAGACAAACGTTTCAACAAGAAGAAAAGAGATTTTGGCAAACTGGCCATCGACAGGACAGCGGCCATCGAACGAATAATGAACAAGGGTTCCGTGAACGCCAAGAGGTGTGTTGAATTGGCATCAGGTGCCGAACACACAGAAGCAGAAATCAAAGCAACAAGGAAATCGGAGATCAATACGGAATGCCCAAGCCTAGCAAATCCGAATTACGTGCCATATGAATAAATTTTTAGCAATATCATTAATATTATTATTGACCGGTTGTGGCATAGGTGGTGAGAAGAGGATCAAACTGTTCACTGTTGAAGAACCAAGACAGAAGTTGAACCTGCCAGACCCAATGCCTCTTACACTAGAAGACATCAGATGGATTATAATCACGAGTGAGAACGCACAAGAGGTTTTCAAAAAACTAGAAGAAGCGGGTATAGACCCAGTGCTGTTTGGTTTGACCGACAAGGACTATGAACTGTTGTCCAAGAACTTCGCACAGATTAGACAGAAATTACAAGAAACAAACAGCCTACTTGAGGAATACAAGAAATACTACGAAGGAACAGAGGAGAACAAACAATGATAAAAAATTTCAAAGACATAGTGATACTATTGATAACAAGTGGTGTGTTGATACTGCTTGGGGTCATCATCATAGGCGATTATGTGGTGGCACTGGAAGAGAACAGACCAGTGGACGAGAGCGTGATAACACTGATGAAGATGTCGGTCACAGGATTGATCGGAGTGATTGGTGGATACATCGGGGGAAGCAGATAATGTGGACGTACAGAACTAAATTAAAGAGAGTGGTAGATGGAGACACGGTGGACGTGGACATAGACCTAGGCTTCGGCATATGGCAGATGAATGAACGTGTGAGAATAATGGGCATAGACACACCGGAATCGAGAACCAGAGACAAAATTGAAAAGAAATTTGGATTGGCCGCAAAAGCCAAACTTAAATCACTGCTGGGACCAAACCCCGTGTTGCAGACAACCATCAGCAAGAAAGGTGAAGACATGAAGGGCAAGTTCGGAAGAGTGCTGGGAGACTTCATCATAGACGGCAAACAGGTGTCACAGGTCATGTGCAAGGAAGGTCACGCGGTAGCATACTTTGGTGGAGCCAAAGAGGACGTACAAAAACAACACATGAAGAACAGGAAGAAACTAGTAGAAGCAGGTGTTGTCAAAGGTGCAATCGAATAAATACGCACATAAACGAGGAGAGTAAATGGAACTATTAATAACACTAGCAATGAAATTTTGGCAATGGACTGTGCTTATCGCAGTCGTGATCATAGCCGCTATCATCAATGTATTTGACAAGAAACAAAAACCAAACTTAAAATTCAACTTCAAAGGAATGCCGAAGTTACAACCGGTGCCAATCAAGACCAAAGGCAAGGGATTCTGGAAAGGAATCGCCATGTGGTTGTTGTCAACAAGGAACTGGGTGCTTACAGATGACTGGAAGTACAACATAGACGGAAAAGAATATGTGATACCAGCAGGCTTCCAATTTGATGGAGCAAGTATTCCCAAGTTCCTAAGGACTTTCTTCTCTCCGGTTGGTGTGTTGCTGATGGGTGGACTAGTACATGACTACGCATACAAATACAAAACATTGTTAGAAGCAAATAAAAAGAAAACAATGGGTGAGTTGACTCAGAAGAGAGCAGACGAGATCTTCAGAGACATCAACATAATCGTTAACGGTTTCTATTCCATGAACTACCTGGCATACTGGTCATTGAGGATCGGTGGCTTCGTTGCTTGGAACGGACACAGAAAAAGAGACGCTAAAATCAAAGGTGTGAAATAATGGCCGAGCAATTGAAAGAAGACAAGTTGGTTGTTCCGTCGGGCACTGACACAGCAAAGAAAAAAGTGTCCGTTGAACTTGAAGTAGATACCAGTGTTAAAGATCTAGGACCAAACCCATATGCTAAATTAATTCACTTGGCAAGAGCAGTTGACAGTTGGAGAATATTTCCAAGGGTTTTTATCACAACATACATTATACTTTTATACAAGTGTGTGATATGGTACATGGATCTGCCTGCACCAACGTTGGAACAGTCAGGTTTAATATCTATTGTCGTAGGTGCTGGGGCGGCCTGGTTTGGACTATACACCGGTTCAAGTAAAAAGTCCAAGTAATTACCACCGCGTTGACAAACGCACAATCTAGTATAAAATATTAGTAATGAAGAATTATTATGACGTGCTAGGTGTGAATGAACAAAGCACCAGTGCGGAGATCACGAAAGCATTCAAGGACCTGGCCAAGAAACACCATCCAGACAGGGGCGGTGACAAGGACAAGTTCCAGGAGATCAGCGAAGCACACGACACACTGAAGAACTCACAGAAGAGGCACGACTACGACACAATGCGTAAGTTCGGCAACGCCAACACGGGAGGCGGACAGCATCCGTTCTTCAACGAGGACATCTTTGGTGACTTCTTCTCGGGTTTCCAGGGAGGGGACATGGACTTTGGAGGGAGTTTCAACTTCACCAGGGGACCTGGCGGTGAGAGGATATTCAGACAGAACAGGGCACAGACCAGGGGCAACAGGAACGTACAAGTCAGGATGGCCATAAGCATAAAAGAGGCCATGACCAAGAGTGAGAAGACCATAAACTACAAACTGCCCAGTGGCAGGGAGGAGTTCGCGACCGTGAACATTCCAGCGGGTGTGCAACACGGTGTCACATTCAAGTACGCGGGCATGGGAGATGATTCCATAAAGAACTTACCACGTGGTGATCTAATGGTCATCATGAGTGTGTTGGACTCAGACGGTTACACACGCAAGGGCAATGATCTATACACAGACAAGACCATAGACTGTTTCCAAGCAGTGCGTGGACATGAATTCAATCTTAAGACACTGGAAGACAAAATAATAAAAGTAAAAGTACCGTCAGGCACACAACCCAACACCATACTACAGGTCAAGGGTCAGGGAATGCCTGTACACAAAACGATAGGCATACGTGGCAACCTTTATGTGAAGATACACATACTGATACCACAACTGAGTGCCGCGGACTTGAAGAAGATAAAGGACCTATGAGGACAAAGAAGAAATACATACACGTGAACCAACACGTGATCAGGGCAAACAAGAAGCACGGAACGAACGATCCCGTGATCACAATCAAACAAGGTTCAAAGAACACCTACTGCCACGAAGTCGACATCAAAGGACCAAGCAAGATCGTGTACGGTGGCAACGACAAGCCTTTGCTGGCCTGCGGTGCGAGGGTGGTCATAGAAACAGAAGCGGACGTGGAGATAGTGAAATGATACAAGTGTTCCAATACCCACACGAAACACTTATGCAAGTAAGCACAGAATGGAAATCTGAGGACAGCATCGTAGGGTATGACGACGTTGAAAGATTCGAGACAGACATGATCAAACTCATGCTGGACGAACGTGGAATGGGACTAGCGGCAAACCAGATCGGCATTACCAAAAGATTCTTCGCGATAGGTCATGACTCATTTGACACATTCCAAAAACATGCTATAATTTGGAACCCACAGGTGATAAATTCTAGTGAGGAGAAAGTGATCGATATTGAAGGATGTCTTTCTTTCAAAAATGTATTTGTTAAAGTGGAGAGACCAAAAGTTATAGAAGTGCAATATGAAACAACACAAGGCAAAACAAGATTCGCAAAACTCGACGGGATGGAGTCCAAGTGCTTCCAGCATGAACTCGATCACCTTGATGGTATTACGTTTAATAAAAGAGTATCGAAATTACGATGGCAAATGGCAAACAAAGGATAGAAAATGTTAGAAGCAAATGAAGGACTAGAAAACATATTTGAGAACGCAGTCAAGGAAGCGGAGAAAAGAAGACACGAGTACGTGACCATAGAACACGTGTTGCTGTCTCTGATCAAGGACCAAAGCATTGGCACGGTGTTGCACGACTTCAAAGTACAAGTGGGTGCGTTGATCAAGGACGTGGAAGACTACTTAGATACCAAATGCAACGACATCGTGGCCAAAGGGTCAGAACCAATGACCCCTCGTAAGACAGCATCACTGGAGAGACTGATGAACAGAGCATTCACACAGGCCTTGTTCCAGGGCAGACAAGATGTGAGTTCCGTAGACATATTGATATCAATATTTTCAGAGAAGAAGAGCTATGCGGCATTCTTCCTCAAAAAACATCAGGTCAACAAACAGGATCTGATCGACCTTGTGTCCACAGAGACCATACTAGATGAGGGCATGGCAGGCATGGGAGGTCCAGGTGAGGCAGGGCCAGAGCAGAAACTGAGACCCAACCAAGCGGACAGGATACTAAAGAGTTACTGTGAGAACTTGAACCAGAAATACTTTGACAAGAAGATTGATCCTGTGATAGGTAGGGAG
>Ga0208644_1001495_pt1 | contig 19466 bp, 26 predicted proteins | sample VirMetDEL_Nov_18_FD_184517 | JGI IMG/M metagenome (GOLD analysis project Ga0208644, IMG submission 184517) | Aqueous microbial communities from the Delaware River and Bay under freshwater to marine salinity gradient to study organic matter... | ecosystem: Environmental > Aquatic > Marine >...
GCCGTGGTATAAACTGAGAAGTGCGAATCTGCCTATCTGTAGCAATCACAACAATGTCGTTAAAAAAATAGCTGCCTGCATATGCTGTGCCTTGTCCTTTGTTGCCATATTGCACATACAACGTGCCGCCTTGCTCGATAAATGTATATATTTCACCGGTTGGTTTCTTCCAAAAATAAACAGAATCAACCTTGGAACCAAATAAGATTTCACCGGATATATCTGGCGCTCCATCGTTCCAAGTAAAAGTGCTTGGAAACTGCCACCACGGCTGCAAAGCTCTGTCATTTACCCAGCCACTGGTGTCGCCATTCCAGCGCATGTTGATAATGCTGCTTGCTGTTGTCATTGGTGCATTGATGGAATCATCAACGGCGCCTGCTGGTATTCTGTCAGTTTTGGAAACTTTCACGGCGTATACCTCAAAGAATTCATCTGATACCAAGCATGTCCACTTGGTGTTCCAAATTGACCACGTTGCACCATAAAATCAATCTTGTCAACGTAGCGTCGTTGCAGCTGCTTTATGTCTTTATCGTATCGCTGCTTGTACGTCATAGCAAGGCTTTGTGCTCCTAGCTTTAAATAAATCTCTTCCAGAGCTTTGTAGACAATGAGCTGGTGAAACTCAAAGGGCATTTCTGGTGAGTCTGTATCAAGCAACAGGTCTTTTGGCTTTTTGTAGTATCGAATAACCGCTTGCCTTATGTATCTAGTAAACTGATTGGTTTTAACTATTTTTTCATCAAATCCTGTTACTCTTGGATACGGTCTTATTTGCTGATGTGTTCCATCAATCTCAATATATCGTGCAGAACCGTTATCAAGCTGTGTTAGCTCTGTTATTGCAACTGATGTGAAAGTATCAGCTGCTTCGATAGGTTCAAGATAAATTGATGTGTTTCGCGTACCGCCTTTTGTAACTTGTAACCAGCACGGCAAGCCTTTTCGTTCTCCTGTGGATTGGTTAAAGTTTTTGTTGTAGTATAAAACTTTTCTGTAACCTTCCCATTGTGGAGCAACTTGATCATTGCTTTGATATGCATCCGATTGAATATATTTATCATCCCATCCAAGAAACTTTACAATGATTCCACCGGTTTCTTGTATCTGAAAAACACCAGCTTCTGACAATGCGCTCACTTTGCCTTCTTTCACAAAAGCCCATGCAAACTCATAATAGCCTGCTGGCAAGGTTCCAGAACCAAGCTCAAAATCAATGTTCTCTGCAGCTGGTATGCGTATTGTTGGCGCTGGTATATAACATTCAGGGTAATCGGCGTCATAATCGGCGCGCAATGCAATCGCTTCATCCATTCGAGGCATCAAGCCTGCACCTTTTCCCCATGGCGGCACGGTTCCAGCATTGGTGTTGTAAGGGTAATCTCTCATGCCAAAATACAACAGCTCTGCACAATCTTCTGGAAGGTCATAATAACGCTTTTTGATTTTCCAATTTGAGCTGGTTGGCGTTGAATCTCCCTTGTATGTTTCTGTTAGTAAAACCTCTGTTAAACTGTCGATTCTGGATATAATGTATTCGTTATCATTTAGCTCAATTGGGCAACCTTCCCAAAATTGCTTGTCTGCCAATCTTCCGATTGACGCCGAAAAAACAACGCGTCGATCGCCATTGGTTATATTGGCTGTAAGCGCAACACCGGCGTTGTATTCTGTGTCTGTTGTTGGTGTTATATCCGGTTGGAACCCAATAAAACCAATCTGCGTTGCAAAAGTCCAGCGTTTTGTAGTCCACAGCTGGTAATATGCATCATTTAATAGCTCGTCAAGTTGATCATTGAATTGCTGCAAGTCTGGTGAATAGTCAGTAATGTTCTTTACTTTTTCACGTAGTGCTTTGAGATTCATTGTTGCTCCAAAAATAAAAGGGTAGACAGCACCAGCCACCTACCCCAACATCTTAGCAAAGAAAAGATATTTTTTTAGAATTGCGGATAAATCCAAATGTCTGCAGCGTTTGCAACGTCAGCTTCAAGAGCACAGGCAAAGATTTGCAACAAGTTGTAAGTTGCTGCTCCGCCTTCGTCAATTGCAGTTGTGCGCACGTCAAGACGTCCTGCGGTTGCACCAATTTGCAGCAGGTCACCTTGTGCTGTTGCGCCATCAACATTTGCACCTTCGAAGTATCCAGCAATGCAAACTTTGATTTTATCACCAGCAGCTGCAGCGGCAAGTGCAGCACAGCCAATTGGCAAAGAATCAGTTGTTTGCGCTGCGTCAGCTTTAACAACGTACAAAGCGCGGTTTCCATCTGATTTTGATAAATCTAAAGAAACAACATCACCTTTTGCAATAGCTTCTGAAGCAATATACCATTGGTATTTAGATTTTGCCATTGCTCCTTCTGCAGCTTCATCCATTTTATTAATAATAACAGTTGTTGACATGTCGTCCTCCTAGTAAGTTTCGCCGTCAAAAATGACAATGTTTGAACCAAGGTGATCTGCAATCAACTGCATTTTCACATAAACTTGTGCAGCTCTGGTTGTTGTTCCAGGTACGTGCTCAAAAGGTGAAACAGCAAAATCACAATCTTTGTGCATAATAAGCTTGATAGCATCAAAGTTGATACCATATCCAGACATGAACCCAGCACCAAAATCTGTTGAGGTTCCAGCAACGCCCATGTAAGTATCTTGCTCAACAACAGCACCACCAAAAGCAAGTACCATGCGTCCAGCGTCAAGTGTTTTTTCATCAACATAACGCTCTTGTGCAAAGAGTGCTCTGCGATAGTTTGCCATGCAAGCTTCTGAAAGAATATAGCAAGACACGTCGCCCATTGGTGCAACTGATGATGCTTGAATTGCTGCTTGTTGCATAACTCGAATACCATTAGTGCCAAAAGCGCCTTGTACGTCTGCAGCTTGGTTTTGCCAACCAGTAGTTGCGGAGTAGGTTGCTTTGGAGATTCCACCAACAGAATTGTTTTGGTTTCCACCGCCGGCTGTTTCTGCTTCCAAGAATCCGTTGTTAAATCCATTAAGAGTATTTAAGTTGCCTAAAACGCTAGAAGTACCAACAAGAATTTGCTTGTTTGCTTCACGTCGAAGTAATCCCATAACAGAGCGCATGCGAGCTTCAACAATCTTTACAATTGCTTTTTCTCCCATATTCTCAGTTTCTTCTTTTTTGGAAATAACGATTGGAGCAACAAAGTCAATCCAATCATAAACAGCTGGTTGCATAACACCTTGCACTGAAAGTGAAACAGCTTCATAGCCGGTTGGAAGCTCTGTAATGTTTGAATGTTCTGTAAGTGCTAAAGGTCGTTGGATTTTAATACCGCCGTCCTCATATTCAACACCGCCTTTCTTTTTGGCATTGTCAAGGAATGCGACTTTTCTGAATAATTCGTCAACTTCGCCATCACGGATTGAATATAGAGTTGACGACAAAAGTTCATTTGAAATTGTCATTTTAATAACCTCAGTTAATGTTGTAGTTTATTTGTTTTGGTTTGGTCGTGTTCCAGCTTTGGAGTGACTACAACACAAGAGGAATTGCCATTGCAATCTCTATCTGTGTTTTTTTGGAGTATATAGCAAGATTTAGGATTGTGCAAGGATTTTTTGCTTGTGCTCAACCAGAGCTTTGTACAATGATTCCCCAGGACATGTTGAGTTGCCTAAATCCCTGTGACCATATACGTCATTCCAAGTTAGGTTGTATTCAATAAGTAGCTCTTCAATTTTTCCAAACAAACCAAGCGTGCCTTCAATACCAAACTTTTGTGGTTCTGTGACTGGCTCAACCTCAAAGTTACCAACAACACAGATTCCAATTGAGCCTGTATTATGATTTTTGCAATGCGCTCCGGTTTTGTTTATGTTTCTGCCTTTGTGTATTGAGCCGTTTGGATATACAACAAAATGATAGCCTATTTCCGACCATCCTCTCTGCTTGTGCCATTGGTCTATTTTCTCAACCGTGGTGACTGCAGAACCGCTTGCGCTATGATGTACAACGATTGTATCAACTGCTCTTTTTCCCTTGCTCATTTTTTGCGTCCTTGGCTTTTGTGGTATTGGTAGGCTTCCCAAGCGTCACGAAAAACCGGCGTGCCATTGGCTGTGCTGCTTGAACCGGTTGTTGTTTTGGTTAGTGTTGCTCTTCTTTTCTGCTTTTGTTGTTGTTGTTGTTCCATCACGTGCTTTGCTTTTTCAGCGTCAATGCGCGCTTTGGTCAACCAATATGCATCTTCTAGCTTCAACTCCGGTCTTGATTTTAATAGCTCATACATGGGCATTTTAAATTCATCACTGGTTATTTCTGGATGATTGCTTTTGAATCTGTCAAGCTCCATTTGACGTTGCTGCAGCTGCACTTTCTCTTGTGCTGGTTTCATCAGCTCTTGCACCATCAATGCAGCTTGTCTTTTGATTTCTGCTTTTTGTCCTTCTGGTGTGTATAGATCATATTCTTCGTCTGTATTGTATTGTTTCATTTCTTCCAATACAGGATTGTTGACAGCAAGCTCTTGTTGTGTTCTCAATGCTTCTCGTTCTGCTTCGAGCTGTTTGCGAAGGTCTGCAATCTCTTGTGTTTTGCGTGTGTATGAAGCTCTAAGATTGCCAAGATGTTTGCGTACCTCTTCCGGCGTGTGTTGCATCCAGTGGTGCAAAGGCTTCATTCCGGTGTGGTTTGCGTCGTCCTCAAACTCTGCAAAATCTTCTGCAGTTAAATCGAGAAGGTCATCAATGCTCAAAAATGTTTGCTCTGCAGTCTCAACTTCTTCTGCAGTCTCAACCTTCTCAGCCGGTGTTTCTTCTGTATTTGTTTCTTCAATATGAGCTTCAACTTGTTCTGCTCCGGTGTTTGTCTCTTCCATTGTTTCCTCTTTGCTTTGATGGTTTAGTTTGTTCTGCTTGGCTTGCTTTGATTGCAGCAAGTCTTTTTTGTGCAGCTTCTTTGTTTGGGTGATAGCCTTTTACGTTTCGAATCTTCCAGCCCCTTGGAGTTTCATATATTGGCATTATTTTGCAACTCCACCTTTGGTGCCTGTTGTCTTTTTTGAACCGCCGGCGCTCCACAGTTTGCGGCAAGCCCAGTAAGAAGCACCCAGCTTGCTCTTCTTTTCGTCGCAATGGTGACGTGCTCGAAAAGAGCGCCGCGCTCCTGCAGAATAGTTGTGACCATAGCCCGTTGCGCCAAAATGGACAATCTTCTCTTTTCCATCTTCACAGGCTTTTACAACCATTTTTTTGTCTGGCTTTGGAGATCGCTGCGGTTGGTTACATTTCATTTTTGATTTATCAAGTCTTTTCATTGTTCATCCTGTTGGGTAGTTGTAGTCTTTCATTTCAACTCCGCAAAATCTTCAACAAAAATAATAATTTGTTTTTAAAAGATAATTTAGCTCGAAACAAATTCATTTTATTCGAGCGCTGCATAATGCTTTTGTATTCGCTATGAGAAATTGCAATTGTTACAACTTCATCATCAAGCAAAATGCTCACATAATGATACCTAAATATATTTGTAACTGTGCAAAGCTTTGCTATCACATTCTATCCATAAACATTTTATTCATTTCTTCGTCGCTTGCCATTGGTATCTCTTCTTCAACAGTTGCTTCTTCAACTTCTTCTTCCATTGGTGGATTTTTCAAGAAGTTTTTAAATTCTCTGTTGTTGGCAAGGTTGGTGATTTTTCCGGCAAGCAAATTGATTGATTGGTCATCAACTATATCCTCCATTTCAAAATCAAACTGCTCGTCAATAGCTCCTGCATCAACTGCGCTATTTACAGCACCTTGGAACATTCCAAGCACGCGTACAAAATCAGTTGGGAATACTTGCACATCTTCATTGAATGTTGGATAATCTGGTGTTTGCTCAAAGGCTGGTAGCAATCGGTTTGCAGCTGCAACAAGGTTATTCATTGCTTTTGCCGTGAAGTTTCCTCTTGGTGCCATTGCAGCAAACTCTTGTTCGTCAACATCTTCTGCTTCTGCAATCATTCCTTCCATTTCCATATCTTGATCAGTTACTCCAAGCATATCAAGCTCATTTTGTGTTGCCATTTTACTCACTCCAAAGTTTATCAGTTTTTCCAGAAAGTATTTCTTGTGTTGGTGCAAGTGCCTCAACAGCCTCTTCCTTGCTTCCACCACGGTCTATAACGTCAGTATAACGCTTTACAGCTGCATCTTGCTCATTATTTTTTTCTTGTATCGCTGCGCTCTTATCTTCCCAAAAATGAGCTGGCATGTCTGCTTCACAAACAAAGCCCCTTTTTGCCATTATGCGCTCTTCTTCTTTTCTGCTTGAAACATATCTGCCAAGTGCCTGTGAAAGATACCCGTGCTTGTCAAGCCTGTGTGTTTGGCTGGTGCTGTCGAGGTTTGGAACCGATAGCACTGACAACCAGCTTTGAGCTTTGCAACGATTGCACGTCATTTCCTCATTTGCAGCTGCTTGGCGCTTCTCTGTATTCATCCAGGATAAAAACAGCTCGTCTTGAAAGTGCTCACATTCTTTGCACTTGAAATTGTATATTGGCATTACAATCTTCCTTGCAATGCTTGTGCAAGCTGCTCTGCTGGTAGCTCACCACCGGCGCCAATCTCATTTTCTGTTGCCTGTGGCTCTGCTCCTGCTGCTGCGGTTGGTGCTCCTGCTGGTGCTGCTGGTGTTTCAAGGAAGGTTGCAGGAAAGTCATAAAGCCTTATAATTTCTTCTTTCACCTTGTCCATTGGCACACCTAGCCCTTGCAACACTGGCAACAGCTGCACAAGATTCTGCTTTTTGATTGCTTCTGATAATGGAGTTGAAGATTGATCTAAGGCAACAATCTTGAATTTGGCATCAAGATCCTCTGGTGCAATAATCTTTGGATTGTCGTCAACAATGATTGTTGCTGTTTCACCATCCTCGGCAAGCAATGCAATCATTCTGAGATATACCAGTGCAACACCTTCGATTGCTGCATCACGCTCCCTTGCCAGCTTGCCAATCTCTGAGGCGCTATATTGTGCAAGTGCTGTGATTTCTGTGGCTGTGGCTTTTGTCGCCTCGCCTCGCGAAAATGGTGCAAGTATTGAACCACGATTTATATCTTGCTCAATCTGTGCAAGATAGCGGTCAAAGTTACTGCTGTTTGGCTCAACTGGTATTGGCTGTATGATACCGGCAAGATTTGGCTCGTCAACAGGTATCATTGCACCATCAACGCCACTTGTGATTTTTGCCAGCGCTTCACTATCAAGCGATTCTTCCTTGTATAGGTATTGCCGCGAATCTCTTCTAACACTGTTTGCCCAGTATGTACGCAATATGTTTTTCTCATAAAATTGGTCATAAACTCTTGATACAGAGCTTAAGCCTTCCATCGGTTTCTCTGGCTTTCTGGAATAGTACAAAGGCACAATCGGGCAAATTGGTTTGTCATCATATGTGCGCAATGGTATCTCTTCACGCAATAGCAGCTTGTCACCATCAGAATAATTTTGACTCCAAAAATAAACTTGGTCATAGGCAAGGTCATAAAGCTCAACAACTTTAATATACAAGTAATCATCTGGAAGGTCATTTTGCTTGCCATTATACTTTGCGCCTTCGGTCTTAAAATAGTCCTCTTTTGGGATTGGCTTAAAGCTCTTTGCTCCAAACTTCTCGCGCGCCTCTGGAAGGCTTAAAAAATACGTATGTCCACAGAATCTTTGTGATTGCCAGCTCGATGCATCCCTATCAACTATTACTTCCCAGCACGGCAAGGCACGAATTGAAGCTCGCTCAAGCATATCGTTGCTTGGCTGTGGTGCGAGCTTAAAGAAGCTGCTGTAATAAATCAGCGCCAACCGGCTGCCAATCTCAAATTGCTCTCTTTGGTCAAACAAAAATCGGTTGGCAATTTCCTGTGCCATTGCTGGATTCCCATCAACAATGCTTGGATCTTTTCCAACGGCAACAGCAGGATTTCTGGAAAACAACGAAGCAATGAATCCTTCAACGTAACTGAAACAATCAGCCGTTTCGATTCTTATCATATCCTTATTGATTTTCATGTCTGATGATTGCCAGAACCTGTTTTCGTACACATCACGATAGCGTTGCAAGTCTGCCCTTTTATGCTCATAGTAATCGTTGTGCTCAACAAGGATTTGCCTTATGAGCTTTATAATCTCGTCTTGTGATTGTCTAGGCATTGTTAGTATCTCCTATGATTTCCAATACTTGCACCGGCATGTTGGCTTATTTTATCTGCTTTTCTCTGCAATATCCACTTTGGCAAATACATTTCTTTTTTGAGCTGCACGCTATTCAAGCAATACTGGCTCAATGCTTTTGCCATGATATGGTCACAATGCGAATCGTTGTTTTCTCCAAACTTTATTAAACCATTGTCGTCAATCACCATTGAAGCTTCAAGCATTGTTGTCGCGTCAAGATATGATATATGACCATTTCGAATATATGTTCGTAGATTCTCGAAGAGCATGTACTTGGTTTTTAAATTTGTGTTCCAGTGCTTGCCATTTTCATCAAGCCATAGATTGTTGTATCCAAGATTTTGTACGGCTCCAATCATTGCAAGCCCGTGGTTGTTAGCTTCAATCAAAACTTTTGCATTAAACATTTTTGCAATGAGCACAACATATTCAGCAGCTCTTATTGGATCGATCTTGTTGCTCTTCCATTTGAGCACAGTATCACCACGCTTCTTTGAGGTTACATCAATCACTGTATAGTTTTTGCCAACACCACCACCAACATCAACGCCGATTGCATAAACGTCATCTGGATCAATCAACGGCTCCCCTTTTTCATCAACAACAAACTTGTGCCAATCACCAGCTGCATCTTCAATCTCTGCAATCGTAACAAAATCATTGTGCTTGAAAAATGTATTGCCTTCAACTCGATATGCTTCTTGCACGCTTATTGGGTATTCACGAATAAACTTCTCATATCCAAACTTTGCAATCATATCCTGGCGCCAAGCGAGCTGCGAATCTGTGCAGTTGGTTTCATCTTGGAATCTTCTTTCATCTGCATTAAATCTATAGCCTGCTGGATTGGTTTGGTATTCTTCGTGCTGTAACCACGAAAAGAACACAAACCTGTACTTTTCTCTATTGTACTTTCCTGTTTGGTACTTCTTGATTTCCTCGTGCAGCGGATCCCCTTGATGATTGGCTGTGCTCTCCAAAATCAACGGATTGTTATTCACGGCGCTCTTTGCTGTGGTCAAAAGCTCTTGTGCATTTGGAGTGAAGTTAATCTCTGTGATGTGCATATAGTGGATTGTTTCGGATCTTACACCACCATCATCTTGCCCACCGCGTGCATAAATACCAGCGCCATTGTGCTCAAATACAAGCTCTGTGCTGTTGCTGCTCTGCAATGGTGGCTTTAAATCTGCTGGCAAGTTTTCCCACATAAACTTGATTCTTTTCAACAGCTTCTTTGCTGGTGTTTGTTTGTGTGCCATCAAAACAATGACAAGTGGAGTTTCTGCCATATAAGCAAGCCAAAACAAAAACGCCAAAATGATTGTTGTGGCGCCAATCTGCCTTGGTTTCAAAATAAATGTTGTCACCTTGCACATCAAAGTATTTATGATTTCAACCTGTTCTGATGTTGGATTCAATGCAACAATCTCTGCTTCGCCATCCTCACCTTTTGAAACAATCTTCAACAAGCTGCAAAACTTAACTGGATCGTTCAACAGCTCAAAAAGCTCCTGGTATTCTTTGTCAGTCAATCTTGTTTCTCTCTTTCATCTTTTGGAGCAAAGAAGCAAAACCATTGTTGTTTTCTTCTGGTGCTGTTGTTGGTTCCCAGCGGTCAATAATATAACGAGCTGCTTGCATCCTTGTTGTGTCACGTTCTGCATTGAACATTAAATCAATAATGATTTGCTTGGCTTGCTCAACATATTGTGCCATATCAATCTTTTCTGCAACAATCTGGCGCTCTTGCTCTTCTCTGATTTTTTGGCAATACCTGCTAACAGCTGCCTTAAATTGCTGTTTATCTTGCCAGCGATAAAACGTTGACCTTGATACACCAATCTGCTCAATGATGGTGCCGTGGTCTATTCCCTGCGCAATCAATCGTGCTGCCTGCTCCTGTATTGCGTTTAATTTGCTCATAGCTCAAAAAGTCCCATTTTGTTTCAATCAGTATAACATCATTTTTTGGGAAGGCGGGATTGCTCCCCAGCAATCCCTTTTTTTCCCACAAGTCGTTTACCCTCGCCCGTTTTACTCGTTACAGGCTGGTTAAAACAAAGAACATTGCCCGTTGATTCGAGCAAGGTGGCTTGATAGTACAATGATAGTGCTTGCAACTGCAGCTTATCAATCATTGCTCTTCCAAAGCTAAAAATACATCATTCCATAAATCATCACGGTTAACACCTAGCTCATCTGCCAATATACAAACAACTGTATAAGCATTTGACAATCTTGGCTGGCTGCCTGTAACCCAGTGCGCAATGGTTCCACGGCTCAACCCTGCCTTGTCCTGCAGCCATGTCGCCTTCTTGCCAATCTCCACAAGACGATGTTGCACCCATTTGCCAAAATTCATTGCAGCTCCAAAAAGGGGCAAGCTGAATCATCTAAAATCTGTATAAAAGGTTTTAATTCTTGCCCTAAAACAAAATAATATATTTTTGATTTTATTGCAATTTTTTTCATTTTTTTTGAATAAAAGTGTTGCAATACTGTATTAAATATAATACAATATATATATAAACAAGGAGATAAAACAATGTTGCATTTAAAACCAGCTCTTGAATACATCATCAATGATTTCAACACCAAGTGTGCAGATCCTGCATATCTTGCAAAAAACGGCGCCAAGGTTCTTGCGGTTCGTGATTCTATGATTGGTATCAAAAACAACCAAGGTGTGATTGTTGCAGCTGTTCGCAAGTCAAAACCAGACTTTGAAGGCAATGAGTATCAAATCACTATCTCTGAGAATCATTTTCATTGCACCTGTATGGCATACCAAACAAGCAAGCGTGACGCTCTCAATCACAAAGTACCGTGCAAGCACATCATCTTTACGGCTTCATCTGTTGCAGTTTATGCAGCAAAAAACAACCTAATCTAACAACAAACAAAACGGATAAAAAATGAAAAACGACTTTCTTTCAATGCTCGCTGTTGGTGGCGGCTTACTTTTGACAATGCACATTATGATTCGTGTAGGAATTTTTTTCTGCATTTTACTTGGAATTAACTAGGGGGATAAAATGAAACTACAAAACAAAAAACTTATTGACCATTGCCAGCAGCTGCGCTTGCTCATTCGCTCACATGGTCGTCAAGAGGCAAAACTTATATCATCATCATTGATTGTTGCTTTTGAGCAAGGTATGCGCGCTGATATGCAAAATGCAGCGTATTATGAAGCTGCTCACCTGATTGTATTTGACGCTGGAACAAAAGAGCTTGTGCGAGAAATGACAACGATTGATGATAGCTATGAATACAAAAAGCTGCTTGATTCTGGTATTGGTGGTGCTGTATTCCAAAAGCAATTAACCGCCGCTTATTCTTTTGTATTTGGTGGTGAATGATGAAATATATTTTGCGCAATCTGCAAGCCACGCTTCGAAACGATTGCTGCAGAGGTTGGTATTTGGATCCCTAAAGGAGACAAAACCAACCTATCAAACAAAGCTCAAACAACAAAAACTACGGATAACAAAAATGACAGTAAAAAATGAACCTATGACCATAACCCTAACCCTTTCCCCAGCCTTAACAATGGGCGGCAAACCTTACAATCAGGTTACTGCTTTATATCACTTCGCTCTTTCTGGTGGTGATATGAGCATTGAAGAATATGCTTTGGAATGGGGATGGAGCATCTTGGAAACAGAGATTTTCTTTCAAAATCAAAACTTATATGCAACTGCAACAACAACAGCAGAATCCAATTGGCACAAATCTTGTAAATTAATTAATTCTAGTATACATGGTATACCAGTATATGATTCTGGTAATACTGTTGTTGTTGGTATACATGAGAATTTAATTTTAAAAAATGAGAATGATTTTTCATTGGTGTTTGGTGATACCTCGATTGCAGTCACCAGTGATACAGACAAAGGACTATTATTCAAAGTCAAAAACAATGAGCAAGCAATGCAGCTGCTTGAATACTGGCTTTTAAAATGCAAAGAAAACGGCTTTGCTCCTTCCAAGCTACTTGCAAAGGATTTATCTGTTGCATTTGCTTTGGTGATGGGTGGTGATGGCGCTGGTGCAATGATGGTGATTGATTGGGTATTCAGTGACCACCACAGAGCAAAATGGTTACGCAATCAGAATCCGCCGCTGATTCGATTGGCTAACATAGCTCACAAAGGCGTATTTGCTAGAAACAAGGCTTTTGCTGACGATATGAGCACAATGAGTGCAGTAAAAAACAACAATACAAAAAAACAACAATCTCGCTCGTTTGATGATGCAATGTTTGACGAGCTTGGCAATTACATTGGAGAATAAGACATGGCACATCAATCAATAATCAAAGAAGCTCTTGAACGCTTCGCCGCAAACTACAACAAAAACGACGCTTGGATTGAAAGAACGTTGCCGATTTGGGAGCGCGCGCTTGAAAACTGCAAAGACAAGGTTGTGCTCGACGCTGTTGACGAAATAATGTTTCAACCAAGTGGATATGGTACGCCAAAAATCGGTGATGTTCTGGAAGCTGCACGGCGCCTTGGTGGTATACAGGCCGAGAAGGTGCATAAATCTCGCAATTGGTGCAATGATTGCCGATACCACGAAGGGGTGCGCATTACGGTTGCTCGCTACTATCGCAATGATCAAAACAATAAATCAGTATCATCAAAGCGCGTGTGCAGCTGTACGTGCAAGGATGCTTTGGAAGTGCATAAAGGTTTGATGACGTATTTGGAGCGCTTGCAAAAACTGAAGGAAGATTCAAGAATTGATATGCACGAATACTTGTACACTTTCGAAGGCAAAAACGGTTTCACTTGGCAAGAAGAGGATCCGATCGGTTATGCAGCTCATTGTGAGCGCGTGAAGGCTGGCACGATGTTTGGCAAAAAGCATATTTCAAAGGTGGTGCCAAAATGATTTTGTTCAAAGATTGGTTTTCTGGCAAGTTTGAATTTTATAGCTATCAAGAGGCGGCTGATTTAATCGGCTGCTCTCGTAGCAATGTGCAAAACTGGAAAAAGGGCAATGCTCCCAGCTTTTTTTGGGCGCTTCAAATCTGCCGTGCCGTTGCGTATATTGATAATCGTAACTTTACCGAAGTATTGCTTGAAATGAGCGAATTGGAGCTATAATGAACATCATTCATTATTTTGTAGACTGTGAAACTTCCGGCTTTTTTCCAAAGGGCAATGCTCTGCTGGAAATTTGCATTGTTAAAACTGTCAATCGTGAAGAAGTTGCAAGATTTTACTCCAAAATCCATCCTCACCCAGCTGACAAAATAGAGCCGGCTGCGCTTGAAAAGAACGGCTTAAAACCATCAAAATGGAGCAAAGAAGAGGCGCTTGATCCTGTGGTTGCTGCAAATAGAATTAAAGATTTTTTTGAGATACCAAGCAAGGAATCTGGTGATAAATGTTATCTGGTAGCTCACAATGTGCAGTTTGACGCGAGATTTTTGCGCGGCTTTGGAAAAAAACACGATGTTGAAATTGCGTTGCCATATATGCAAATTGACACTGTGCAGCTTGCTGCAGCTATATTGATTCCGCTTGGTTTGGAAAATCACAAAATGGATACAATCCGCCGCTTTTTAGGTATATCCAGTGAAAATGCTCATACTGCAACAAAAGATGTTGAGGATTTAATGTTTTTGTTTGCTCTTCTGGTGCCACCAAAAAGAGATACCTGCAATGCAGCTGCTTTGGCTTGGTGTGGAAACATTGCATATTTGATTGAGCGTATAAAAAAAGCTCTTTGTTGAAGAGTTGGTGAGGATCAACAAAGAGCAACGGATAAAACACAAACAATTATTTTTTTGACTCTATATCTTCTAATATTTCTAATCCTAAAGTCAACAAATCAGTGCCTAATTCTTTTAATTCTTCTTTTGAAAAACCATCTCTGCCATATTTAACCGCTTTGGTTAGTAGTCTTATAACTTTGATGATTGATATGGTTTGTTGTGGTTTCATACTAGCCTACCCTTAAAAACTTTTGTTTGATTTCTGCGCACAATTCCACGATATGATCAACTTTTTGTTCCAGCAAAGATAATCTGCGCTCAACATCAGTTAAATCTTTTTCGAGGGATTGCCTAATTTTTTCTTCTTTGTCTTGATAGCCTCGAATCACGTCATCGTATCTGCCACGAAGCTCTTTGATGTTTGCTTCGTTTTTCGCTTCTCTTTCATCGGCGCGCTTTTGTTGGTCTTTATACTGCCACAACAGGAAAAGTGCAAAAGCTGCGTTGGCACCACCGGACATGATTAGATTACTAATTGGCTCTTCTATCATTGCAGCTCCAAAAGAGGTTGAGCCGATTCGAGGGAAGTGAACCAGCTCAACAAGCTCAAACTATCGGTTAACTCCAATATAACACAGAAATTGTGTCACCGTTGTTTGGTGCTGTGCCAAAAATTACTTGTCCAACACCACCAGTGCCGCCGGTTTCTGAAATTGTGTATTGATCTTGTCCCGATGGTGAGGATGGAACCAGCTGCATTGCAAGCCCGTTTCTGTATGCAACAACACCACCAGCAAAATTTGAATCGATTGCTGAGGAAAGATCAAAAGAAGTTGCTGAGCCGTTGCCCGTGTAGCTTTCATAGTTTGGCAAAAATGCAACTTTTGCTGTTGTAACTGCAGAGTTGTTGATTTTGTCAGTTGTAACAGCTGAATTACGAATCGCCTGAGTAATAACAGCCTCAGAGCCGCCATTTTGATTCAGTTGGTTTGCAGAGATTCCACCATCTGCAACCTTTAGACCGGAAACACCAACAGAAAGTGATGAACCATCAAGGCTTAAGGTTAAATCAGAAACAGCAGCAGAACCATTGTACGCTGTCATTGAAAGACCATTGCCAGCGCTCAAAGAGTTAAGATTGCTACCAAGTGAAACACCAGAGATTGTTGAATTACTGAGCTTTGCATTGTCAATGGAACCAGCAAGCATTGCGTTGGTGACTCCAAGCGCTTTTATTTTAAGATTGTTTGAAACTCCATCAATCTCTATTGAGCTGTCATCAACTTGGACTTCCAAAGCACCAGCATTTGAATCTAATCCACCACCGGTTGCAAGCTTGTCTGCAAGAATGTTGCCGGCAAGCATTGCGTTGGTAATTCCGCTTGCTTTCACTTGGAGCGCGTTGCTTGAAATCTGGATTGAGCTATCATCAACCTGCACGGCAAGATCTGAGCGTGCAGCAGAACCATTGTATGATGTCATTGCCAGTGCTGAACCGGTTACAACAGACAAAGAGTTAAGATTTCCACCAAGCGCAATGCCAGAGATTGTTGAGTTGCTGAGCTTTGCATTTGAAATGGAACCGGCAAGCATTGAATCGGTGATACCAAGCGCTTTTACTTGCAAGCTATTTGCTGAAATTTGAATTGAGCTATCATCAACATTAACATCAAGTGTATTGCCTGTTTTTGTTAGACCATCACCAGCTGCAACCGTTGCGCCGCTTCCTGAAAACTCGGTAAAAGCAATGTTTGTTGATCCAAGTGAAACAGAATCATTAGTACAGACAAAACCTGTATCTGCGTTGACTGTACCTTCACGAACAAATAACGCTGCTCCGGGAAATTCTGAATCTGCGTTCATATCTGAAGAGCGCGACCACGAACCAGAAGCGACCACATAAACACCATTTTCTGTTGCGTCGGTTTGATTCTTAACTAAAATTCTGTCACCTGCAATCAGTGAAACACCGTCAACTGTTTGTGTTCCTGAAAGGGTAATGTTTGCAGTTGTTGCAGCTCGTGCAGATTCTTTGAAATGCAATCCGGCGGCAATGTTGTCCACATATTGCTTTGTTGCAACATCACTTGTTGAAGATGGTACTGCAGCTCGTAATGTTCCAGAGGAAAAATCAAATGATCCTGTGAGATCAATTTTTGCGGCGGTTACAGCAGCTGTTTTCAACTGCTCTGTTGAGATTTGAATTGCCATGTTAATAGCTCCTTGTTTTAATTTTGTACGAAAATAACAACCAAGTTATCGTCGCTGTTGGGGGTAAAACTTGTATTAAAAACTGTGCTAGATGTTTCTGTAATGTCACTGGGCAATTGCAACAAGCCGTTGTGATATACCTGTAATGAGTTAGCTTTATATGCTGGTGAAACAGTGAATGTTTGTGTTGCACCATCAACCTGACTTGATAGGTCTTGCATTTTTAAATCAACTGTTACAGCTCCTGAGCTAGGCGCAAAAGGTGATGCAACTGGCATGTTATTCGCTCCACATGATTGCAGAGTTTGCAAGCGTGCATGTTCCTTGGTCGATTTTTACAAAAAGATAAAAATCTGACGATCCAAAAAAATGCACAACTGGCAATTTGAATTCATATACAGCAACACCAGAAGTTGTTGTTGTTAAACCAACTGCAATCTGTCCTGCTGTATCTGGAAAAAATGTATAGTCACCATCTGCATCTAAGCTGATTCTCATTGTTAGCGTTGGTGTTGCTGAACCGCCAACAATGTTTGTGACTCGAACATAAACACTTTCAACCTTGTTTAAAAATCTGCCGCTTGTATTGATTCCTTCTGCTCTGAATAAATCGTGCAAGTGGTATTTTGTCTTGTCAAAGCTGGTGCCAATACTAGCAACGTTCTGTGTTACAATCGAGCCGTGATAATAGTTACCTACTTTTGCCATTTCTTCTGCTCCTTCTTCAAAATGGTTTGATTGGAATATAATGCATTATTTTTATTGTTGAAACCTTTTTTCTTCTTCTCTTTCTTGTGCTTTCTTTTGCAGTCCTGTTAATCGGCTTATTTCCGCTTTTATTGCCATTGAGCGTGCCATTAATTGTGCTGCGTCTTGTTTGGTTTCTCTTGCAATTCTCATTGGTGTTATTGCGCCAACTGCATATGCAATGCGCTCCATTCCAGTTAACTTTTGCGCCGTGGTTCCTTCTGGTGCAAAGAATCTTGAATAATCTCTTGCTGGTGTTGATAGTCCTGGATAATCAAGCACGAATTTTGAAAAGAGATTCCAGCGCTTTTGCTGCTCTGAATCAAGCGGATAAATATAGGTGTTAGTTTCTCCGGTTTTGGTGATACCTGTTACACCGCCAACTTCTTGCCGTGCTGGTGTTGGTTTTACCTGTCCACCAACAATCTTTTCAAGCAATCCTGCAATCTCTGTTGGATCTTCCGAATACGTCATAATCATCAGGTTTATATATTCCGGTGGTATTGTTTTTGTGCCAAAACCGGCGTCATTTAAACCTAACAACAGCTTGTAATGTGGAGCAAGCTGCTTGTTAAATAGCTGTGATACGTCAAGCTTTGTTGCTGCTTGTGCAATCTCAACACCAAGCAACAAGGCGTCAATCGCTGGTATTGGTGGTCCTGCGTCGTAATAGTCTTTATCTTGACCATCTTGCACGGATAGCAGTTGTCTTGACATTGTATAGTTTGGAAAAAACGCTTGATGATTGTATTTTTTCCGGTCATTCATTTCTGCAGTCAATGCTTCTGCTCCACGGTCAAATTTGAGCACATTGATATATCTTTTCAATAGTTTCAAGTCAGTTAAAGATTTGAACATTGTTACAAAGTTTTGTCTGGTGAATGAGTAAAAAATAAAAAACTGTGTTGATATAGCTTTTTCCCAAGCAAACATGTCATTGTAGTCAAACAATGAACGCCGTGCAAGCGCTGTTGCCTCTTCAATGCTCCTGCCCTCTTCCAGAGCTTTTATCATCGAACCTGCGCGAAAAACCATATCTTCAAGCACCGTTAACTCATTCAATGCTGTTGCTGTTTGATTGACTGGCTGTTTCAAAAAGTCCATCATAACACGCCCAAAACCAACACCTTTTTTGTTTTGATTTTCTAACCATTTAATGAAGCTGCTATCATCTAAAGCGCTTGTAACAAAGTTGTATTCTGAGCGTACACCTGAAACTCTCACGGCTTCATAAATCTCACCATATGTGAACACCTTGCCATCTTTGGTGCGTACTGCTATTTGATTCACCTTTGCAGCTCCTTCGCTGCTTGCTTTGAACGCAACATCAAAGCCTTTCTTGGTTGCTCTTGCTCCAATCATTCTGCCAACTGTGGAATACAAGATTGCATTGGCTGTGAGTATATTGGAGCCGTGGAATCTTGGACGAGCTGCAAGGATTGCGCTGTATCGAAAAGAGTTAATCATATTGAGAAACTTTTTCATTGCTGGCAAAAATCGTGCGTTATTTTGCATATCTTGAATCACTTGATCAAGATGCTTTGTAATTGCCATTGCTCGCCCTTCTGCAAGCTCGTTGGCTAGCTCGTCATAATACTTCGAGCCAAAAAGAACGCGTGCAAAACCTTCATTTTGACCACCAAAAAGATTGTTGAGCATTGATTTCATTTCTGGCACGGATAGGTGCATATAATCGTCAAGCCCTTCGTTTCGGATGATAACATTGCCATACTCTATTGCTTTTCGTGCAATATTGTCTGGAACACCAAATTGCTTTACTTTGCCAAGGATTTCTTCGTATGGCAAGTTTTTGCTATAGCTCTGGAGCACAGCATTTTTGACTGCAGCTTCAAAGCTCCGTTGTGACACGTTTTGATTTGGAAACAAGTCTTTTGTTGTTGTTGGTTTAAAATCTTTCTGTACAATCTCAACCAGTTTTTTGTCAAGGATTCTGCTTGATTCTGCGTAATAGTACATGCCAAGCCCTGCCTGCCCTTGTATTTTTGCAAGCTTGTCGTCGGTGATTTTGACAATGTTCTTTGGTCGTATCTCAATGTTTATAATGCGCTTGCCATCAATGGTGCCTTGCTCCAATACAATCGCCCATTCATCAATCCAATCATTTATAATCTGCCAAAAGTTTCGAGGATTCTGGCTTAATGTTTCTGCAGTTTCTTTGATTGATGTGGCAAGCGCAATTCTTCCTCTATCATTAAGCAAATTGGAATCTCTGAGCTTGTGAAGCCCTGAAACCTTATCGAGCAGCTTGCTTTGTGCGCTCTCCTCAAAGAAGAGCCTTGCAAACAACCATTCAAGCGTTTCTTCTAGCGTTTTTGTTTTGGTTACAGCTTGCTTGCTGCCTACAATCAAAACACCAAGCGCTTCCATTCTATCCATTGGTGCTGCTGCATCATCAACATAAAACGCGCGCGCCTCTTCGCTCTTTATGAGTCCTGCAATACCTCTTTTCGCCTTGGTATCCAGCGTGCTTGCTTCTTGTTGAATCTCTTTTACCAGTCTCCTTTGGTTTAAATTTGCGTCTTTCATTACGCTCGGAGCTGATACAGCGTTTTCTTGTTTTAG
>Ga0208644_1001501_pt1 | contig 19420 bp, 26 predicted proteins | sample VirMetDEL_Nov_18_FD_184517 | JGI IMG/M metagenome (GOLD analysis project Ga0208644, IMG submission 184517) | Aqueous microbial communities from the Delaware River and Bay under freshwater to marine salinity gradient to study organic matter... | ecosystem: Environmental > Aquatic > Marine >...
TCAAAAACTTCTTTTGTGATTGTTGTAGAATATCCATTTTCCTTCAATTTTCCTTCAGTTTCAGGACCATAATAACCATCAACTTTAGCATCAATACATTTTTGTATCTCACGAATTTTATCATTTTTACAAAATTTAGTAAATGGAAAATCAGGACAATCTCTATATTTTCCGTCTTCAGGCACTGGAATTATTTCTTCCTCTTCTTCTTTAGGTGGTTCTTCACCAGGATAAAAATAAGCGTATGCAGCTAAAGCTAACGCCGCCGCACCTAACGCGTATTTACCTTTGTTTCTTTTGATATGTTCTTTAATTGCTTGCCAAGTTGACTTTTTAGTTGATTTTTTACCCGCTTGTTCAGCAACTTCTGCACCAACCCTAGCGAATTCAGCTCCCGCTAATTTCATTTCTTCAACTAACGACAATCTAATTTCTTGTTCTATTGATAATTTTTGAGCACTTGTTAAGGCTTTACCACTTTCCTTTTCAATTTGAGCGACAACTTTTTCAACACTTTCTTTTTCTACCGCTTTTGCGGCTTGGGTACCGCCCCTAAGACTCGTTGCAGGAACGCCTTTTTTAATTTCTTGTATCGCCAATTCTTTAGCTTCATTTTTAATGAAGGCTTCAATCTCCTGTTCAATCACCTCTAATCCTATTTTCTTTAAGAATGCGGCAGGTAAGAAAGACTCATTAATGATATTCATAGGTTTAAGTGATAATAACTCCCTAAATCTATTAATTTCTTCTAAAACTTCTTTTTTCATATTATTTATATTTATTTTTTTTTATTTTTACGCTTGGACACTACGACTTATTGGTTTTATTACTTTTTCAGCTCCCTGAGATAAATGTTTCATAACACCTCCAACAGTATCTTGAAATTTTGATTTTACTGAATGTGGAATGTATTTAGTCACCACATTTCTATCATCCATCTCAACATTAGTGTATAATGACAATTCATAATTATTTATTTGTCCATCAACATCCTTTATCACATCTTTATATTCAGGATTTTTTCGTATACAACCCTCAAAAGTTTTGACCGCGGTTTCAGTATTTTTAGTAAATTTATTACCATCATTCTTTATTGAATTAACGACATTTTGGTCTACCATGCAGTCAGGCCACATTAAATTATGGTATTCTGAAAAATATTTATTAACTGCCGCAACATCATTACCTGAGTCACCAATTTTAAGGTTACGAGGCTCAAAAAACCAAGCAATTGAAACTCCTGTTGCCACCGCCACAGCACCTCTTTTACTAAGTAGTTGTCTTATAAATGTCTCAACACCCATAATTATTTTATCAACACCTCTAAACACCATTTCAAGAACTTTATATGCACCTGGCATTTTTTTAGCAAAGAAGTCTGAAATTCCTTTCAACCCACTTTTTAAACTTGGTAATTTATTAAGTAATGATTTTAATGTTTTGACAAGGCCCGAAGACGCTTTTGTCCCTGCCGTCGCGGCTTTTAATCCCACTTTAGTTGTTTGTCCAACTGCCGAAGAAAAAAGAAATGAAATTAAATCAATTATTAAAAACATATAAGGATTTTGATTCCTTTCTTGGTCTTTTGGGTCTGATTCTCCAACAATTAACTCATATAAGTCTAATAACACAATTAAACCCCAAATGGCTTTATTAACTGCGGTTGTAACAGGTATTATAGCGGTGACAACATCAACAACAATACCAATCGCAGTATAGGCATTTCGTCTAATCCATCTTAATAATGGAATAAAACCTTTCTTAAGAATCGGTAATATAATTTTTTTAGCTGCGGCACTTAATCCTGATAGTACCATTCCACCAACTTTAGCGCCTGCATCAACAACTTTACCAGTTGCTTGTAAAAACTTGTTTGACTGATAACCTTGTGATAAAGAAGCGTCAATTTTTTTTAAATGGTCATATATTGCTTTATATTCCCAATCAACATCAGACATCTCATCGTTAATATACGCCTTAATGTCCATGTTTTTTTTCTTTTTTAATTGTTGATTAACTTTATCTAATAATTCTTTACTATTGATTCTTTTAATTTGTTTTAACGCTTCTTCTTCATCATCATTAAATGTTTTTGAAAGAGCGTTAACCAATTTTGTTGTAATATCCAACGCTGTTGCATCTGTGTTTTGTTCAGAAACTAAAGACCTTAAACCGTCAAATGACTCACTAACAATTTTTTCGGCAGTTTTTTGATTAATTGATTCAGTTAAAATAGTTTTTTTACCAAAATTTTCTTCCCACTCTTTCACTAATCTTAATGATTGTTGGGGTGAAAATATTTCAGAAATAATTGTTAGAACTTTTCTTGGTTTTGACAAATATTCTTTAAGTGTTATTTGCCCTGCATTAAATTCAAAATCATTATTATCTTTTGCAATCTGAACTAAATAAGGTATCATTCCTTCATTATAAGGTACATAAAAACCTTGATTTTCACAAACGTAGAAACCTTTGTTTGTGAAAACATATTTTTCATCTTTGGATACCCCTAATAATTTAGCACTCATTTAATTTAATTATTACCTATAAATATATCATTTTACAATAAAGTATTTGCCTTTCCCCTTGTTAATCCTGTTGTCCACACTTTTTGTTCTGGATTATGTGTTGGTCCGAATTTTCTACCACTAGTCCATTTTGTAACTGTTGGGTAAGTACTTCCACCTCCTCCACCACCAGTGGAAGGTGCCGAAGCTGCTACGTCTTGTTCATCAATCTCACCACTATCGTTATTGGGTGTGAATCTTTTCATTAATGAAATAATATAGTCAACATCGGTCTTCATAATAATAAATATTAAAAAAACAAAAAACCCATCTTAAGATGGGTTAAATTTTAAAAAAATTCTGAGTTAGGTAGTTTATTTGGATAAATTAAATAATATTCATTTAAAAATGATTTGATTTCATCTTCTTCAGATTCGGTATCTGAATAATCATCGAAAAAATTACCGAATAAGTCGTCAGAATCCTCATCATCCTCATTGTACATTTCAATTAATGCGTTTTCAGTAAAATTGTCAAAATCATACCCAAAAGATTCAACTTCATCAAGTTGTATTTGGTCAGTTCTTATTTCATCATCACCATCAGTCGTTAATCTAAACGTAACATCTAATGTTTTTGAAGTTTCGTTAATGTAATACGAAATTAATTCTTTGATTTCCATGTTATTTTTTTGTTTTAGTATGTTTATAACAAAGAAATATCTTAAAATTTTAAAAAAGACAAAAATTAATTATATTTTCTGAATCTTTTGAACATATCTAAAGATTCATTTATATTATCAACAATATCTTCCTCAATCTCATTCTCTTCGTCATCCATTTCAAACTCATCGTCATCACCGTAGTTAGTTCCTGGTAATGTTGATGCGTCATCCCCATCATAATCCATGTAATCTTCCTCTTCAGGTTCAATTAAAAACATGGTTTCACTTTCAGTGTCATCAACATCAATAGTTCCATTTGGTAAATCATAAGGACCATCACCAATCATGTCTAATTTTTCACCTAAACTAACATATTGTTCCTCTTCAAAGGTTTCATAGGGTTCAAAACCTTCAGAACCTGAATAGATATCTTCATTGATATTCATGTTTCTGTAAGTCATCACATCACCTTTATTACTAACGGTAACACCACCTTTATCATTTGCAAAATCTTGGACATATAAAGGTTGTTGATTTGAAGTTACATTATTGGTTGCAAACCCATTGTAAAGTTCTTTATGTTGGTCAAGAATATTATTTCTTTCCTCATTGGTCATTTTAAAAAAATATGAATTCATAGTTTTGTTTTATAATAAATATATTGATAATCAAGAATAATTTATTTATGATTATAGTATGAAAGTAGATATTAATGAATATGCGGAAGGCGCCATATTATTAGATGGTCTTGAATCGGCAATTGTCGGTATTGTTGATGAATTTGGTAATGGAAAAAGAATGTTATATTCTAAAGAAAAAATATTATCTATTTTACAAGAAAGAGATGGTATGACTTGGAGTGAAGCTGAAGAATTTTTTGATTACAATATAATTGGTGGTTATTTTGGTGAACAAAATCCTGTTTTTTTAGATATAAGTTTGTCACCCATTAAAAAAGATGACGGCTCTTGGAATTTTGAATTTAATTTTAACTCAGAAGAGTAACATATAGTTTTCAACTACTTGAGTGGCATATCTTGATATATACCTATTCACATTACTCAAGTCAGGTTCAATATTTTTGCTTTCTAATGATTTAATAGTTCCATTAATCATTTCCGCCTGAGATTGGTCAGCCATTTCTAAAACCTTTTCAAACGCATCTTCATCGTGTATTGGTGTGTATTTAAATTGGTGTTCAATTCTTTCTTTACCCATATAAAGATATGGTGACGCACCAAACATATTAGTTATACCTGAATCTCTAACTGCGATAAGGTAAGTTTTTAAAAATCGCATATTAAAGTTTTTAAATATATCTGAATTTTTAACTAGTCTTTTAAATTTTTCAGTTTCATCTTCATTTATTTTTTTACGTCTGTTTTTGAAGTTTTCTTCTTTGTCCCATTTATCAACACTAGATATTATTGCAAGTTTACTTCCATTATCCCAATCAACATTATATTGTGTGTCACCAAAAACAACAGATTTTGACATAACTGTTCCTTTTGTACCCATCGCAACAGGAACTTCATCTTCCATGTGAAGAATTATTACTCTATCACCAACTTCTAATTCAGGATTTATCATTACTTGTAATATTTATTAAATAAATATAACGTAACTATTTATTGTTTATGACGAAAACCCTATTGATAAATGAATCTCAAAAAAAACTGATACTAAATGAATCGGTTAATAATGAGTTAATTGGTATTATTAAAAAAAATTACGAGTTTGTTAAGAAAGTAATAAAACTTTCATCAGAACAAATGAATTTAAATTTAGAATTTTTATTAACTTGGGGTGCTAGTATTGGTGGTTTTATGGGACCACTTAATGATTTTATTGCGGGTAAATATCCTGAATTATCGGACATTGAATTAAGTTTAATTATAACAGGTGTTATTGCTATTTATTTTGCCGACAATAGAAAAATGGTTAATTTAATTATTAGTAAAATCAAAGAAAATGAATTAGTCGAACCATTTAAAGACTTACTAAATAAAAGTGGGGAACTTAGAAGTACATTTTTAGATTTTATGAGTAGTTTAAATTTAACATTACACAAAGTAATTAATATTATGTCGTACGCTTTTATAATACCGTTGATACCTATGTTGTATGAATCAATTTCAAACGGAGTTATTAGTAGTGATAATGCAAAAGAAATTGCCTTAAGATTGGGGGCTTTTGGTTTACTTACTATTTCAGGAATTATAGTTAGAGAATTAATAATTAAACTAATAAAAAGATTTAAAGGTCCCCATCAATAAAGTCGGACAAATAATTTTTAAAAATTTCAATACTAATATACTCACCCCCATACTCTTCAGATTTATTACCTAAAACAGTTTCAGGATAAAAAGCGACTTGGGTATATACATCACAATTATAAATGTTTTGTTCTTCATTTATTAAACGCCAACAGTAATCAGCCAGTATATCCCTATTATCATCTAACAAATTAAAAGTAACCCCAGCAATCGCTAATTTAAGTTTTTTATTATCTGTATTTAACTCATTTTCATCTAACGTTATTCTGTAAATGTGAACATCAACAAAAAACCAAAAAGTGTCGTCCTCGGATTGAACTTCCCTTAATTTATATTTGTAATAAAAATTAACAGTTATTTTATTACCGTTATGATATGTGGTTAATTTAACAGAACCTAATTCATTGTTGGCGTAAGATTCTATTTGTTTTACCATTTTTTTGGATACTGAATAATCACCTAAACTTATTTGTTTTCCATTAAAATAAACCAAGTCTATTTGATAATCCACCCCCTCAATACCAACTAAACTACATCCATAATTAATAATTTCACCAATATAACATGTAAAACCATCCATAAAATAAGATGAAAAGTTTTCAGTTGGTATAATATTTACGTCAACAATTATTAAATTATCACTATCAATTTTAACGTCTAAAAATTCAATAAAATATTTTTTATCGTTATGTTTTCTTTTTTTTAAAAATTGTATTAAAGACTTTAATTTAATTTTACTCATTTTTTACCGTAACTTAAAATTTTATCCACAACAATTTTAATTTCATCGTCGGATAATTCATGAATATCTCGGTTATTTTCAAACCAAGTTTTTGCAATAACCTCTATCGGCTTTTTAGTTAACTTAGAAAGTCTTTTAAACCCTTGATATTGAGCGGGTATTTCATGAGGTTGGGTATAATAAGCCAAAGATTCTTCAGGTTCTTCACCCTTATCCAAGAACTCACCCTCATATTCCTGTTTAGCGTGTTCAAGCTCATGTGCAACTAACTCATTTAACTCACCGATTAAATCATAAAGTTGTTTTTGTATTTTATTAGGATTAAATATAATCAAAATTTCAACAACATCTTCATCAGGTACATAATACCCATTAACCATAAATCGGTCTAAATTATTATCTATTTTTAATGTGAGTTCAACACTAAATTCAAAAGGTAAATTAGTGAATGAATATTCATCACCTTTATCAGGTAAATAAAAAAATCCACTTTTTTTGTTTTTAATTTTTGAAATTACGTCTCTAACTACAGTTCTTATTGATATTTTACTCATTCTTTGTTCATTCATCAATGTTTCTCTATTATCACTAATTTTGTAATCAGTAATAATAACTCTAACTTCAGTTCCTACAAATATAGATAAAAAACTTGATATTTCATCTTTTAGTCTTTGTTTGAAATAGTATAAAAAAGTTTCTCTAGTATCAGTTTTAAGTAGTGATGGTAAAACATTTTTTGATATTTCGTTGTTAAATTTAACAAATTCAACAGAAACCATTAAATAATCGTACCATTCGCCAATACTAATCATTTTTTTATAACCTAACAATTTTATTTTGTAATCAAAATTTGCATTTATTCCAGGGGTGTTTTGTAAAAATTCATCGTTATACGTAAAAACCCTGTTTTCAAGCAATTTGTTAACACCATTTAATTGTTTTTCGCTCAGCATAACAATAAATACTTTTTTTTGACAAATAATTCTACTATATTTTAAACATGGAACTTTTGAATACTCACCCAATTAAAAAATCCGATTTAGGATTTCATGGAAATTTATTCGGTGGAAAATTATTGGCTTGGATTGATTCCGCCGCTGCGGGATACTCTATGCAACTTTGCGATACACCAAGAATGGTTACGGTATCAATTGATAAATGTTTTTTTGAAAGACCCGCAAAGGAGGGTCAACTACTTAAGATATACGGAAAACCATCAGTAATTGGTAATACTTCAATAACACTTTATATGGAAGCCAGAGCTCATAATGTTTACACTGGTTCACAAACAATAATTTTAAAAACAAATATTAGATTTGTGTCAATTGACAATGAAGGTAATCCGATTCCAATAAGTGAAAGAGGTAAAAGAAAAATTCAACAAATAATAGATTTACAAAACAATGAAGAAAATGAACAAAAAGAAGTTTGATTTTAAAGACATTACTATTGTACCTGAAGTAGTGTCATCTATTTCAAGTCGTAAAGAAATTAATATTTTTACCGAAGATAAAAAATTACCTTTAATTGTATCACCAATGGATACTGTCGTGGATAATGAAAACTATTTTAAGTTTTTAAATAAAGGTATGATGGTTTGTCTACCTAGAGGTGAATCTCAAATTAATGATATTTTTTGGTCAATATCTTTAGAAGATTTTGATTTAATAATTTCTAACGAAATTATTATGGATGCTGATGAACCTATACATATTTTAGTTGATATAGCAAACGGACATATTAGAAAATTACATAAACTTTGTGAAAAATTTGTAAAACAAAACAAAAAGGGTATTCATAAACTTATGGTGGGTAATGTAGCAAATCCTGAAACATATGCGGTTTTATCTGAAATAGGGGTTGACTATGTTAGAGTTGGTATTGGTGGTGGTTCAGGGTGTTTAACTTCAGCAAACACAGGTGTTCATTACCCTATGGCTTCACTAATTAACGAAAGTTTTAAATTAAAGAAAACTAATAATTACAAAACAAAAATAGTTGCTGATGGAGGATTTAAAAACTACGATGACATTATTAAGGCGTTAGCACTAGGTGCGGATTATGTAATGTTAGGTGGTATATTAAATAAAACATTAGAATCTTGCTCACAAACAAAATTATTTAATTTAATACCACTTAATGAGACCATTAGTGATATAATATGGTATGAATATCCTTTTTTAAGAAAATATATGTATAAAAACTTCAGAGGTATGAGTACTAAAGAAGTACAAAGAAAATGGGGTAAATCAAAATTAACAACATCTGAAGGTATTAGTAAAACTAACAGAGTAGAATATACTTTAAGTCAATGGGTTGATAATTTTAATGACTATTTGAGGTCGGCGATGTCATACACCAATTCAAGAAATTTAGAAGATTTTAAAAATTGTGAGATTGTTTTTATCACCAAAAACGCACTTGAGCGTTTCAATAAATAATTAAACAAATGTTATGGAGACTTTAAGGTCTCCATTTCCTTTTATAACTCTGTGAAAAACACCTTCAGGAATTAAATAACTTTTACCAACTTCTAAAGTCACGGGTAATTCGTTATCTAGTTGCACCTTCCAATTATTAGATTCTAAAACCTCAACTAATCGACTTTCTCTGTCTCTATGCCATTTAAGTTCACCATCATCAACTGATTCGGTAAAAACTCTTATTTTTTTGTTCTCAGATATTGTTTCCTGATATGGTACCGATTCTGTATTCAATCTTCTTTGATTTAAGTAAACTGTCGCAGCTCTAACATCTTCACTAACAAATCTTAAAGCTTGAAAAATATAATCTTTAACTATTTCATAGACTACATTATTATTACGAACATTTGGTTCCGTATCAATATAAAAGGTGTATCCTTTAATCCCGTTTTGAAACATTTCATGGATTGAAAGGGTTAGGTCTTGGTCAGTTAACTTTTTTATTTTTGGTTCGGCAAACTTTTTAAGGTATGCCATAACTATTGTTTTTAGTACTTTGTGACCCATTACCAATAACCACCATATGTTTTACCGCCCCATAAATGAGCGTATCTGTTTATTCTACAAGCCCAATAACCAGCGGTCATTCTGTCTTTTTTAGCTTTACAATTATGCCTTGATGCGAATTTTCTTCTAGCTTCAGGATTTGATACTTTAGCTGTTAATCCTCCTTTAACATCACCAAATGATATCTTTTTAACTCTTTTAGTTGATGGGTTCATTACATAAACAACATATTTTTTACCACCACCAGAGTTTCTCATTGGTTTACCTAATTCAACCTTTCTTCCATTATATTCAGCTTCGTTTAATGGTTCTACAACATAAGGTACTTCTAAACGAACAATTTCACCGTTAGATAATCTAACTTTTTTACCAAAATCAGACTCAACTAACCATTTATCTTCTAATCCAATTTGAATTTTATTTTTGTGGTATAAATCTCTAACTTCATTTATTAATGTAAAAAAATTATCAGAATAAGGTCTAAAAACATTTTCTGTTAAAGAGAGACCTTCATCTAAATGAAATTGTAAATTTTTGGATATCTTTGTTTCAGTAATTAAACTTATTGGTGTCATAATTGTTTTATTTAATAAATATCACTATATTTGTAAACATGAGTAATAAAGTATTGTATATTGTAAGAGGAGTACCTGGTTCAGGTAAATCAACATTCGCTAAAAAATTGGTCCATCACGATTTTTTAGTTTGTGAAGCGGATAACTACTTCATTAACAAAGAAAATGGTAAATATGAGTTTGACATATCTAAAATAAGAGATGCTCATCAGTGGTGTCAAAATTTAGTTGAGACCTATATGAAGGATAGTTTGCTTAACGACCAATATTATCGTGAAATTGCAGTATCAAATACATTTACACAAGAGTGGGAGATGGAACCGTATTTTGAATTGGCAAAAAAATATGGATATACCGTGTTTACACTTATTGTTGAGAACAGACATGGTGGTAAAAATCAACATGGAGTACCTGAAGAAAAAATTGAATTGATGAAGGAAAGGTTCCAAATTAAACTATAATGAAAATTTTATTAAATTTTTGTATTTTCATTGTAAAGTTATTAATAACTATTAAGGTTGGTTTTTTACTTTACACTTCGTACCACAATTCATTTAAAATTACAGATGAATTAATTTGGTGGACGTGTTTATTAGTGCTTGATGTTTGGATTTTGTCTAACTTGGACAAATCAACCGAGATTAATAATTAAGATTTAGGTCTTAATATTGACAAAGCCTCAGGATAATTTTGAGATAATATTTTTTCATTTTTATTCTCGTATGGTATATTTTGTAAAACGTATCTTATTGTGTTCATCATCCATATATTTGAAATTAAAATTTATATCTTTACTGACGTTTTTATAATAAATATAATAAATCACGAATAATTACAATACAACTAATATTTATAGGATAAAGACAAGTATATGAGTAAGAATATTATTGACGAAAGAAAAATTCGTAAAATTATTAGACAACACATTTTAGAGCAGGTTAATATTGAAAAAGAACCTGAAAAAAAACAAAGATGTGTTGCTGGTAATGTAATACCTTTAGATGACATGGTAGGTCCGTCAGATAGTTTTAATAACTATGCGGGTAAACTATTAAAAAGAGATGGTGGTATTCACGGAATGGTAGATTCATTAGATATGTTGAGAACTTTGAGATTACATCCAGATATTAATGATGGTGGTGAGCACTTATCGTATGGTTTAATGAATCACTTAAACAAATTTAGAAATAAAAATTACTTTGACGAGACTAACGGTGGGTGTGTTAAAGCAATGGATAAGGTTATTGAACTTTATAAAGAAAATGAACACGGTGAGGAATTAGTTAAGGATATCGAAAAAGTATTAAAACACAATGACCCAACACCAAGAGCAAAAGAGTACCTTAAAAGGTGTCTTGTGTTAATTAAAGAAAAATAATCCTCCAAGTGAGGACTTTTAGGACCGTTATCGTTTCGGTAACAAAATTAAGGGGAATTCGCTACTCCCCTTTTTTTATTATGAAAAATTTATTACCTTTGTAAAAAAACTGAGATGAAAACTAACTTTACAGATTCATTTTTTGATAGTTTTAAAAGAATGGTCAATAGAAATAAGTGGTATTGGAAACTTTGGGATTTATTCAGATATGATATTCCAAGATTCTTTCGTAATTTATGGATTTTTCGTAAAAATTTATGGAACCATACTTGGTATAATGGTGATGGGTCTATTCTGCCTTGGGTAAAAACAGCCGTTGATGATATGTCTTGGAGGATTGAAAAAAATGGAATGGAAGTGGAAGAAAGTCGTATGAAAAAAGTCGCAAAAATGAAACGACTATCTTATTTAATTGACGTGTGTGTTAATGATACTTTTATAGAGGAGGCCGAAAAAGAATTAGGTGTTGAGATGATTTTACACGATTGGGAATTTGAACCTGTTGAGGGTAAGACTGATTTATATCAAATAAAAGATAAAGATACCCCTGAAGAAAAGGAAATTAATTCAAAAATTCTCAAAAGGGCTCATCAAATTCAAAAAGAATATTGGGAAGAACTTTGTCAAATAATTAAAGGTCCTGATTATGACGCAATTAGAGCGTCAAATGAAGATTTTGATAAATTATACGATGGTTCTGACATTAGAGCTTGGTGGGATTAAAAAAAAGTTGTATATTTGTAGTATGAAAAATTTAATTAAACAAAACTCTGTTTTTATAGCAATAGCTATTTGGTTCACATTATTAACAATTTTCGCATGTATAGTAACAAAATGAAAATAACATTAATATCCGATACACATAATAAACACAATCAAATCACAGGTGATTTGCCAGGTGGTGAGCTTATATTACACGCTGGTGATATGACCAGCATGGGTTATAAGCACGAGTTAATTAATTTCTTCAAATGGTATGAAGGTTTAAGTAACTACGACCATAGAGTTTTTATTGCTGGAAATCATGATTGGGGATTTCAAGACAACCCTAATGGTGTTAAAACTTTATTGGAAGATTATCCTTTTATCGATTATCTTGAGGATAATATGTACGTTCTTGGCGATGATTATCAAACCGCGATTAAAATTTGGGGTAGTCCTTGGCAACCTGAGTTCTACAATTGGGCGTTCAACTTACCACGAAATGGTGAAGAATTAAAAAACAAATGGGATATGATTCCAATGGATACCGATATTTTAATTACTCACGGACCTGCTTGGGGATTTAATGATACAGTTGAAGGTAATCGAAGTATCCCATTAGGCTGTGAATTACTTGCAGAAAGAATTAAGGTGGTAAAACCAAAGATTCATCTTTGTGGTCACATTCACACAGGTAATGGTTATATGTTTGATGGTGATACTCATTATATCAACGCGGCGGTTCTTAACGAAAGATATAATTACGCTCACAAACCATTTAACATCGAATGGGACCCTGAAACAAACGATTTACAATTCATTTAATAAAAAAAAACACTATGAAAAATTACGTATTAGTTATTACTGGCTGGGAAACAAACGCATCAGGACACAAATTAACAAATGATGAAGTTGACATTATTGAAACCTATAAAGAAGAAAATGGGGTTGATGATTTAAGTGAGGTTAATTATGAACTTGAGGAAATCCTTGAGAATTACTACCCTTTTGATACTAATATGTGGGTTATAGGCAAACCAGCAGTGAATGATAGACTTCATTTTCTTTTGTTTGAGTCGGATAATATGGACAAACCTATTTTAGAATTTGATTATAATGATTTAGGTGACCATTCTAGCTATGAAGAAGATTTTGAATCTAAGATTCTAAATGGATACCCAATAAAAGATAAAGAAGAAAACATCTTACTTTGGATTGAAGAAAACAAAGGGTGGGTTTGTGATTTTACCTTTGAGTCTGAAGAGGAACCTAAACCATCTGATTTTACTGTTAAAGAGGGATTTATTGAAACCCCTGATGGTGATTGGGATTTTATTGATGAGGTCTATCTCAAAGGGGAAAAACTTGATATGGATTACAATCATCAAAGCACTGATGGTAAAGGGTTAACCGTGGAGTTGTGGACTTTAGATGATATTAGGAGTTGGGGTGAAGAATAAAAAAAAGGGGTTTTAAAAACCCCTTTTTTGTTTTATAAACTTAATAACATTTGTACTAATTCAGGTTGTGGAAACATATCCACTTTTCCTCTCATAACATTTGTGTGGTTCCACATACCTTTGGTTCTTTCACACAACGCAACATCCATCTTATCAAAAGCGACAAACTCACCTTCTTTTTTTATTAATTCAATTAAACCTTTTCTCACATTAATCGAATCTCTGTTTGCGATGAATAATATTAATTCTTTTAAACTAACAATTTGATTATCTGAATATTTGTGCCAGTTTTTAAATCCTCTGAAAGGTTGAGATAATTCAACCACTTGACTTGGGTGAACCTCGGTACCAACATAAGTGTAAAATTTATCAGGATTTAATTTAATCCAAGCACCATTTTTACTATAACCACCTTTAGTTAATTGACCAAAATTACAAACTTCAATACCCACGGAATTTCTGTGCATAACATTATTTCCAGTACCTAAATGCCACCCATAACCACCGCTAGGTATACATTTAACAACTTCACCATCAAATTTTTCATCATTACCTTTTATTGATGGTCCTCCAACAACAAATTCTGTTGCAACTTGACCTCTATTATCGTTAGCCCAAGCATCAATAGTATTATATGGATTGTGCCATCCTGCTGTATGGTGTAAAAACAACCATTCTTTTTTAGTAGGGCCTGGTAGGTACTGACCTTTTGGTAATAATTTTTCTTTAATTAAAATTTCATTATTTTCCATAATATCCGTAGTTGCAATACCCATACCATTCCATGTTATATGTCCAACAATACCATCATCCAATAATCCATTTTGTTTTTGCCATTTTTTAACCGCCTTTTCGGTGTTAGGACCGAAATCACCATCAACATAAATGTTTAAAAATTCTTGTAGTAGTTCTACATTTTTTCCTTTTGAGCCAATTTTTAGTATCATAATATTTTATTTTATAAATAACTTATAAAATAAAAAAGTGGTCAATTTCGACCACTTTTTTTCGTTTTTGTGTTTTTAATAGGGTTATTTTTATATTTTATTTCCACTTGATATGGATTTACGGTACTAATTTTATAATCATATTTCCAAATACTTATCGAGTCTTCAGTTTCGTAGATTCTTTCCCACTTTTTATGTTCTGTTTGTACTTGTTTTTTGCTCATAACACAAAGATACAAAAAAAATTAAAAAGGAACAAATTCTTCTTCTTTCATTAGTTGGTAAGCTCTAGCTAATCTGGTCATTCCAATACCACCACCAAAACGAGGGAAGAAGCTAAAAGATAAGAACTCTTCTAATTCTTTCTCTACTCTTTCTTTACCAAATAGTTCGAACAACTTGGCGGAATATCCACCATCTTCAATAGTGTAAAACATTTCTCTCATTTTTTCAACGTCACAACTTCTTTCAGCGGAACCAATTGTTTCTTGACCATATAGGATAACATCAACCTTGTTAAAGATTTCACCATTATTATTCTTCATATTCCAAAATGGATTTGTTCTTCTTGGAAAATATTGGAGTGATACAACACTACCTTTTTCATCCCACATTCTTTGTTCGTGTTCATTTTCTAAAATTGGTACTCCACCATATTCTTCACAAACATCATCATACTTTACCGATACAGGTTCCTCAAACCCTAACCATTCAAGTAATTCACTTTCTAATTTTAACATTTCTTCAATACCACCTTTCGATTCAAATTCAAACATCGGAAAAATCAACTCGTGACGACCAGGTATTGGGTTTTTTTCTTCTCTGTATGAAGTCGAAATACAGAATACACCTTCCCATTCGGGATTTTTTAATAACTCGTACTCCAACCACATTTGACCTGTTTGTGGTAACGGCCACATTAAACCGCCATATTCAAATGTTTTTACCGAATGTGGATTTTCACATGCCGCTAAAATAGATAATCTGGATTGTGTTGGTACTTCAACAAATCCTCTTTTCAAGAAGAATTCTCTCATCTTCTGAACTAATTCATCATAGATTTTTGTGTTTTTCATTTTTGTTTTAATTTATTGTTTATGTTTATTTTTATAAGGGCAAAAAAAATCCCCTCAATAGAGGGGATTAATAATGGTATTGGTTTAATAAATTCAATATATTCTCGTAACGTGCTTAGTTGTACTACCATTGGATATAAATATGATAATTTTTTGTAAAATGTAAATTATTTTGTATTTATTGTTATGAAATTAATTATAACCGAATCTAAGTTAAATTATATATTGGAGCGTTTAGGGGTTGCGGAACCAACACTACCATATGTTAATTTAGTTTATGGTGTTTTAGAAGATAAAGTAATTGATTTGGCTAATAAAAAAACTAAAAACTTTTCTGAAACAATAAAACTTGGTCATGATTATATTAAAGAAATTTATCAAAATTATTTTGATTATTTTTCAGAATTTCCAATAGAAAGTATTGAAATAGGTTTAACATTCACAACTCTACCTGAAAGTAAGATAGATTTATTTGCAACAGGAGGTGCTGCATATCAAATAGAAAAGAAAAAACAAGGTGGTTCCTATATTAAAAGAAAAAATATTTTACTACCAAAAAAAATATTAAATGAAATTGACGATTGTGTTGTTGCCAAGTTAGATGTTGAAGTTTATATTTCGGACAAATTTAATAATACTAATTCTGATGATTTATTATTTGATTTGAGAGATACTTTACTACACGAGTTTAATCACATTTATGAATATTATAAAAGAAATCAAAGCAATAAAAGTATGGTTGACACCTCATTAGGTTTTGCGGGAGGAAAAAATTATAATATACCTAAAAATATTTTTAATGTTTGGAGCGACTTTATATACTTTGTTTATTATTCTCAACCACATGAAATTAACGCAATGTCTCAAGAAGCCTATAGTAAAACTTTAAGGATGAGTTTTGAATATTTTAAAAATACTAACTATTGGAAGATTTCCAAAGAAATGGAAAACTTTAATGGGGAAGAATTTTATAAAAAATTAATCACCACAATAGAATCCTATAATCCTGAATATGTTGATTCTGTAACAAACAGATTATATTCATGGTTTTTAAAAGATTATGAAAATAATTTAGGACTTTTTGGATATGAACCAACTAATATTGTAAAAAAATCTAAAAATTTATATAGTTTAATACGTAATTTTGAACCAAAAATTAATAAATCGGGTAAAAAATTACAGAGAAATTTTATACGTTTATACTCTTTGTCAGTATAAATTTTTATTTACTGACAATTTGTCAGGTTTTTCTTCAATGGCATAGTTTTTTATAGTTTACAACCAAAAATAAATAAACTAAATTTATAAAAAAAACTATGGACATTTTTAGGTATTTTAGAAACAACAAAAGTTTAAACGAACTAATTAATGATTTAAATCAATCATTAAAAGACTCAGGCTTTGAGCCATACACTATGGATTTTAAAACTTCAGAAGAATCAGGATTTGATGAAAATGGGGAGTGGACAAAATCAACATTCAAAACCAACGATGGTAAATTAATGATAGTTACGGTTACTCGTAATTACGACTTAACCGATGCGAAAGTAGAATCAAATGATGTTAAATTTTTAGAAAACGAATTAGAGAGAGCTATTGCGTCTCAGGATTTTGAAATGGCGGTTAAACTACGTGATAAAATTAAACATATTAAATCTAACGAAAAAGTTTTAAAAACTTTTGAGAAGGAGTTAGAACAGGCAATCAAAGACCAAAATTTTGAAAAGTGTATCGATTTGAGAGATAAAATTAAAAGTATAAAATCAAAATAATATGGGAAAAATTATAGGAATTGACTTAGGAACAACAAACTCTTGTGTGGCCGTTATGGAAGGTCACGAACCTGTTGTAATTGCAAACAGTGAAGGAAAGAGAACCACACCATCTATTGTAGGGTTTATTAAAGATGGGGAAAGAAAAATTGGTGACCCCGCTAAACGACAGGCGGTAACAAACCCTGATAAAACAATCTATTCAATTAAAAGATTTATGGGTACCAGTTACAGTGAATCTAAATCCGAAATAGACAAGGTACCGTATAAAGTCGTAAATGAAAAAAGTAGTCCTCTCGTCAAAATTGACGATAGGAATTACTCACCTCAAGAAATATCTGCAACAATACTTCAAAAGATGAAACAAACCGCAGAAGATTATTTAGGTGAAAGCGTGACCGAAGCGGTGATTACAGTACCAGCATATTTTAATGATTCCCAACGTCAAGCGACTAAAGAAGCGGGAGAAATTGCGGGTTTAACTGTTCGTAGGATAATCAATGAACCTACTGCAGCGGCATTGGCGTACGGTTTAGATAAAAAATCTAAAGATATGAAAATTGTTGTTTTTGACTGTGGTGGTGGAACTCACGACGTATCTATTTTAGAATTAGGTGATGGTGTATTTGAAGTTCTATCCACAGATGGTGATACTCATTTAGGTGGGGATGATTTTGACCGAGTATTAATTGAGTATTTGGCAGAAGAATTTAAAAAAGAACACGGTGTTGATATATTAAAAGATTCAATGGTTCTACAACGTCTTCGTGAGGCAGCAGAAAAAGCGAAGATAGAATTATCCTCATCATCACAAACTGAAGTAAACCTACCTTATATAACTGCGGATTCTTCAGGACCTAAACATTTATTAATTAGTGTTAATAGAGCCAAATTTGACCAATTAACACAATCTTTGGTTGATAGGACTATTCGTCCATGTAAATCGGCATTAAAAAATGCAAATCTAAAACCATCAGATATTGATGAGGTTATTTTGGTTGGAGGTTCAACTAGAATACCTGCAATTCAGGAAGCGGTTAAAAAATTCTTTGGTAAAGAACCATCAAAAGGTGTTAACCCTGATGAGGTTGTTGCTTTGGGTGCGGCAATTCAAGGTGGTGTTTTAGCTGGTGATGTAAAAGATGTTTTATTATTAGATGTAACACCTTTATCGTTAGGTATTGAAACAATGGGTGGTGTTTTTACAAAATTGATTGAATCTAACACAACAATTCCGACTAAAAAATCTGAAACATTCTCAACCGCAGTGGATAATCAACCTTCCGTTGAAATTCATGTACTTCAGGGTGAAAGAGCTATGGCTAAGGATAATAGAACTATCGGTCGTTTTCATCTCGATGGATTACCACCATCAATGAGAGGGGTTCCTCAAATTGAAGTGACTTTTGATATTGACGCAAACGGTATTATTAATGTATCCGCAGTTGATAAGGCAACTAAAAAACAACAATCAATTAGAATTGAATCATCTTCAGGGTTATCAAAGGAAGAAATTGAGAAAATGAAAATTGAGGCCGAACAAAATGCCGAATCTGACAAAAAATTAAAAGAAGATGCGGACACTTTAAATTCTGCGGATTCATTAATTTTCCAAGTTAATAAATCAATGGGTGATTTGGGTGATAAAATAACTGAAGAACAAAAAAATGAAATTACCACAACAATAGACAAACTTCGTGAAGCTCACAATCAAAAAAATGTTTCTGAGGTTAAAGTGTTGATTGAGGAGGTTAATTCAAAATTTCAAAAGATAACCCAAGACCTTTATTCTCAAACTCAAGAAACTCAAGAAACCGATGAAGGCGGGTTTGACGTTTCAGATGTAGAATTTGAAGAGGTTAAATAAATAATTTGAATCCCCGATTAAAATGTCGGGGATTTTTATTATATTTGTATTATGAAAACAATCTTTTTAGACCACGATGGTGTAATCTGTCTATCCTCAGAGTGGGGAGGTCGATTCAAGAAAGAAAAAAAATTTAGAGATGAAACGGGCGTTCAACGTAAATTAAGTTCACCACATTACGGTTTACCCGTTGATTGTAGATTTGATAACTTTAATAAAAAAGCTATTAATGTACTTAACTCAATCCTTGAGGAAACAGGTGCTGAAATTGTAGTTTCTTCTGATTGGAAAAAATGGGCTAATGTTGAGGAAATGGGTGAATATTACCTATCACAAGGTATTATCAAAAAACCAATTGATTTCACACCAAGTTTAAGTCAATGCACTAACTACGATAATGATACATTCCCTTGGTCACGTCAGTGGGATTTGGAACAAACTAGGTCTATCGAAATTAAACAATA
>Ga0208644_1001502_pt1 | contig 19415 bp, 23 predicted proteins | sample VirMetDEL_Nov_18_FD_184517 | JGI IMG/M metagenome (GOLD analysis project Ga0208644, IMG submission 184517) | Aqueous microbial communities from the Delaware River and Bay under freshwater to marine salinity gradient to study organic matter... | ecosystem: Environmental > Aquatic > Marine >...
CGAATCAGGTAGTCTGTTTTTGCGAGGCCTCGGTAAGCGAGCAGTTCGATGGCGTCCACCCGCGACGGCATAGCAAACCATCTCTTGATGTGCGTCGCCAGCGGCAGAACAAATCGCCACACGGCCAGCAACGCGCCTACCAAAACGGTTAGATAGCCGACCATCGCCGCGCTGGTTTGAATGAACTCGGTCACAGTGACTTAGCACACTCGCAATCCCTTTCTGCTAGTGCTTGATGGCCGCGTCACTCGTCTCGCCTCGTCGCTCATGCTAATCTTTCGGCTTCCAATGCGCTTGCCCAAACATCTGCCGCAGCTCTAGCTCATAAGCTGCGTCCTGCTCGGCGGTCATCTCACCTGACTGGCGAGCAGCGGAGCGGATAGCGTTCACGACGTTGACGGCTTCACGGATGCCGGACAACAGCGTTGGAATCAGGGTAATCAGGGCGGTCATTTTTGATACTTGGCTAGAGCTTGTGCAGCTTCGCTTGCGGCGGTTGAAAGAACGGCAACGGCGGTCATCAAGTCGGCTTTCGCGTCGGCTCCACGGTTTTGTTTGTAGGCCAGCTTCAAACGCATTGCGCGGTTGAACCATTCAGGAGCTTCGCGCCGAATCTTTTCGGCAGCGGCTTGAACTTCGGGCGGACATTTGGCGCGGTTGTTATACTCCCAGCGTAAAAACGAATCCAAAGTCACGCGGCAGATTTCAATGGTGCGTTCCGTGTTCACTACCAGCGGGTCCGCGCCGGGATTCAGCGTGGCGCACCCTGACACAAACAGAAGCGGGCAAAGTAGAATCAGGATTGCAAGTCGTTTCATTGGCGAAAATTTGAACGCTGATTTCAGAATTTCAAGGGCGAGTTTCGGCTGCCTCTTTGGCCTCTTGGTTCCGCGTCAGTGATTGGTCAACGTAGGCTCGCAAAGCGGTGCCGCCTGCGATAAAAGACGCAAGGCCGGTCCGCGCCCATTGCAGCGGCGTCCAGTCATGCCATTCGGTGATTGCTTCGGACTGCGCCAAGAAAGCCGTGCCGGTGGCAATCCAGAAATACAACTGTGCGCGTAAATCAAAAATGAGCTTCATGGGGTCAGCTTGTTAAGCTCTGCCTGCTTGGCGGCAATGTCGGCCTGTATTTTGAGCCGCAAAGCTTCCTTCTCTGGCAACTCAGCCTGCGCGACAACATTGGAGACAACCGCCCGTGCATCGGCTGGCAACTCAGCCAGCTTGGCCTTGGCGAGGTTAATCAGTTCGGAACGGCGTGCGAGTGCGGCGGCCAAATCAGATTGCGCCTTGGCCAGTTTGGCGGCCTCCGCAGCGGCCCACGTTTCAAGCGCGACTTGAATCGCGCTGGCCAACTCTGGCCGATTTCGCATCGTGTCAACCGGCTTGCCGGCAGGCTCGCCATTTACCGTGACGCTCGTTGCCGACGTGACTACCACGACGTCAGCAGCGTAAAGAGGCGTGCAGAGAATGAGGATTGCGAGGATATGTTTCATGGTCAGTGTTTGATTACAGTTGCTCGAAAGGTTCCGCTTGCCGGGTCTTCACCAGTGGCCGACGTGCGGGCGCGGACGGTTACAGTGTCGGCTGCGGAAACCCATGCGGTGTATTGGACCGAAGTCGTCACGCTGCCATTGGGAACGCCAAGCGTTACAACGTCACCGACTGCCGCGCCGGTTACGGTGATGGTTTTGTCCTCCACAGTTAGCGCGGTTAGGTCAAAGTTGAGCGATGCCGTTGCGGATAAGATGCCGGTTACGGTTGCGCCGCCGTTTAGAACTAGGTTTGTCGCGTAGAGGTTGGTGGTGTATGCGCTGCGCACTACGATATCTCTAAACTGCCCGGCCGTTCCATTGTTTACCTCAACTAATCCAGAGGAATTGCGTTCAATCGCTGTATTTGGCCCTTGCGAATTAGGGTAGGCAGCCCACCACAGCTTAGTCCCGTGACTGATCCCTATCCCCGCTCCATTAAACAACACTTCATATACAAAGGTGTTGTCACTAAAAAAAATCCCGCCCGATCCGCCGGTCCCGTCGTAAAGTCCCCAATTCGCCGGCACCACTCGCAGCATAGGGGTGGTTGATGGTGTTGTCGCTGGCAAATTCAAGGTGCCATCCTTATCCACATAAAACTCCGTCGTTCCATTCGTCCCGAACACCCGCAGCGGCCTGTTGGTTGTCCCGCTCGAATAGACTTGCAGGTTGGTGGCCAGCAGGGTGTTGCTGCCGTTACCAAGGTTGGTGACGGACGATCCGCCGCTAGCCGCGATGGTGAAGTTGTTGACGCCGTTGGTGGTAATGGTGACGCCGGAGCCGGGAGCCAGCCGCGTGGGTGGGAGGTTGGGGCTGGGTTGCGCCAGCGCCGCAAACGCAAGCACTAGGGTTGGGAACAGGAAAAGCGTGTGTTTCATGGAATTAGCCACGGTAGTTGATGTCGAACAGGCAGTCGGCGCTGCCGATGGTTTTTGTGACGCCAGATGTTGAGGAATTGCAAACTGCAACCCCACTGGTAAATGGCCTGCCTCCTGGCCAATTAAAACTGAATTGGTATCCTGCTGGCGCAAGCAAGACCGCCACCGGCTGGACAGTTCCATCTGCCGGAACAGCCGCAGCGTCAAAAACCATTACATATTGGTCGCTTGCTTTGTTGTTCCATCCCGTAATGGTGAAACAACGAAGTCCGCTTGCCCCGGCAACTACCGCTCTTGATGCTTCAAGCGCGGTGCTTTTGCTGGTGGCGTTAGCGACTGATCCGCCACTTGAACCAGCTCCACCGCCTGTTACTAGGGAACGAACAGCAGAGGCGATTTTGTAGGTTAAATCCCAAAGAGAATCGTTCGTGCTTGGGTTTAAGTTTGAGAGCTGGCCCATAGGAAAGAATTAGGTTGTGGGGCGGCGCGGTATTCAGCCCGCGCCGCCCCGGATTCAAACAGCTACCTTAGCTGCACAGCGCAGTCTCGATGTCGCCTTCGCACCGGGCGAAGATGATGACGCGACCGAACTGCGGGTAGATCGTCTCTACCGCGTGTTGATACTCGGCGAAGTGGCGACCGAATTTCTTGAGCGGATCAAGGCAGGAACCGTTTTCCTGAATCTCACGACCGCCCGTGACCCACACCCACTCGCCCATGTAGTTCTTGGGCGACCAGCGCATGGACTGCACCTGGTTGACCGGGCGAACGATGTGTTCCTTGATGACCCACGGGTGCAGCACCACGGCGGCCTCGTAGGGGGCCGTCTTCCACGCATTGCTGACGCGGACCACGGTGCCTTTGGTGCCAGCGACGGCTTCCCATGTGTTGACGCGGGTGTAAGCGCCGCCGCCATAGGTGTAGCGGGCAGGGAACAGCGTCACCAGATGCCGGAACGAACCGAGCGTGCTGGCCGCCCCCATGCGTTGCAGGAGCGTGGCGTTTTCGCCCTGGCCCATCTGCGCAAAGCGCACGTCTTCACGCAGGTCCGCATTGTTCTTGAACAAGCGGCGGCTGGCTTTCTGCCCGATGAGCAGGGTGTAGGTCGGTCCCTTGTCGGTGAGTTGCAGGAAGCCATCCGAGTTCGGAACGTTGGCGCCGTCCTGATTGAGCTGAATGGCCGTCTCGTCGAGCATTTCCTGCACGAGTTCGGAGGTGGCCGCCGGCAGCGTGAAGGTGGTCTGCTCGTAGGTCGGATATGCGGCTGTGGCGACCGACTTGTTGGCCTGCTTCAAGTAGTGCTTGAGCAGGTTGTTCTCCAACTCCTGGCCGGAGTTCTTGGACAGCGCATTGAGGTAGCCGCCCCAGAACTGCTCGGGGTCGTGGCTGTAAATCAACGTGTCTTGGCAGATAATTGGGCCAGCGAGCTGGAACTTCTCCGGGCTGAAAGTCGAGGCGTTGTAGCCAACCTCAACGTCGGTGAACGAGTTGGTGCAGATTTCCGTGTCCACGTCGGCGGCGGTCACGGCGGTCCATGAACGCTCATCCACGGTGGGCAGAGATCGGCCCATCTGGAACGAGGTTTGGGTGACACCCTTGTTGCGGACGAACTCCGTGCGCGGCACGAGGTTCATCATGACGCGCTCAGGGTAGGCACGTTTGTAGATGTCGTTGGAAAGATACTCCGTCGCCAGGGGCAGAGCATCAAATGCTGTGGGGCAGGACATAGGTCAAAAGGGCTGAATCAGGCTCCCTGCACCCCGCACCACACGGCGCGGACAGGTCGCGTTGTTTCTTCCCGATTGGCCAGTTCGGATTAAGCCGTGCCCGACGGGCAGCTTCGGCGGGTCTTCTTCTGCTGCCAGCAACCGCACCGCGCCCGGACGCTGGGCATCAGCGCGTCCGTATTTGTTCCAGTGCGACTACGAGGTAAATGGATACCAGCGGATACCACGCTGTCAAGCGCGACCCGCCACGATGTCCAAAAATGATTTGGGCTGGCTGCCTGAAACTTCTCCCGAGCCGCCGCCCGGAGGCCGGGGCGCTGCTCCGTCGTATTCCGCCAAACGCTTCTTGAGTTCGGCCACTTCGGCTTTCAATCCGGGCAGCACCTTGGTTTTCAAATGCAACCCCTCGACCGCCATGAGCGGCATGAAATGCTCGTCCGGCCCTTCCAGCCGTCCGGTAAGCGCCTGCTTCACGAAGCCCTTGTAGGTGTTGATCTCGGCCATCCGCGTGGCGTCCGATCCGTCCCCGGCCTTGAATGCCTCCATTTCCGTGGCTGCTGACACGAGCCGTTCCGCCAGATCCTCACGCTGGCGAATGTGCGCGGCTTTCTCCGCCTCGGTCTGCTGCTGCAACTGACCCCACCGCTCCTTGGCTTTGCCGATCTCGGCGGCCTTCTCGCGCTGCAAAAGCTCGATGTCGGCAATGATGGCTCCCAGTCTGGCTGACCTGGCTGGAGTCAATTCGCCCATCAGTTCATCCAACATCTGGGTGCGCGATTCGTCGTCAGCAACTTTGAGGATGCGCTCCAGTCGGGCGGCATGTTCTGACCCCACGATGCCCTTGGCCGCATCGGTAAGGGCGGCGTTTCGACCCTCAAAATACTGCTGGAATTTGGGATGCCGTTCCACGTCGGCAATCCGCAACCGCTCGCTCAAGTCTTCCCGCTCTTTTTCCAGTGCCGCCAACCGCTGCTGGATTTCATCGGGCACCTGTGGCGCCTGACGTTCGGCCAGCTTCTTTTCAAAATCTGCGATGCGCGCTTTGGCCTCGTCTGCCTCTTTGCGAGCGGCTGCCAGGTTGCGCTTCACTTCCTTCCAGCCTTCTCTGGCCTTCTCGCTTTTGATCTCAGGCGGAATGTCCGAGTCCTCGGCGGTTGGCGCGGGTTGCTTGTCTGGCGCTTTGGGCTGCGCCGGTTGTGAGACGGTCTTCGCTTCCGGCTTTTCCTCCGCTGGAGCGTCCGGGGTGATGCCCATCACCTTTTGCATGGCGGTGAGGAAATTTGCGCCGGGCGCGTCGGCAATGCTGTTGCCGAACTGCGGGGCTGGAGCTGGTTGAGTGTCAGTGGGTGCGCTCATTTGGTGTCGTTGTTTTTGTCTTCAAAGGTAGCCTCCAGCGTCACGTCTTCTCCGGGCAGTGTCGCCAGTGCGGCAAGGTTGTTCAGGGCCAGGTTGTAGCCTTCAATCTGACCCAACACCCGGTCGGCAGTTGCGCGCGGGTTCATGTAACTGGCCGGCGACTCGTTCATCAGCACCTCCATTTGCAGCCGGAAATGCGGATCCGACTGGATTTTACGGGCCTCGCTTACGAGGTCGGGCCGCTGCCGGAACTGCTCCAGCGTGAGGTTAAACCGCGGCGGGGGAGGCACGATGCGCAACCGCTGCCGACGGGCGAACAAGTTCACCAGAAAATTGAAGCCGGAGTTCATTTCAAAAGCACATCTGCAAGCAACACGCCATGCGACATCATTTTGGTTCGTGGTGGACGCATCCGAACTTTGGACCCGTGACGATTCTTGCCCCTCCTATTCCTCTGGCGGCAGCTTCAAGTCCGTCGCTTTCGTCATCCATCTTGCCTTCCAGATTGTGACAATACCTCTTTGGAAAGTATGCATTTCCAACGACTTTATCGCGTTTTTCAGGACTCATTGTGTCCCAATGCTTGCATGTGTCGCAGGTGTTCATTTCAAAAGCACATCCGCCACGGAACCGTCCTTGCACCGATGCAGCAACACTGCTTCATCAGTGACCCACTTCTTGAGTTCCTTCTTGGATTTGACCGAAAGCGGCACGCCCTCGGGGCCGTTGAAGTTCTGGCCGTCCTTGATGTTCCAGTAATGCAGGATCAGATGATTCAACGCCGTGGTGATGGGCTTCGTCTCCTGCTTCATCGCCACGTCCCACGGCGTCTTGATGCTCGTCAGTGCCTTGATGGAGAACTGCCGCACGTCTGGTGGGTAGATGCCCACGCCATTCATGTGTTCCATGCCGCCGACCACATGGCCGGCAAAGGGCTTTCCCCCGGCCTGATAGGCGTGCCACAACACTTCGAGCCAGCCCTTGCACAAGGGGGTGGCGTCCGCCTCCCACCACAGGAACGGATGCGGGTTCTTCTGTTCGCCCAGATAAAACGCCGTCATCTTGAAAGCGTGGTTTGGACCCGCCGGCCAGCCGGACGGACCGCGATGGTAGGTGAAAGAGGTTACCTCGGCGAAAGCCTGCGATGCCGCTGACGTGACTTCCTCCACCCGCTGCGTCCCTTCCTCGAATGACAGCAGCAGCGGATTGGGCTGCCGGCCGTCAAATTTCTTCGCCAGCGCCAGATTTTTCAGCACCAACGGAACTTCCTTGGTGGTGAACGGGAGGACTGCGAGGAGCATTTTAGCGAAAGTTTGGAATCACAACTTCGTATTCGTCGAGGCCGACAAGTTCCTTATCAACTTTCTCTGCATATTTGGGATCAGACCTCAAACAAGTTCGGCAAATAATATGATCTTTTCCTGCGTGGTCCCTGACTTGAAGACGCGGACCTAATTCTGGATTCGGGCCTTTCCATCCGTGATCTCGCAACATTTCAGTGACGCTCATTTTTATTTTCAAACGTCATCAATCTTGTTGATGGTCTGCTGCATTCGCTTCGCCACTTTCATCGCCTCGCTGCGTTTGGTCTTCTTGGTGCTGCGGTTGGTTCGCTTGCCCGACGGAAGCCACAGCACGGCCTGCCAGTAGGGAGACAGAGGTGATTTGCGCAGACACGGTTTCACGTTGTAAATATACAACAGGGATACATTAGGATACCATCTGTGCCAAGCTCTTTTTACATCAAGTGCCGCCACCTGATGCCGTTGACTATCCCGTTAATCAGACCCGCCGAAACCCCATGCCTTATCGCAATCTTTCGCCGTGTGTCGCCGGAAGCAGCCTCGCGCCTAATCGCTATTACTGCTTGCTTTGTGAGCTTGGCGCTTGAGTGATCCTCTCCACAGGAGGCGCGGCCCTTTTTACGGCAGTCCAAGTTGTTGTCTGAATACGAACCTGCAAACAAATGTGCCGGATTCACGCAGTTTCGCACATCACATCGATGGCAAATAAGTTCCCCGTCTTTGGCTTTGATCTTGGCGATCTCAGCCGAAATTCGGTGCGCGTAGAAAGGCTTTCTGGCGATGTAGGAAATGCCGTAACCACCGCGATTGATAGTGCCGTTCCACAGCCAGCACCCGTCGGTTTTATGAACCTTGGACCAGAATCTTTTGAGTCCCTTTTCGCTAAGAGTTGGGATTGAGTTCACTTTTGACTCCCTAACTGATCCGCCGTCCGCGCATCCGCCAGCGCGCTGTCCTGCTCGAACTTGCGCCGCTTGAGGTCAAGCATCTGCTCGGCCTTGGCGGATTTGATCTGCAAATCCAACTGCGCCTTCTGCACCTTCAGTTGGTCTTCCACAGGAAGGCCGCCGGGGGCTGCCTGCGGTTGTGCCGCCTCCGCGCCCTGCTGTTGAATCTGGTCGGTGATCTGCGCCAGCCGTTTCCACTCCTGTTGGAGCGCCTTGTATTGCTGCTGCCGCGTCGGATCCGACGCCAGCCGTTCAATCTGCGCCGCCGCCGCCTGCCCGACGATCTCCAGAAATGCGCCCACCTCCACCGGGTTGGCTCCCTGCTCCAAGGATGCCGCCGCCTGTGCGCCCGCCTGCAAATACACCTGCGCGTAAATCAGCGCGTTCTGGGTGGGGGTCACCATCGGCATCAGCCCCACCTTCATGGCCGCCACTTTGTCCTGCGCCTCGGCCATCTGGTCGAGGGCCGCGGTGTCCTGCGCCGGCTGCGGGAAATATCGCCGCACCGCCGACTGCCCGGCCCGCGCGGCAATCACGTCCTCCAGCAACGCGACCCGCCCGCCTTCGGGCAGCATGGCCACCATGCCGAGAATGAATTCCAACGACTGCTGCCGCATGAACGGGCTGCCCTGCCCGGCGATGCGCGTGGCCTGCACGCACTTGATCTTGCGCAGCGCCTCGATGGGCACGCCCCGATCCTTGCACCGCTGCTGAAACGCCAGTGCCGCTGCGCCGCCGGGGGAATCTTTCCGCTGCCGCTCACTCGCCGCGCGCCGGAACATCTCCGCCCCAACGCTGTCCTCCTGCTGGTAGTAACGGTTCAACTGCGTCTTGCCGAGCCGCGCCTGCTCGCTGGCCCGCCAATCCACTTCGCGCGCGGTGATGGGGTTGCCGCCTTCGCGCTGCAAGTTCTGCCGATACTGGCTCAGGTTCGAGGCCACGGTCGAACCGATCTCCCGGTTGAACGCCAGCCCTTCCTCCAGGAAGCTGCCCACTGGCATTTGCACGGCATCCCAACCCGCCGTGAGTGATCCGTAATCGCCCAAATGCGTCAAAGCCAGCTTTTGCTTGGCGTCGGCCGTCGTGGGCCGGAACAGCACTTTGGGCGCAAAAGTCTTGTCCGCCAGGTTACACATCAGGCGGTTCTGCCACTCCATTGCGCCATACATCTTCACGCCCATCCCGGCGACCGAGTGATGATACCCGCCGCCGCCATGGTCGTAATACATCGGGTGAACCACCTCGGCCCAATTCTTGAACCGCCGTTCCTTGTGAAACAGCCAGTCGTTGACGCGCTTGATGTTGCCCACCTCGGCGCTTTCATCCAATGAAATGATGGCGTGCGAAATACCGCCGTCCGCCTCGCCCGGGGTGGCAAACTCACGCCAGAAGATGTGCGCCACCCGGATGACCTTGCTGCCAAAGCTGTAATAGAGGCTCCCGTTCTTCAACAACTGCTGGCACCACTCCCAAGTGCGCGACTGGTCGGAAATCTGCCGCTGATCCTCCGGCGCGGCGTTGATGATGGCCTGCCGCACCGCTTCAACTTTCCACCCCACGGCCGCCGCCGCTTTGGGCACCACGATGCGGTCGAACAATTCATGTGGCCGATAGGTCGCAATCCGCGCGCACCACTCCCACTGCGGGGCGTCGCTCTTGGTCATCTCCGGCACGTAAAGGTCACGATGCTCGCTCGCCTGGGGCCGCCAGTCGGACTCGTCGCTAAACCACAGCGGGCCGCTGCCGTAGAGCACCATCTCGTGCTGCGACAACTGCATGTTGAAATCAAAGCCCGGCTCCTGCTTCAGCAGCTCGTCGAATTCCTCGGTGATGATCCGGCTCCACTCCTCGCGCCGCTCTAGCTCGCCATACGCCGTCTTCACCGTAAAATACGTTGCCGCCTCGTTGAACACGTCATAAAACGCGCCCAGCGCCGCGCCAAGATATGACTCAGCCACCCGCCAGTTGACGTTGCACGCCGTCGCGCGGCCAGCTTCCTTGAGCTTTCCCGGATTATAGGGCGGATTGCCGTCCACCAACCCTTTCACCAAGGCACGCTTCCGCGCCCGGTTCTCGTCGTTGCGCAGCAGTCCCAGCACCATCGTCCGCGCCTGCTCGGCACTGCCGATGCGCGTGGCCGGCGCGCTGCCGGATTCGTTGAGGGTCGCCAGCGTGCCGTTGGTGTTGGCCGCCGTCGTGGTGGTGGTATCTGTCATGGCTCTAGGTGGATACCCTCACTCGTTGGTTACCGCAACCTCGGAATGTGGGCAAACTTCGGCTTTTGATCCGCCATGACGCAGCCCGCATAATGCACGGCCGGCGCCTTATCCCAGCCCGGATCACGATATTGCACCACCGCGCGCTCCACCGCGAACTCGCCCGGGCACTGGTCGAGGATGTTCTGGTCGCTGCAATGCGGCCCCGGCTTGAACGCCAGGTCTTGCGGTGTCGGCTGCCATGCGGCAAACCGCTCCGCCATGCGCCGATACTCCGCCGCCGACCCGCTCACCAGACACGGGCACGCCCCGCCGTTCCACAGCGTCAACCGCTCCGTGGCCGGCCTCGGCTTGAAGTCATACGCAATCACGTCGTAATCGCTCATCCACCCGCCGCCGACCATCTCCATGGCCAGCCAGCGGATGTAACACGCGAACTCGTAGGGCTTGCCATTCACCGTTGGCAACTGCTCGAAAGCGGTCGCCAGTCGCGCCCAGTCGGGATGCTTCTGCGCATCGTTCCGGTCGAGGATGACCGCCTCCCAGCCCTGCCGCTCCCATCGCTCTTTCCAGAGATACACCAACGGCAGGTTCGACTGATCGCGCCCGATATTGTCGTGAAATGTGTGAATCTTCATGCTTTAGCCTCCCACTTCCCATCCGGGCACCGCTCCGTCGCCAGGCACAGCTTGAGTCCGCTGCATCCGCACTTGCCGCATCGGCCCGTGCCCGGCTCGTTGCCTTCCCCGCGCCAATACTGGCACCCTTCACAAATCGCCACGCGCTCCCGATACGTCGCATCGTCCGCCACCTTGAACCCGCTCGCCGCCCAGCGGCCCATCGCCAGCGCAGATCGCTTGGCCTTCTCCAGCAGGGTTGGCTGGCCTGAGTCCGGGTCCACGTCCTCGCACCGATCCGGTTGTGCCGCGCAAAACTGATCCACCACCTGCTGCTCCAAGTGCCGCACCGGGATGTTGTTCGCAATCCGATGGTCGCGCACCTTCTTGAACACCACGCCCGGCGTCTGCCCAAGAAACTCCATGCCCGTCTCCGGCTGCACGTAACGGTAATTGCCGCCGGGCGGGACTTGGTTCGGAGCAATGATGCGGTTCATGACCACCTTTGTTTGTTCAACCAATCCTGTAATATCTGCGAAATTCTAAAAAAACACCTGATTCCATGAGTGAAAAGCCACCACTCAACCTGATAAATGATGTTTGCAAGAATTCTTAAAATCGCATCTTTCACAAACGGTTTAGATGATTGATTTGGCTATCCGGTGGATCGCCTATTCCACATTCCACCACTGTGAGAATTCCTGTCTTTGGGTCGCATTTCATAACGCGCCACGCCGCGCTGTCTCCGTTGCCGATGTCAATACCAGTGTGGTAGCTGTCTCTGGGTTTGTCTTGGTTGGGAGCAATAATGAGGTTCATGAGCAGAGCGTTTCAAAACGGAAGTCGTAGCCAATGCGGTTTAGTTCTTCCAGCAGCGCCGCAGGATTGTGAGATTCAGTTATGTCGCCAAATTGCGCTGCTCCGTCGCTGCGCCTACGCCAGTGAATGATTGTGCGAACCCTTCCGTTGGCGGAAGTTTTGGGTGGCTGCTCTTGATGGTCACGGCTCACAGACCAACGGATACCAACGGATACCACCGCTGGCAAGTGCGAACTTACAACACCGCGCCCGCTTCATAGGCATCCAGCATCGCCGCCTCGTTGTCCCCGCTGTAATCCACGTTCCGATAAACGTCATGCGCCGCTTTCTGCTCGTCCTTTTCCTCCACGAACCGCTGCGAGGTCGCGCCCACGGAGCGGATGACCAGGCCCAGTTGCCGCGCCGCTTCCAGCGCAAACACCACCGCGTCCGCCAGGTCGGGACTGCGCCCGTGCCGCTTCTTGTATTCGTCCTTCGTCTCCAGCACGACCTTGCGCTTCTCGTCGTCGTAGCGCCGGCTGCAAAATTCCACCGCGGTTTCCGGGTCCAGGCCGCGAAGCTGCCCGCTCATCTGGAGTTCGCGCGCCTGATACCACAACTCGGTCACGCGCCGGTCATACGCTTCCGTCGCGCGCCGTTGATCCTCATAGCTCACCATGCGGTCGCTCGGTTTCCCGCCCGACTCCACGCGAATCACCGGCCCCCACTCCCGCTCCAGGATGTCGCAGAACACGCGCCCGCCACCACTCGCATCCACCGCCAGCCGGTCATGCGTCACCCCGCGCGCCTCACATTCCGCCCGCACCCGCTTCGCCATCTGGAAGTTCGGCGGCTCGGCCCCGCGCGCGTCCACATCCACCTGCACCATGTCGCCCAACTGCACACCTTCCATGCCGCCTTCCACGGTGCCCCATTTGACAAAGCGCAGCACCGCCCGGTCGCCGCCGCCAAAGGATGGGTCAAACCCGGCCGCCTGCTTGAGGTCGCCCCCCACCCACACCCACGTCTTGGCCGTGCGCTGCCGCACCAGCTCGCCTTCGGTGAACACGGTTCGGACCAGTCCATCCGGCGGCCAGAATCCACGCACTTCACTCCAGAACCGCGGCGAGTTGTCGCCCAAGCCTTTCCGCAACCCCTCAAATTTCCGCATCGTGATGAGGTGCGGAAACACACACTTGCCCGCCAGCACGTTTGGACTCCGCTCCGCGTCAAACCGCACCACCAGCCCGCGCTTCCCGTCCAGCTTGGTCTTCGTCTCCCACTGCTGGTCGTCCACACACACGCTCTCCCACCCGTTCGCCGGCTCCGCAAACCGCCCCATCGCATCGAGCCGCGAAAACGGGTTGCCAATCACCAGCATCCGAAAGTCTTCGGGATACCCGCACAGGTTCACGCACGCTTCAAACACCGCATCCGGCGTGCTCGTCGCCTCGTCAATCACCACAAGCTGCCGCTTGGTGTGCAAGCCCTTGATGTTGTCCACCGCCTTGTTCACGCTGCCCCCATCTTCCACCGCCAGGCCAATGATCGCGTGCTTGTCGTCCCCGCCCCGCGCCTGCCACATCATCCGCGAATCAATGAAGTTCCCCGTCTCCTGCAAATGCATCTCCCGCCGCAACGCACTCAGCTCCGCCCACGCCCGCCGCCGCAACGCCTTGCCCGTCGTCGAGGTCAACACCACCGAACTGCTCTCCGGCTCGCACAACCACCACAGCAACGCAAACAGCGTCGCCCCATACGTCTTGCCCGCCCCCGCACACCCCGCCCACACCACCCACCGGCTCTCGTTCATGCTCCGAAATTGCCGCTCCAACCACGGGTTCCACTCCAGCTTCGGCGCCAGCACATCCGCAATGTTCTTCAGATGGTTGAACTCCCCCAGCCCACCTTTGCTCTCGTCCTGCCCCAACGCCACCGCCGCCCGCTCATAGTCAAACTGCGTCATCCCATTCGCCAACGGCAGACCATACGTGCGCAGGTTCGGCGCTGAACCGATTTCAGAGGGGGTCAGGGGCATGGGGTTGTTGTAAGTCTGAAAATGGCCTGGAGCTTACAGCCTCCCCCTTCGATGAACGGCCCCCCGAAAAAGGGGGCGTGGGGGCGTGCCGGCGGCTGGCCAGAAAAAAAGGATGCTTGCCCGACCCAGGCCAAGCCCGGCCTCGACCCGGCCCGAGGTCAGGTCCAACCGCCGGCCAGCCTGATCGCCAGCGTCGGCGAACCGGATCGGAGCCGGGAATTCGACCGTCGGGTGGGCATTGATTGGCACACTCACACTCTGGTCTTGCTATTTTCGGCCTGTTTTGGTTGGTTTGGATGATTGCTAGAATCATCACCAACGCCTGAATCCGTCGGAACTGGCTCCACGTCAACGACTTGGGCTGATTTCAGACCGCGCAGGTCCGCCACAAGGCCGATTGAGATGCGACCGGATGATCCGCCAGCGTTGGTATCGGCCCAACCGTGGACCTTGGCTGCACCTTCGGTGGCCAGCTTGGCCGTTTCGAGCACGGTCTTGGCAGCGGCGTCATCGTTGCTGGCTTCAACTTCGCGGATTCGGCGCTGGGCGCGTCTGGCCCCGATCTGGAACGTCTCGGCCAGTGCCGCTCGGGTGGACTCGGCTAGTTCCGCCAACGTCCGGCTCGCGGCCTCGATCTTCACCAACGGCAGGTTGGATGGTGATGTTTTTGGGGCAGTCTTGAGCAGTTTATGAACACCTTGAGCTGAGATTCCAAGCTGCTCCCCGATCTTCGCCATGGTCAGTCCCTGCGTCCGGAGCTGGATAGCTCTGGTTCGGTTATCAACCGCATCAACCGCGCCATCAACTTCACTTTCAACTGGCATAGTTGACAGGATACTTTTGGATACCAACAGGTCAAGACCAGACCCATTCACCGGGTTTCCGGGTTTCTTTTGTGATTTTAAGAGAACTCCCCCACGCCCGCGCGACCCTTTTACCTAAAATCACGAAAGAAACCCGGAAACCCGGTCATCTTTTACAACATCCCCGCAAACTATCTTGTTCAAAATCGCCAATGTTTATGCGGGTGGCGTCGCTCTGGTGGTGAAACAGTTTGACCGCAAGCCGCTTGTGGTAGTAGTTTGTATCCGTTCGGATTAACCAGCCCTGAGAGCGGGGCGCAACGAGAAAGACTAGAACATGAGTGCGACAAAAACCTTCACCGAAACCCATGGCCGTGGCTGCGGATTGAACGCTGACTGGTCGTGTTCCGCTTGGCGACTGGCCGGCCCCGTCAACTCTGGCGTGGGCGTCTATGCCCTCGACAACGAGGACGGAACGTATTCCATCGTCCGGCGGGATTTCACGGACGACGACACTGGCGGTATCCAAGTCCTGCTCACTGGCACCGAGGCGCAGGCCATGGCGGTCGAGCCGTTGGCCGAGGAGTTTGCGCGCATCCTGCGGTCGTGGCTCACGGCTGGGGAATGGCTGATTGTTTGCCAGCGCAACGCCACGGCTGAGTATGCCAACGCCTGCGCCAGCCACGACTACTGCGACGCCAACGTGGCCATGGAAGAAGCCTTCGCCAAGCTTGGCATGACGCTGTGGAGCGGCGACCACATGGATCCCGTCGCTGGTGAACAATGGAATGCCGCGTGGACGCTGGCCAAGCTCAAGCACATGACGGCCCGCTGAAGATTGAAAGGAAGCCCATGACCATCACATTACAACGACTGGCTAAGACCGGCAGCACGATGACTGGCAGCGTGCATTGGGATAAACACAACGGTTACGGATTCAAAGTCAGGGACGGGGATGCGCTGCTGGTGTCCAAGGAATTTTATCCAAACCAAGCCAGTGCAGCGCGAGCGATGCGACGCTGGCTGCGGACGCGCTGACCCGACTCCGGCCATGCCCTTGGCGTGGTCGGGAATCGGTTCAGAACGAACTGACGGTGGCGGGAATGCCGGGCGAGGCACCTGCCGACTAGAGAACAAGCGCCAGACTGGTGACAGCCAGTTCGCCCGGCGGAAGCGAGATTAGACTATGGAAACGACAACATCAACCCGGCACACGCCCGGGCCGTGGACCGTATCGCGCGACAATAAAGGGATGATCCCGGAGCATTTCCGCCCGCCGATCATTCTTGCGCGAGATGGCAACATGACATTGGCGGACGGCTTGGGAAATGGTCCCGAGGCTGAGGCCAACGCCCGCCTCATCGCCGCCGCGCCGGAGTTGCTGGCGTCCTGCCATCAGCTAGTTGCGACGTGCGATGGCCTCGCCAGCAATGGCGTGGTGCTCCCGCTGTCCATCGTGGACTGCTACGAGTCCGCCCGCGCTGCCATCGCCAACGCGACCGGAGGTGCCCAGTGAGCGCATTGGCCCTCGCCCAATTCATCGGCCAGACCGGCCGCATCACCGTGGAACTGTCCCTGACCGTGCCGGTCCGCGTGCTGGACGCACGTCGGTGCTGGGACCGGCTCGACTTGCGCATCGCCCCATTGCACGGCACTGGCGAGCGGTGGGTGGCAGCCGATCGCGTCACACTGGACTCTGAGGCAGCGTTGCTCGCGCGGCAGGAGGTGGCACTGTGAACACCCTCCCTGAAACCGTTGCCCAGCACCTTTCCACCATCGGCCGCAAGGGCGGCTCCACGACCGGCCCAACCAAGCGCCGTGGCGACGCAGCGCACTACAAGGCACTGGCCGCGAAAGCGGTGGCGGCGCGGCTGGCGAAGAAAGGAGGTGCCAAGTGAGCGCGACTCTTGAGCAATGCGATTGCGGGCGCGGTCACGTCGAACGCTGGTATTCGTTCGGATACTATGCCGGGAAGATGTGCTCCGACTGCGCCTATGAGAAATACCGTGACCATTGCGGGCAGCCATCACGCTGTCATTGCGACCGCTGCGAATCGCTCCGCACATTGGCCGAATTCGAATACGGAGGTTGGGCCGCCATCGAAGGAGATTAACCACCACAGCCTCACCCCACCCCGGCCTCACCGCCGGGGTTTTTTTGTGCCCGCGCCTTGAATGGCGGCCCATTCCTCTGGTTCATGTGGTGGGAGGCTTGGCGAATGCCTTCGCTCGCCATGGGTGGCACCGCTTGATGGGAGACAGGCGCCGATGCGCGGCATCAATCGCAGCCACGATCTTGCGCTGCTCGCCGCGTTTGATGGCGAGCTGCTCGAATACGTGGGAGGTGGAGCGGTTCTTCATGCTAGTATTTGACCCCTATCTTGTAATGGTAAGTGTTGGTTGACCTGTTTAGGTCCACGCGCACGTCCACCAACTGTTTCAGGTGAGGCAGCACGCGCGCGACCCATCGGCCCGCCTTCTTGGCATTGATTCGCCATGGATCACTTTTCAGCGACTCATCCACGGCGCCCAGCGCCTCGGCCAGTTCGGCGGCGTCCCCTTCCCATAGCTTTTCACGCTCCACCAAGGCCATGACCGCACTGCCCACGGCATCGTTGGCGATGCAGAACTGGCTCTTGTCGCGCTCCGCAGCCGCAATGGCGTTGCGGCCGTCCGCCTCCATGTCCAGCGCCTTGGCCACCCGCACAGCCATGCTCGCCCAATCGGGGTGCCTGAAGTTGAGCGTCTCCTTGACTGGCTTGATGGCCAGGGCAGCGGCCAACGTGCGGCAGATGAAGGTCAGTCCGGCATCGCGCGCGGCCTCAATTTCCGCCGACAACTCGCCGTCTTCCGTCTCGTTGCCGTGCCGGTTCATGCGCAGGACCAGCATCCGGTCAGCCAGGCCCGCATCACTGGCGAATGACGGTTGCGCGCTGGTGATGATGCACCAGGCTCGTGCGCGCATCGTGACAACATCGTTCGTCGTGTAGAGCCGGCGCACTGGTTTTCCGCCATCCGTGGCGGCTGCCGCAATCGCGTCCGGCAGCCATTTGATTTTGGAGTCCACGTTGTCGAGGATGTAGAGGCCACCGTTGTCGCAGTTCACCCAAAAGTTCCGTTCCGCCTCGGCGGATTCGTCCACGCTGGCCGCGACCCATGGCACGCCAAACAGTTCCGCGGCTGCTTTGGCCAGCCGGGTTTTTCCACTGCCGATCTCACCGATGTTCCCGAGCACCGGCTTGGTGGCGGTGCAGCACGGCAGGCCGAACAGCCAGAGCCGGAACAGCATCTTGCCGTGGTCCGCCTCGGCGTGTATGTCGCGGAAGATGCTGCACGCATTGATGGGGTCGGTGCCTGCCCCTTCAACCAGTTGCCATGGCCGGCATACCTTTTTGCCCTCGAACAAGATCCCGTCCACGCCGTTGTCCTCCATGGACACCCCGTTGGCGGTGATTTTGGCGACGTGCCCCGGCCCGCAGGACAGATAAACCGCGTCCTTGCGACCGGCCCAGAACTGTTCCGGCACAATGCCAGTGGTGCCCGCGCCGCTCAGGGACTCGTTTTCGAGGCGCGTCACGATGTATTTCCAGAACTTGCTCGCCCGGTTCACCCCGCACCACGACGACAACCAGGACTGGAATTCATCCGACCGCAGGCGCAAGAGGGTGCGACTGCTGCGATCAAAGAACATCGAGGTAGAGAAGTCGCGCGCCTCGGCGTGGTAAAACATGCGGCCCCGGCGAAGGGCGGCCGCCGTCACCAGTTCGGCCGCTTTCAATCCTTTGGCTTCGGCGGATCCTTCGCCACAGAACACGTTGAGCAGTGATTGCTGAACCGCCAAGCCATCATCATCAATGACGGCCTTGCGAGGGAGCGCGATCTCGCCAGAGTGGACGGCGGCGGCGGCGGCGGCGTGGGAAATTAGCATGGCATCACCTTAAATTGTTCTGTCCAGTCCGAGGACGGTTGCTTCGGCCGGTAATCAGGGCGACGGCAAATGAACTCATCGAGGTCATTCGGGTGCTGGCCACCTTGGTCAACCCATGCCGAGAAGTCAAAGAGGTTGCAAACGGATACTTCTGCGTCAATCAACTGGCGACGCCACTTCTCCGCACCGGACAGGCCAGCCGCCTCGGCGTGCGCGAAAATGGTCACGCGCTTGCCCTTGAAAAAGGGCAGCGCATCCGCGGCGATGGCCGGGGACGCCGACAGCATGGCCACCGGAGCGCATCGCACCGGGGCAGCAGCCGCGATGATCTCGTTGTCAATCCCTGGCGTGCCGTCGAAGGCTGGCCGCTCGCCCTGCTGCCAGATCACCACGTCATGGGCCACCAGAAAGTCCGGCACGCCCTCGACCAACGCTATGGCAGGGTAATCAACCGCTTCCTGAATCCCCAGCGGCCACTGCTTCTCGCTGCCTTTAAGGCTGTGGCTTTTGCGCACTGGCAGCGGTCCCATCTCAGGGAATGGTTCGTTGTCCACGCGCCGCACTTCGATCACCCGCCCACTGGTATCCGTTACTCCGTAGCACTTCCACGCGCTCCACTGGCCGACCACCAGCACGCCCCGATGCGCTGCCCAGACCAGCCCAGGCAGCCCATATTCCCGGTAAAAGGCGATTTCCTTTAGGTCCGCCAGCGTCGGCATCCTGAACCCGTCCAGCTTCGGCGGATGCTTGACCACTGGAGCAACCGGCTTGGGAGCCGGCGCGGGCGGCGGCGTGAACGGTTCCTGCCCGGCCTTCGCCAGCAGGTTGCCCCGCTCGCCCGGCCACTTCGCCGCGGTTTCCAGCAGGCGGAGCAGCTCCTTCTCGTCCCACGGCGGCTGGCAGGTGGCATTCCACGGGCGGAACGCACTCAGCGCCGTGTGCGGGTCCAGGTCGAAGCCCAGCACGACCGCCTTGGCCAGCCGGGCTGTGGTGCCGTTGCCGTCCTGGCCTTGGATGGCCGGCGCGCACTTGGCGAGGTAGGCTATGGCCTGCTCGACTGGCGGACGGATGATGCGACGGGGGACTTTCATTTGGACTCCTGAAACTGAACAGCCCTCGGGCAGACCGCGATGTAGTTCGGATTCGCCTTCACTTTGACACCCTCCGGTTACGCACCTGTTCGGTTCTTGTCGCCCACCGGCAGTTCCCAACTTCGTAGTTGCCGTTGTTGTTGATGCGGTCGAGAGTTTTTCCCGGTGGCCTTTCTCCCAT
>Ga0208644_1001504_pt1 | contig 19405 bp, 20 predicted proteins | sample VirMetDEL_Nov_18_FD_184517 | JGI IMG/M metagenome (GOLD analysis project Ga0208644, IMG submission 184517) | Aqueous microbial communities from the Delaware River and Bay under freshwater to marine salinity gradient to study organic matter... | ecosystem: Environmental > Aquatic > Marine >...
TGTTGCACTCAGATCTATCACTTTAGACTTAGACGGTGATGGGGTGGTAGATGAGGGAGAAGAAAACTTAAGGCGAAAAGGGGGAAGTTCAACTGACTTCCGAGCGAGTTGGAGAGGTTACAATAAAAGCGTTTCTGATAGCTTCTTTACTCCTGAGAGAGGCATGAAGCACTAATGGCTAGCAAAGCAAACATCAATATCCCCAAGTCCTTATGGACTGCTCAAGATACACTGAGACTCGCTCAGAATGTTTTAGCTTCCATTAAGCTCAGGACTTCTAAGGGCATGGACGCTAATGGCAAGCCTTTTAAAGCTTACTCGACTAATCCTTTATTTGTCGCTTATCGTGGTGCTCGTTTAACTCCGAAAGGTGGGGAGCCAACTCAAGGGGGAGTGTTTTATGAGGGTGGTTATCGGCAGTATAAACACGAGTCAAGGAGAAGGGGAGGCGGAAGAGATAGCGCCGAAGTTGATCTAGTTTTGAGCGGAAATATGATGAATAATCTAGTCGTGAAAAAAGCAACTCAAGACATGTTCATCATTGGACTAACTGAACACGCTCAATATGGTTATTTCGTCAATGAGGATCGAGAGTTCCTAGGGCTCAACGAGAAAGATATAGATGTTATAACTAAAGCTGTTGAGACTGAGATTAGAGGGAAACTTAACAAATGAGCCAAGGTATCTTTTCAGCTCTCAGCTATTTAGAGCAACAGATTGAAGCGACTACTCTAAAGACCGATTTCCATCATGGCTTTGTCGCTCATGCTAGAGCCAACGGTTCAGTAGTACCGTTGGAGGAACGCTTCAACTCTCAGCGTTACTTCGTTTTAGATCTTGCAGAGATGCCGAGCGATGATGGTGCGGCAGGTATCAGTGGACGAAGAAGAGCAACGATTCATTTAAGAGTACGCTATGATATACCTCATGATGTAACTTATCTTTCTCGCCTTGTCGCTGAGGATGCCGAGGCTTTACTAGTGACTCTCAAAGGTCCGGATTATTCTTTGGCTACCACAGGGATTATTTCAGTGATTCCTGAGCCTCCAATCTTTGAGCCACTTAATTTAGGTGATCAGGGTGTTTTTATCCTGACTATTCCATTCACACTTCTCTACTTGGAGGCTTGATATGGCGGTTACTCATCGCTCTCTTTCAGTAGCTGTTGAGAGCTCTTTCGGCTCTCTTAGCGCGTCAACCGGTTTGCCTGATGCATCAGGCTTAACTTTCGTTTCAATCCCTTGCGAACGAGATCCAATCGTCGTCGCTGGTGAGCCTGTAGTAAGTGAGCGTTTGGACGCTCGTGATGGTAACTACATGCTACCTCCTGAGCCGGATACCGTCTGGTCGGGCGGTTCTCGAGTTCGGAGACGAACTGGTCAAGTAGTTTGTAGAGTGGATCTCACTACAGTTGGAACAGCATCAGATAATTACACTTCCAATTATCTCGGCTACCTGCTTGGAGCAGGGCTCAAAACAAAGATTCCATCAGTCATCACTGATACAGTAACCGCAGTAGATGTTAATACATATACTCCTGGGAGTGCCCCTCTTGAGGCTGACGTTGGAACGCTCGTAAGTACTACACTTAATGGACGGGCTGAATATTCAGCGATGACTGATAACGCTGATGGCTCATCAGATGTAACTATCTCACCAGCTTTCTCAGCAAGCTCTTATACTGCTGTGAGAGGCATGCAGACTTGGTACATTCCTGGCCGTACTGCAACAGGTGACAGAGAGCATTCTTTATGCTTCAGAATTGATGGAGTGAACTTTCGGTCTTATGCGTATGGTTGTGTTCTTGAAAGCATGGCTATCACGTTAGACAATGGACGTTTAATGGCTGAGTTCACTTATCAAGCTGCATTGATTCAAGATGATCATGCTTCGGCTGTTGGGCCAATCGAGCCAACTTATAATAGTGGTGCTCCTGCTTTCTTTAGAGGCGCTTATGTAGTTGCTTCTGATGCCAGCCCAACTTCTCTAACTAATGCGAACACCGGAGACACTCTTGGACGTATTGCGCTAGACGCTGAGGACTTCAGCCTAACTCTCACTAATACTCTGACACCTAGGGGTCATAGTAATAGCATCTTAGCAATGTCGGACATGGAAATCTCTGATGTAGTAGTTGAGTTGAGCTTAACTTTGAGCACAGTGAACACAACTATCTCAAACGACTTCTTTAATCGGACTGTTCGACAGCTCATGGTTGGCACAGGTCCACAAGGGGATGGCCTCGGCTGCGCTCTTATGTTACCTGCAGCCCAACTCACTGTTGATCCTAGTTCTTATGATGTATCAGGTAATGACATCGTACGTCAGCAGTTGACTTATCAACAATCTCGTTTTGGAGGTGATGTCTCAGAGTCTAACGCTGGTAACTCACCATTCCGAATCGGCTTAGGAATCTAATCATCATGGCTCTCTCTTTTCTCGTATCATCAAATCAAACTCTAGATGTAGTTATCTCATGTGATCCATCTGTAGAAGCTGATGCTTCTCAGCGTTCTTCTTATCTTGAAACAGGTGATCTTGATCATCTTAAACATGTAGGTGATGATGCAACTAAGTTTACACTTAAGGCTTTATCACCATCGGAGCGAGAAGAGGCAGAGGCGAGAGCAGGGGCTTTAACCCGTTCTGAGCTTGGTCGGCTCTTATGGTCTGAAGCTCCTAGTGGAGAGAAAGAGAGAGCACAATGGCATCATCAACTTTCTGATGATGAGAGAAAAGCTATGAGTGATTATCAGGCTTATCTCAATCGAGTCTATCAAGAGATGATTAGAGCTTCATTGGTCAAAATTAATGGTGAAGAGGCGAACTTTTCAGAGATTGAAATGATCCGTCCTGAGTCTCACCGGATTCAAGCCATCTCTGAGTTGGTGATACATATCCAACGCATCAGCTTATTAGGCATTGAGGGAAAATAGCGCTTGCGGCTTCCGTTTGGTTACACCATTCCGGAGGTCGCGCTTGGGATTGCTCCCAATGCCATAACAACAGGAACTTAAGAGCTCTCAGGGGTAATTGTGGCGAACCATTCAAGAAAGGTTTGGCTACAGCTCAAGAAGATGAGCAAGGTCTTTATGTCATGGGTTATCGTGTCGCTCCTGATTGTGGCGAAGCTTTCAGTGACCTTAAGATCCGCTCTTGTCCTGTCGCTAGTGCTAATAAAATGGCCTCTTTGATCTCAGCGTATCATCGACATCGAGCAGGCTTGTATAATATCAGCGAGACTTATCCTAAGCCAACCTGTGCAGTTGTCGAAGCTATTGATATACTGCATAATAACACTGAATCAGCTCATTATCGGGCTCAAGAGAGAGCGTTAAAGGAGGCTCAACATGGCTCAAAATAGTGTCGACATCGAAGTCCATCTAAAAGGAGCAGAGGCCGCCAAGAAAGGCCTCTCTTCAATCGGTCAGTCAGCCGGTGACTTAGCTGGAAAGTTTGATCAAACTAACTCACACTTAGGAGAAGGCTTGAGCCAAGTCACTGATAATATCAGTGAGCTAGGTGGATCATTTAAAGACTTGGGGTCAACTATCTCATCGATAGGGAAAAGTGGTGGAGCGAGCTTTATGGCTCTATTGCCTGCCATTGGTGGAGTTGTAGCTGCCGGTATTACTCTTTATCAGACTTTTCAGATGATAACGGGAGCTGCTCAACGTGCTGAAGATGCTCAAGAAGCTGCGGCTGGTGCAGCTGCTGATCTTCAATCTAAACTTGAAGCTCTAGCCGAAAAAGGCATAAGACCGACATCCAACGAACTTTTGAGATTCAGTCAAATCACGCTCAAAGCTCAGTTAGCCAAAGCTCGACTTGAGAAAACAATGGAAACCACTAAGGAGATTCAAGAGGAGTTCATTGAGACTGACAGTGAGAGAATTGAAAAACTCAAAGAGCTGAAAACTGTAAACGATCAACTGACAGCTAGCCTTGAAAAAACTGGCATCATTGACACAAAGCTGATCAGTCAAAGGACATCTCTTACTAAAGAGTTGCTAACGCTTGAAAAAGAAAGAGATGAACAACAAAAGAGATTTAAAGATTCAATAGAGAGAAGCATGCCGGCACAGCGTCAGCTTCAGAAGATCCTAGCAGAAGCGGCTGAGAGTGAAGCAGAGTTGGAGTCTAGAGGAGCAGAGGCCACACTTGGCAGAGTGAAAGAGCTAGCGACTAGACTAGAATCTCTTAAGCTAGCAAAAGCTGAAGGTGAGCAACAGGGTACAGCTTTAGAACTTCAGAAGACATACATAGCTGAAGAGAAAGAGGCTCTATTAGCTCGATTAGAGGCTAACAAGGAGAACGCTCGAGCACTATTAACGACTGAGAAAAGCCTGCAAAAACAGATTGACGCTTATGATCAACAGAAAGTATTAGCTGAAAAGTTTGGGGCTCAACGAGTAGCAATTTACGAAAAGCAAAGCGCCGAGATTCAAGCAGCAGACAAGGCTAGATTTGATAGACTCCAAGCTCTCAGACAAAAAGCATTAGTTGAAGCTCATCAGATCAGACTCCTCGAGATTGAGCAGATGAAGCTACAAGGAGCGACCACAGAGCAGGTATTAGAGGCACGCTATCAGGCTGATATGGTCATGGCTCAAAACAATGCCAAGGCCAAAACAGCTATTAATCTTCGTTATGAGAATGAGCGTATTCGGCTACAAGCGGAAGCCGACGCAAAGGCAGAGGCAGAAAGGAAACGCTTAGAAGCTCATAGGCAACAGTTTATGTTTGAGTCTCAAGCTTTTGACATCTCAATGATGGAAAGCGGACTAGATAGAGAGCTCTCAGCTTTAGAACTCAAGTACCGAAAAGAGAGAGAGCTTAAAGAACGCACTGAAGAGGAGTTAACTGAGCTTACAAGACGTTACAACATTGAGAGAGAGGCAATCGAGCAACGTTCTATAAATAACCAAATAGAGAGAGCATCTGAACTCACTAAAAGCTTAGGAGCTGGGTTTGTTGAAGCTGGCTATAGTGCTTTAGTTTTTGGGGATTCTTTTAAGGATAGTGTAGCTCAGATCATCGGTGGACTCGGCAAGCAAGCAGCTGTCGAGGCATTGATTGAGACTGCTAAAGGTATCGCTGCATCTGTTCTCAATCCTGCGGCTGCTTCTGCTCACTTTGCTAGCGCTGCTCAGTTTGGTGTAGCTGCGACTTTTGCAGGTCTAGCTAGTGCTTCAATAGGTGGCGGAGGAGGAGGCGGAGGAGGTGGTGGGGGAGTCTCCCCAACGGGCTCTCCACAAATAGCTCCAACTCCCGAGAGAGAACAGGCCCAAGAATCGAGCATGGTGTTTAATATTAACTTTGGTGGTGCTGTAATATACGACACCAAAGCAAGCGCAGAACAAGCACTTGCAGACCGGATCACCAACCTACAGAACGTCCAAAGACGTGGCGCTCCAAGAAGGAGATTTTAATGCCTTTAAATAATCCTGCTCCTCAATTCGCCTTACTTACTGAATATGACATGAGAGCATATTCAGGGGTCGAAGTCTTTACTCGCTCGGGTGGCTCTCCTGTTGATCTTGAAGTTTTCACATCAGGTCAGGGAGTCTATGAAGATCTCTTATTCTTTTTAAATCGACGCTGTACAGATCCCAATCTGACATGGACGCTTCAAGCTGATAACGTCAACACTTTCGGCACGTCCTGGACTGTTAGCCTTAACGATAACGATAAGATCACAATCACATCAGATGTAGACTTTGAGATAGTCAATCAAGGCTCTTCTGATGTTTTGGGGATTGGTTCTTCAACGCTTAACGCTACTTTAGTGGGCTCTGATTATGTTGTAACAGCTCCAAATGATTGGATCAGAAGTGAGATCAACTTAGCCAACGTGAGCTATCGAGTTGATGAGGTTGGGGGAGCTAATAACTTCCAGTTCCCTGCAGTTAACACCTATCTCCAAGACGTGACAGTAGGACTACGGAACAAAAGCACGATCAATGATGCTGATGCTTTTGCTAGTTTAGCTAGCTTAGAAGAGTTGGATCGAGCAGCGCAGGGAGCAAGCGGAATAACATGGTTCATCGATTCGACTGGTCGAGTAAATTGTAGCTATCTGACTTCACTTGGAGACGTTTCTTGGACTTCGCTCGAGATCAGGAACATGTTAGGCTTTACAGGCTCAGAAGTGCCTGCTGTATATGATGTTAGTTATAGCTTGCTTACAGCGACTCATAAAGCTGTTGGCTGTCTCATTCCGACTAGACCATATCAATCTCATCATCTAAGGGCTCAGAACGTAGGACAAAGTAGAAGGCTGATTGGTGGAGGGTACACTGCTAATTATATTGGTACTTATACAACTTCAGTTCTGAGATTCGACTTAGATGCACTCTTGGACTCGACTGATGATTATCAGCACTTTATCAACCGTTGGCTTCCCTACTGCTCACAAGGTGAAAGAGTTAACTTTTATCAGGGGTGGGGAGACAGCAGAAGACAGCTAGCAACAGCCTCAGTTAACAGCTCTCAGCCTGCTTATGACAGCTTGTATACTTCTGAAGATAACGGAGCTTATGGGCGAATCAGAGGCTCATTAGTCACCGAAAACTTTGACTTAGCATATCCCTCTAGGCTCAAGCGCAGAGTTCCTGTTAATGTGGAGATTGAGCACCTATGAGCAATAGTTATACTTCAACACCGACGCTAGTAGATAGTGGTCGAGTAACAGCCTCGAGGACAATCCGAAGCACAGAGATAAGCCGCTTGGGTGATCTTAGTAATTACTGTTTTGGTACAGGTGGGACTTACAACGTTCTGAGTCAAGCTTGGGATGATTCATGTTTTAGACAAGATGATTCTTCCTCATTTGTCGGTATGTGCGAATGGTATATTCCTCAGCTTTCCTCCTCTCACCAAGAGCTTAAGATAGTGTTAAGCGCTTGGTGTGGTACTGCAGGAGGCCAAGCGAGATTTGTGCTTGACTATGGAAGTGCTACATATACAACAGACATCACGATTACAGACACTAGTAAGTATTCATCAGGTTTTAACACAGGCACAATCTCCATTACGTCGACCCAAAATGAGTTTATTGCTAAGTTGACATTGGCGGTCAAGGCTCCTGTTGGAGATGAAGTGGAAGTCTTAGGAGTAATGGCTAATTGGGTTCCTTTATCTTCACCACTCCCGACCGGTGAGCTCTTTCATACTCTCAGTAAATACACTCCTCAAGGAATCAATAGATTAGGATCTGATCTACCTTTGAGCGCTCGTTTTGGTGTTCAGATGTTAGAGAACATCAACACATTAAGAAGAAGGCCTAGGGTCTTATTCCAATGGTCAGGAGTGGAAAACATCAGCAGTGGAGAAGCGATTGCAGATGCAGGAGCAGCACCGAGAGCAATAGGGCCAGGAGATCTAGCTAGCATGTTCTCAGAGACAGCACTATTCCCCGGCATGATCGAGGATCCAACTCTTCAAATGTTTGCTTATGTTAATGTCAGGATGAACGGGGGAACATTCACATCATTAGCCTTTGATCTCTTTGGTCAAAGATTGACATGCACTTCGTTAGGTTGGAGTAGCTTTACACTCAGCCTAAGATCAGAAGAAACCCAACGTTCCACAGAGTTTGGTCTTTCGATGTACAGTGTAGGGCTAGATAATAACGTCTATAATCGAGAACAGTTATTTAATTTCGGTGTAGACATAAGCGGCTCAGGAGTACCTGTACCCTATATCTCAGCTCTAACAATAGTGGGGGTCTGATGTTAATACCTACAGCTTTTATTAAACTACCTGATGAATCGGGTTGCTACAACGGTGAAGTGGTCATGGGAGGAACAGTTTCTCAAATGGCCTCAGCTTTGGCCCAACTGAGCAACTGTAAGTTTCTAGGGGAGGCTCACTATCAAGTTTCTCATACAACTTATGGACCTTGGTCTACTGTTTATGGAACCGGCATAAGACTCTATGATTATGCTCAGATCAGGTCAGGCTACAAAGGCTATGAGTATAACTTCTTATATCAGTCTACAGCACTTACTGAACACCTCTGCTTCCTCTTTAGTTATGCCGGTAAACGTGGAGCAGATGAACCTAGTGTAATAGTTGAGGCTAGAGATACAGCCTCAAACAGCTATACAGGCACAGTCTTAGACTATGGTGTCAAGATGACTAATCTAGAAACATTAGGTTACAATTTCTCAGAAGATAGTTTTTCATTCAGCGGCACTACTTTGAACTATACACCTACTAATACTATACCTGATGTAATCCCTAGGCCTCTGTTCATACCATCGGCAAATAGAGGGCAATTACTTAACATTAAAGTGACTGTTACAGATGTAGCGCTGAGTGGTTTTCATCTGTATGATGTTTATAATGTGGAGGTGACACCATGACGATAACGAGCCAACATGGACGCAGGGTTTTTGCGCTAGAAATAGGTGGATTATCTTATCGTTATCACAGTGGTGGAGGCACAAACGGGCTTGATACTACTATAGCCACCGGTATCAACTATACTGATGTAGAGTCAATTATTAGTGTGGGCTCTTACACATCATCTTTAGATATGACTGGTGGCATTGCTCAATACTCAGCGACAACTGTTACACTGGCCATTGATAAAAGACGTGGTGGCGAAGGTGATGCAGGTATAATATTTGGTCGATGTGGGGCGAGGAGTGACGCTTTAAAGTCTCAGATCTCAGCAACTGTTGAGCGAGATGATCTGACTATCGAAGTCATCAAAGACTTAACCAGCCTCTCTTATCCTAGGCTTCTGCATATTGGGGCTGAGACTGTTAGAGTCTCCTCAGCCACCACCACAGAATTGACCATCTCTGACAGAGCTGTAGGAAATACACCACTTCAAACTCATAGCATAGGCCTAGAAGGGTCTTTTGTTCCTGAGATCTCAGTAGAGATCACAACATTTAGAGGGAGAAGAGCCAAGCTATACGCTGCTCATCGTTATCCTAATGGTGACCTTTCGGACTGGATCGAAATCGTGAACGGTGTAATCGAAAGCTCTCCAAAAGTTGAAGATGAAGCCATTAGCCTCAGCTTAGTGCCACTCACAGCACTTATTGACACTTCACTAGCAGACAAAGGAAGCGGACAAACTAGCTTATTGGATGGTTATCACTACTTTGGAACTGAGGCGAACAACATAGAATATGGGATTAAATACAAGTTCTCAGGTGTGCCGGGCTATCAAGTTGATTTAACTTCGACAGCTACAGCAAACACAATCTCTTTGTTGGGCTCTAATTGTATCGTAGAGGACTTTGATACTTCACTTCCGGATGGTAGTGAGGACGTTGACTTTAATGGCTTTGCTCATCCAAGGTATCCAAGGCTAGAACAGCTTTATACTATTAACAGTGACTCTCTGTTTCCAAGCAGTGTCACTGCAACCACAAACTCATCAGGTCTAACAGTTTATGAGTGTCCTCTAAACTCTCGATCTGAGAGCTTTACAACTGCTGAAATACAGCAAGGGCTAGGAGCACTTGCTTTCAAAACTCAGATGGAAGTAAAACAGCATGAATTAGGCTCTGAGGAAGTTAAGCGTTGGCCTGATGTGATTAACGACACATTAGCGAGTGATGGACCATCGAACACTCAAGGCTTATCAGGAGGGCTTTTACAGTGGCGCTTAAATGGAAATAGAGAAGCTGTTCTCAGCAGGCTCTCCTCGGGTCAAGCGCCTACTCAGCTTTGGCTTTGGACGGATTCAAGCGGATTCAGAGACATAGCTGACGAGCAAGGTTTTGATCCTGCAAATGCTCGAAATTGGCCAACTGCTGATCAAGCTAGGCCAATCTTGGCAGATAGAGATCGCGTTTGGAGCCCCTTAAACTTTGGTCAAGGTCGATCTGCTAGAATCGGCAGAGTTCGACAAGATCAATTTAACGGAGGACCGACAGGAACAGTAATTGAGATTGAACCTCCACGAACAGGCAAGATATTTACTGCTGACGTGGCTTACAGTTATTATCAACTGTTTGAAGATCGCTTACTTGTCGAGAACTCCTTAGGTCTGCCTACTAGTGCAGGAGCAAACACTTTTGATATTCTCGTTAAGTTTTCAAAGTTTGAGTATCAAGCCAATGAAGCCAATAATTCTTATGTCGGAGCAGCCACAGAGTTCTCTCAAGTGTTTCAAGCTACTCATGAAACAGTGGCCTCCTTCGATGGATCAGATGTTGGTTATTTTATTCACTTAGATCCTGATCAGGATCTATCTCAAAATGAGAGTTTCGCGAATTGGCCTGACTCTGATCGAGTGTTGATTTATCGAGCTTCAAGACTGTCACAAGATCGACCAGGTATAGCCTTGCTTAAGCTCCTCGAATCAGGAGGAGGCAAAGGCCTAAATGGTTCTTATGATGTTTTCCAAGCAGGTCTTAATATTGATTCATCTAACATCGATGAGCAGTCTTTTCTTACAGTAGACTCTACAGCTTTGGCGACCATTGACACATTCATTAGTGGTGACGCTTCAGACATTCGGAGGCTTGTTGAGGGCATCCTTCAAATGATGGGCGCTGCTATCGTCATGAAACGCGACTTAACTAGTGGGTTGAGTAAGCTTACTCTCATCTCCCTTGGGGCTGAGATCTCATCTAAAAGCGTGCTCAACATTGACGCTTCTCAATGGCTGACAGAGCCACCACCACAATGGAGCACTTTTGAAGATATTGTTACTCAGGTAGAGTATGAGTACGATTATGACCTGATTGAAGAGAAATACATGTCCAACGTGGTATTTAATAATCAGGAGGCCATTAATCGTTACGGTGGTGAACGCTCCAAAATTAAACTAACGCTTCCTGGGTTATCAAGCCGAGACTTTGGACGTGGTGCTGGTGATAGGTTCGCTCAATTCTTGCCGATCTCTCAGAGGATCTTTAACATCTTATCTAATCCTCTCAGATTGTGGAGAGGATCAATTGGTAGCGGTCAAAGCATCGTGCTCGATGTCGGCTCTTATGTCACAGTGAGCTCTCCACACCTAAGGGGTTACTCTGATTCTTATGGTGTAGTCAATGGAATCGGAATGATCACCAGCATCAGACAAGAGCTTATGAGCGAAGGTTGTGATCTTGAAATTATCACAACAGGCCTTGCTCCTGTAGCTTGGAACGCTACAGCTAAGGTCACTTCAATCACACTAAACAGCGTGACAGTAGCATCTTCCGAATATAGCTCATCATCAGTAGATGACGTAACTTTCTTTGAAGTTGGTGACGTTGTGGACTACTTGCCTGTAGGCAACCATGACGGAGCTATTACAGGGCTAGAGATAGAGAGCATCACAGGGGATGTAATCACGTTCACGGCTAATCATGGCATCAGCTCTCTTAACGGCACGTTAGAGCCCACAACCTACGCCAACGCTTCAAATAATCATCGTTCAGACGCTTACTTAGCTAATGCATCTGACATCATCAACACTACAGTAGACGCACAGGAGTTCAGCTGATGCCTACAAAAACAGAACTTGAAATAAAAGTTGACGAACTTGAACAACATGTTCGACGTTTGGAACGTCAAATCGGTCAAACAGCTCTCGACCAAAGTGAGCTTAAGGAACGGATGGTCACATGGGTTAAACCACCACAAAATGAACACGCTCAAGAAGCTGTCAGACGTGGACTACAAGAGTGGGAAAACGTTGTCAAAGAGCCTGATCAGCGGATTAACTCTTATATCCGTTCTTGTGATGGCATCGGATGGACTTGGGAGAAAGACTATATAAAAAATGGTCAATTTGCGTGGTGTGGAGCCTTTGCGGCTTTCTGTTGGACTAACATCAAAATGAACATCAGACGCAAGATTTTCCCATCGTGCTGGCGAATGTATAATGCTTGGAGTCAAACATCTCGCTGTATTGATCCTAAGCACATGCAACCAGGTGATATTGTTGTAATCAGCACTGCCAAGAAGGCTACTCAAGGTGACCATATCACTATTTGTAGAGAGCCTGTTGACGAAAACGGAATGTTTAAGACAATCGAGGGGAACGCTCGAGGAGAGCTTGGCGATGGAACACATGGAGAGGGAGTTGTTAAGTGTCAACGTCCTCTCAGCTCTGTTGCTTGGGTCTATCGTCTATTAGCCGAGGATCTTGATGAATAACAACAACTTAACGGGCAAAGCAGGAGGCCGAAAAGCCCTAGGTTTCTATGCCGCTCTTGGCTGTTGCTTTTTATTAGCTATGAGTGGCAAGGCAAGCACTGAAGTACTCGCTTTAATCAATACTTTATATGTATCATTTGTAGGAGCGAATGTTTGGGCTAAGAAAGTATCACCAACTGAGGTGATTCAAGCTCAAGCCCAAGCCCAAGCCCAAATCAAACAACCTCAGACTCAAGACACACTGGAGAAGCCATGAGACTTGGAGTTCAATACCCTATTCATGCAGGTGGTTATACTGCTGCTTATAATGCCTCAGCTGTTGCCGACACTGATTGGCATAGCCTCAGCTCAACCGATTTCTACGACACTCGAACAGGAACGCAACTAAGCGCAGGCTTGACGTTCGCTTTCATTGAGGTGGTCAGTGGTTCAACTGACACTATCAGTTTTTGCAAGCTGCGCGCTGCTAGTGGCGCAGGTGATGGAGTGACCAACTCAGATGGTGTTATTCCCGTTCTAGGATCTTACAAAGTTGACGTTCAAGCGCTTGTGTCAGGATCAAGTGTTACTTCAGTGGCTTATAAAAAAGCTGCGGCTGGCGACGGCTTTGTAATTTACGCTGGCTTTAATGCCTCTTCAAATGTGTGAGGTGAGCTATGAGTATTGAAGCTAAACCTTGGCCTAGTGGCGGGTCTGTTGTTGATGCAAGCGAAACCACCAAGGGCATTATCAGAATTGCGACAAGCGCTGAGGCTGCTACTGGCACTGATGACTTGACAGCGATGACTCCACTAACAGTCAAAGAGCGTATTGATGCCGCTTTAGTCGGCGGTGTTCAATATCAAGGAACCTTTGACGCTACAGCAGGAACTCCGAGCATCGCCAATGCTGAAAAAGGCGATCTTTACATCATTGATACTGCAGGAACTATTTATGGTCAGACTTGGGCCATTGGTGATCATCTGCTAATCAATGCTGACATGGGCGGTGTGATCGACAATGCAAAGATTGATAAAGTGGACAATACCGACGCTGTAACAAGCGTCAACACGCTTACCGGAGCGGTGGTTTTGTCTGCTGATGATATTGCAGCAGATCACACTGCTGTAAACTATACAGCGACCAACTCAAACATTGATGGTCATCTCAGTGGTATTGATACTGCACTTGCTTCGGCTGGTGGTAATCAGATCAATGATATTGTGACTAAAACAGCCTCGAGTTTTACAGCTGAGTCCAATTATATCTATGTTGGTGGTTATACTTCAGGCACTCAAACGGTTACCATGCCTGATGCAAGTGCATCTACCAAAGGTGATATTATCGGCTTCTCTACTCTCAATGGTGCTCGAAGCATCGAGCTAGTAAGTAGTGATGGAACCACCAATGACTTACTCAATATTAGCAATGCGACAAAAGGCGGAACTAATGGAGCGCTTGCTATCACTGTAGATCGACAGATCAGTTGGTTTGTTTGTGATGCAGTGAGGTGGAGAGAGACTAATGCAGCCATCTCAACGGTAGCAACAACAGGAGCTTACTCTGATCTCTCAGGTACTCCAACACTTGCGACCGTAGCAACAACAGGAGCTTACTCTGATCTCTCGGGCACTCCAACGCTTGCAACGGTAGCGACAACAGGAGCTTACTCTGATCTCTCAGGTACTCCAACGCTTGCAACGGTAGCGACAACAGGAGCTTATAGCGACCTCTCAGGCACTCCAACGGTTCCAGCTGACCTCGATGATCTTTCAGATGTCACTATTACAGGCACACCGGCAAGTGGGGAGATCTTAGAAGTCAACGGTTCTAATCAGTTTGTAAATGTAGCCAAGAGCAGTATCAACCTTAGTTCATTCAATGATGATCTCACCTACATTGGAGCAGTTGTTGAAGATACTACCCCCCAGCTTGGCGGTCCGCTTGACGTGAATGGCCAAGCTATCACTTCAGCCTCTAATGGTGATGTCACAATTAATCCTGATGGAACAGGCGATATCAGCATTGGGGCTGATATGATCCCTGATGCTGATGCTACTCATACCATTGGTGATGAGAACAACCGCTTCATCTCAGCTTATACTGATATTAATGGGGCTATTAGATTTAAAGCTAAGAATGACTCAGGAGGAGTCATCAACAAAGGTCAGGCTGTTTACATCAAAGGAGTTAGTGGAACGGTTCCAACTGTTGACCTCGCTCAAGCTAATAGCTCTTCGACCATGCCAGCCTTTGGTTTGGCTTTGGCTAATTCTAATGATCAAGCAGACGTTGAAGTAATCACCTTCGGCAATCTAACAGACTACAACACGACAACATACAGCCTCAGCGCCAATAATACAGTATATGTCTCAGCTTCAACAGCAGGAGGCTTGACAAATTCAGCTCCGACAGGCGAAGCCAACCTAATTCAAAATATTGGTCGAGTTGTTAGAGCCGATGCGAGTGCAGGAATAATTAAAGTTGGTGGAGCAGGTCGAAGTAACGCTACTCCCAACCTCAACAATGGGAACATCTTTTTAGGTAATGCGAGTAATCAAGCTGTATCAACATCACTTATAACAGCACTCGGCTCAGTAGATGTAAGTGCTCTAAATGATGATGGTACTTACCGACTCTCGACAGCAGGCCTAAATGATGTTTCAGACGTGAGTTTTACTGCAGGAGCAGGCATAGACAACTATGTCTTGACTTATGACAATGGCACGAGCTCATGGGGGGCCGAACCTGTTCCAAGTGCAAGCGCAGCCTCTGAGACTGTAGCCGGTGTTATTGAGATTGCGACTAACGCAGAAGCGACAGCAGGAACAGCGACTGATAAGGCTCTAGTTCCCTCTAACCTCTCGTCAGTTGGTACATCTCAGCTCAATAATAACGCTGGGTTCATCAGCGACATCAGTGGCGAAAGCTTAAACGATCTATCAGACGTGAGCTTCACTGCAGGAGCAGGCATAGACAACTATGTCTTGACTTATGATAATGGCACGAGCTCATGGGGCGCTGAGGCTGCTCCAACAGCAAGCGCAGCCTCTGAAACTGTGGCTGGAGTTATTGAGATTGCGACCAACGCAGAGACAGCAACTGGAACAGCGACTGATAAAGCTTTAGTTCCAAGCAACATCTCAAGCATTGATCTTAGTCAAGCAAACAACACAACCTCAGCATTTATTAGCGGAATTAGTGGCGAGAGTCTTAACGACTTGTCAGACGTGAGTTTCACCGCAGGAGCAGGGATCGATAACTATGTCTTGACTTATGACAATGGCACGAGCTCATGGGGGGCCGAACCTGCTAGCGGTGGCGGTGGCACAAGCTACACTTATCAAGCTGTTACCTCAGCTTCATCTCCTGTAACTGCTCAAGCGTGGTATCATTACTCTGTGGATGCCTCAGGAGGAGCAATAACCATTAATTTACCTGCCCTTAGCTCGGTAACTAATGGTGATGAGATAAGAGTAAAAATTAGAGATGCTGCAAACGACACTACTATAGATGGCAATTCAACAGAGACGATTGATGGATCGCAAACGCAAGTGTTAGGAATAGCTTATAGTTCCTTAACTCTTGTTGCAGGATCTACCGAATGGGAGATTATTTAATGAGTCATAATAGAATAAAAGTGGGCACTTCAGTACCTAACTCATCAGGAGTTATCTCACCATCTATTACAGATTGTGGTGATGTATCGGGTACTCCAAGCGATGGTCAAATACTGCAGTATTCATCGGGCACTTGGACTCCCCAGACGATAGCATCATCATCAGCAGTATCATATATATTTTGGGGTCATGGAGAATCCGAGAATTATGATGATTCACCTGCGACAACGATCAACGCGGGCGATGTAATTTATGTATATGACTCAGCAGGAGTTAACACAATCTCAGGAGCATCAGTCAGCTCTACCACCTCAACGGGAACAGGCGGAGGCGAGTGGCTAGGATCTGTGACACTGCCAGCAGGCACTTACCGAGTCAGCCTTACTTGCCTCCCGACGTTCTCGGCATCGGGTTATTTTGCATTCGCGATGTATGATGGAACAACAAAAGTAACAGCAACGGGCACAGTTGGAGCACTTTCTACCACCTACAGCTCAGGCGGTCCGGTGGCTGTTTCAGCTTTTACACTTGCAAGCTCAACAACACTGACTCCTAAAGTAGTAGCAGCTTCAAATGTAGACACAGTGGCGAACTTGCTAACCTCCATATCTGAATCTACAACATTACTGATTGAGAAATTAGCATGAGTCATAATCATATAAAAATTGGGTCTTCAGCGCCTAATTCGTCAGGGGTAGTCTCTCCATCTCTGAGTAGTGATTTCGGCTTGGCTTCAATATCTGATGGTGAAGCACTAGGTTATACCACTTCAGAAGGTTGGGGTGGTGTAAGCGTTCCGGCGACTGCTTTAGTTACTTTTGCCTCTTACCAAAGCACTAGCTCATTCTCGACAAGTACCTATTATTATGATGCAAATGATTGTGTGATTTGGAGAAATGCTCATATCATCATTGATAATTCAACTTATGTAACAAGAAATACAGCAAGTGGCACTAGAGTGCCGATTTCAACAACTGCGTGGACGATGAGCTGGGACTTAAAAGCTTCTGCACTAGCTAACAAAAAAATCATCTGTAAAGCTGTACACATGGCTAAAAGCCTCAGTGGAACAGAAGAGATCATATATCAATGGGGTGTTGGTACGACTAATGACCTAGCGACCTACACACCAATTGGAAACAAGGCCCAACAAAATCAATATTATACCCAAACTGCACTTGGTCATTATGAAATGGGTGGAAGTGATATGATACTAGCTCTAAAAGTTACTTCAGTAACGGGCAGTGTTGGCATTTTAGATGGTTCATCTTCCTTTAACTCTTATCTGACAATTGGAATCATTGAGGATTAAAATGTTCGTAACAGTAAAATTAACTGCAGATTTACAAATTGGCACATTCGTATGTCACGACTCTAACAACACATGGAGACAAGCTACATCTTCTGATATAGCTCCTCTTGGTGTCGTTCGATCAACATTCACAGATGATGAGAGTGTTGTTTGGGGTGAGGTGATGTTATCCGGTGCTTGTTTGGCTCGATCTGGTGCTAGCGTGCCCGATCAAGGCGGCTGGTTAAGTGTCGATGACTCGGGACGAGCTATAGTTGGACCAGCGGAGGACTGCGGGCTTATTGCTCCTCTAAGCAGAGGTCAAGCTAGTAGAGTAGCAGATGAGTTGATTTTGGTGTTCATCCGATGATCAATATCAACTTGCCACAGCTGACTAAAGAGCAGTGGACCACAATCATTATGTTTGTCGTGGGATTTATGCTCATCTTTGGCGCTTATTTGGGTGGTGCATCGTTGGGAGCGCAGTCAGTTTCCAAGACGATTCAGCCAATCCTTGACGATTGCAAAATCCAACTTGCGAGTGAAGAGAGTAGAGCTACTTCACTCGATATTGAGCTAGTGTCATGTCGAGCCGAGAAAAATGGCAAAGCTATCTTAAGTTGCGAACAAGTATGTCAAGAGCGAGTGAATCAGACGATCAAGACGATGGAGGCTTTATGCTCTCCCTCACACTAGCTATCTCTCTGATTCTTCAACCCTTAATCTCAACTACAGATCCCGCTCTGACAATCCACTTGGGTGATCATCTACCGGATATTGTCGCAGATAAGAGTCCTGATATGCCACCAACTATTTTGTTAAGTGTGGGCGATTGGCTGAGGATCAAAGATATTATAATGTTTAGTCCTGACTTATGTAACTCAGCAGTAGAGACAGCTGCTCAAACATGTGCTCAAGAAGCGTCAAGAGTTGCTGATGCAGTCAGAGAGCGCTCGACTAAAGATGCTGAATTGATAGCCTCTCTTCAGCGTTCTCTAACGATTCAGAAAGAACTAACAGCCTCTGAGGAGCGAAGAGCACACCAACTTAAGTGGGCAACCATTTCGGTTGGTACAGTTGCTGTTATGCTTACGACCATCTTGGTGATAAAATGATCGAAGTGGTATATATTGGAGAAACCCAGGCCTTGGCCTCCATCACTATCATCACGCTCTTTCTACTGTGGGGCTTATTATGGACATGAATACCCTAGACATCGCCACTCTCATAGCAGTTGTGGGCATGATTATTAAGATGACTCAGGACAAAGCTCGAAATGCCGAAGAGATGGGTAAGCTAAAACAGCAAGTAACTTCTCTTGAAGCTCGGGCTAGTGGGTATGATATTAAGTTTGAGAGTGTTGAGCGAAAGTTGGAGGCTTTGCTTTCAGCAGTTGCTAGAATCGAAGCAACGCTAGAAGCTCAGAGGAATTATCAGCCTCGAACTCCGATACCTCATAGGCGAGATAACTGAGCTAATAAATTAATGTCTTGAGAGCCCTCAATGATTTGCTTCATGAGCGCTCGACCTGCTTCAACTGATTCTCCTGTTAAGTGTCGAGAGACACTCAATCCTTCCCAAAAGTACACATTAGTTAGATTTTGACCGATTGTTCTTGAGTCGGCTTCGAGTGGCAAACAAGGGAACTCTTCACGAAGCTTTTTGACTGTTGTTTTGGCATTACCCATGTCTCTCCACCAATCTTTAACGTGCTTTGATTTTCTTAGCGTCTCTGAGATGAGCCAAGAGTAAAAGAACGATCCAAGCTGTTCGGGAGTCATATCGACAAGCTTGACATCTAATCTTCTCGCCACTTCGTTCACTTCGCTTCTTGTGATACCATGATGTCTCATAGCTTGCTCTAGATCATTCAAGCTTTCAAATTGCTTAACGGGAGTTGGACCACGTTTAGCATGTGGCTCGACCGGTTCGATAGGTGCAACTTGAGGAGGAACAGACTGATGCTGGGGGGGAACAGGCTGAGGAGGAATAGGCTGAGGAGGTCGAGATGTCGGCTTAGGTGCTCGATATGGCTGAGGAGGTGCAGAGTAATCTTCTCCGAGCGACTGAGCTGTTAGTCGTGCTCTCTCGTTATCGTCCATGTTAGTATTGTCGGCTATCTCATCAACTGAATAGATCCCACTGACAGCATCAGGAAACACTGCACGAAGTAGCATAGTTAAACAACGTGCTCGGAGCATCTGCATGGGCATAGTCTTCCAATTGCGGTTATTAGTTAAGCCTTGAGCGTTAGCCATTTGAAAGGTGAACTCAAAGACATGCTCGACATGATCAGGCTCATCTCTTCTTGCAGCTGACATCTGACAATGCTGTTCATCCCAAGATACAATCTTAATATATCGAACGAGTCCTGAGCTTCGGCAGATACCGGCCATCG
>Ga0208644_1001506_pt1 | contig 19395 bp, 18 predicted proteins | sample VirMetDEL_Nov_18_FD_184517 | JGI IMG/M metagenome (GOLD analysis project Ga0208644, IMG submission 184517) | Aqueous microbial communities from the Delaware River and Bay under freshwater to marine salinity gradient to study organic matter... | ecosystem: Environmental > Aquatic > Marine >...
AGCAATTATAAGATTATCATGAATACTCTGAAATGTAAATCTTGGTGTTAATTCCGTTAAACCATCATTTAAATCATTACCATAAAGTGGATCCCAGTAATACACATTACCTGCACCACCGTTTTCATTCAAGGTTTCTACAGCTTGTGAAACGTTCAAAATATCTTGCTTGATGTTAAGTTCTGCATCTATTGTATTTGTACCATTATCAAGCAATCTACCAAGTCCATTTTCTCTAATGTTGTTATCATTGTGAATCATGAACTCCTTTACCAGTGTTCCAACTTTAATTTGATAACCAGTATTTGAGTGAATGATACAATTTCTTAGAATGTTTTTATCACATAAAGCTATGTTAGTTGATATTAATTCTAAACCATTATCTTCACAATCAACGATCGTACATTTTTCAATTTCACAATAATAAGAATCTACAATTTTAATACCATCAAGTGTTCCTATACCTATCTCACAATCCCTAATTTTAGCTGAATGTCCATTGTTTAGACAAATACCATTACCTGTAAATTGTGCAATTGTGAGATCTATAATTTGACATCTTTGTCCATTTACTTGTACTGCATCATTTGTTCCTGTTCCAGCTGTAGTAGCTTGAAAATTTCTCAATTCAACATCTGATGCATTTACTTCAATAGTTGGTTTTGTATCATCAGTTGGTGCAAATATAATATTTCTACCTGTGCCTCTTAAGTGTAAGTCATTTTTGGTTATGTTTATACTTTCTGTAATAGTTGTTGTACCACTTGGATCAGTTCCAAACAATACAATCAAATCACCATTAGTACAAAGTGATTGAGCTTTTGTGAAAGTTGCAACAGGGTTTGATTTTGAAAATCCATCATTTTCATCATTACCACCATAAGGATCCCAATAAAATGTGGTTCCTGTTGCAGTTGCTCCAGATAGTGATTCTAGTCTTTGTTCTATATTTTCAATATTTTGTGATTGTTGAAGTGTTGCTGATGATGAAGATGCATATTGAATTTGAACATTTGAAGTTTGGAAAAACTGATCACCAACTACACCTGACTCTGCAACAAGGTTTCCACCAGTTGTTTGTACTGCGGTTGGAGTAACTCTAGCCTCAAATCCTACTTTCCAACCATTTCTCATTGTTACTGTAATTCCTACAAATATACCACCACCAAGTGGTTCTTTACCAGTTGCAGTTGCAATAACTCCTTCGGTTGTAGCTATGTATGGAAAAGTTTCTTCTTCCTTACATTGATTGTATAAATCTTGTATTGATAACTCTGTTGCTGGAGATAAAACTGTTATTCTTTTTAGATAATGATCAAAACTAAGATTCACCAATTGAGTTTATACCTCTTTTGGCTTCTTTAATTCTTTCTCTTTCTTTTTCTAATCTATACTTTCTATTTGCTTCATCTTCTTTTTGTTTTGCAATTATTTCATCATAAGTCATTTTCAAACCTGTATCTTTGAATACTTTTTCAACCAATTCATTTTCTTTTTTCTCTTTTTCTAATTTTTGTTCTTCTGTATATCTTTCTTGCATTTCCTTTATCGTTTTCTTTTCTTGACCTAATCTATAATGACAGTCTAACAAATGTTCTTTTCGTGACATGTGTTCTTCACACAATGGCATTTTACATGTATCACACATAATTGTTTCACCATAACATTTTTTTGAACCAACAACACAACCATCTTCTAGTTTTGGTAGGTTTGCTTCATTGATATTGTTTTTAGTCATTTAGTTCACCATCTATGTGGCAATTGTATCGGCAGTTCTAACGGTTGTGATTGTACCACCAGTGTTTGTTAGTGTACCAGTTCCGTCAAATGCAAATATTACACCTTTATTTCGTGTTTTGCCTACAAGATTTCTGTTTGTCAAGAATATAACTGTTGCTGAAATACTTGTTCCAGTTGAATTGTAATCGATGTATGGGGTGTATGCAGTATCGGAAGATACATAAGTTGTTACGAGTTTATTGATTTCTACAACATCAGATGTTTCGAAATCGTTTGTAGTTCCACCTTCTAATTGTTTTACGGTAAATGTTGTAGTTCCAACTGTTGAGATAAATCCAATTGAACCATCTGTTACGTTTCTTACCATCATTCCAACTTCTACACCGTCTGCGGTAAAGTTTCTACCAGAGTTTGTGTGAGTTAAACCACCTACTCCTGCTGTTCCAGTTGAATCTGCAATTGTTGTTAGTGTAAATGTGTCAGAGGCAAATGAAGCATACTTGTATCTATGCTCTCTAGTTTGACCACTTGTTGATGAATCATCAGTAACTCTAAGATAACCACTTGCTGGAGTATCAGTTCTAATTGTTGGTGTTCCATCTACATCAAATGTTTGATCCCCTGCCACGTTGTTAGTTGCGTGAGAATTGTAAGTATCTTTCTTTACAAGTCCTGTTCCATCATCTTCGGCAATCATTACAGTGTCACCATTGATTGTGTTTGACATTGTAACATTTACAAAGTTTGGTGGATCTTGTGTTGCATTATTTGAATCGATTAATTGATATGAAGTTGTATCTGCACTGGCTACATCTTGTAACCAGATACCTCTAGCTGTGAACCATACACCACCTGCGAAATTACCTAATGGTGCAGTTCTTTTCTCAGTCTTTGTATAAGTATTTGATGGTGTATCTTGATCAATATATGCTGTAAGATATTCTTGTCCATCTACTGGAGTTCTTACAAGTGATGATGAAATTAAGTTATATTGGTTATGTTGGAATACACTTGCATCACCAGTTACAAATTTACCATATTCATATCCTTGTGATACGGTTCTACTATTCATGAAAATAACTACATCATAGTTTTTGTTTGTTGCCTGTTGGAATGCTAGTGGTAATGTATGTGAATCTGACCATACTGGTGTTGAGTTTGGTGTACCAGTTGATGCTGAATCATCATCATTAATTGCATTAGTGTTATCAAAGTCTGCACTTGTGTTTCCCAAGTAAATTGTATTACCGTCAACTTTTGTAATTGTACCAGTTGCACCAGAAGTTGCTTGTGTAACGTGCATACCTGCTGACAAGTTATGTCCACCTGCAACACCAATTGAACCATGATGATATACAATATCAATATCATCAAATCCACTTACTGCTAATTGTAAGTTTGTGGTTGCAAGATCTACGTTTGCACTACCTTCGGAAGATCCTGTGATAAGATCATCTTCTGTAAATAAATCGTAATAATTATTATCTGCTCTGAAATCATGATTTACTTCTGTTAGGAGTAAACCAGTTGTACCATCATCTTGAATACCTCTAAGAGTTCCTTTTGCTCCAGTGGCATCTGTAACTACTTGACCAAGTGTTGTAAATGCCACTGTTTCTGCATCATAGGCGATTACTCTATCACCTTTTGTTCCATTTACAACTGCACTTGCTCCACCACCAAGTGTATCAAATGCATCATTATCAGTAATTGTTGCTCCATTTAATTCATTCAAGTTTCTAATACCAAGAATACCAGTTGTACCATTGTCAACTAATGAAACAATTTCTGCTTCCCAGCCTCCGCCGTTTTCACGAATCACATCACCAACAACAAATGGGCCAGATGTTTCACCGTCATATAGAATGTAAAATTCTGGACTTGCATTATCGGCATCTGTTGCAGAGTTTAATGGAATTGGGTTTCTACCAGAAGGAGCTATTACTTCGAAAGAATCATATGTATCACCCGATTGTCTTATTGTTACAAGTAGATTACCAGAATCAATAAGTGAACCTTCAACTTGTACTCTAACAAGTACGTCTAAATTACCTCTACTAAAGTTTGAATTATTTTTCCATTCAACAATTCTTTCACCTGATTGAATGACATAAAATTGTGGTGCTGGATTTGATACGATTGTACCTAAGTGGAATATGTTTGCCCAAATTTCTTCACCATCAACTGATGTTGAAACTGTTTGTGAACCTGAACCAGAAGTAATTGTCAATGCTCCACTAAGTGCTGTTGTAGAACCTGTTCTAACATACCAAGCATTTACTTGAGTTCCGTCATTGTTAATATCTAAATCATAATGTAAAAGAGCTCCTATATCTGCACCATTATTTACTTGTTTACCAATGTCTGTAGAAATTGGATCTGTACCAGCATCTGTTGTAACTACTCTTTGAATCTCGTTCACATAACCAATTGTTGTAATTGCTCCACCGTTAAGATATTTTGTGCTTTCATTATCAATAAACCAACCATTTACAATGGAATATTCGGTAGGAGTCTGTGCTGTCATGATAGTTTCAAATGTCATGTTTGCAGTATCATCTTCAAAGTCTTTGATTGCTGAATATAAGGCATTTACTGAATATACTGTTGTTCCACCATTACGGATTGTTTGTAATGTTGTGTTGATAACAAAGTCATCTAATATTGCCATATTATATTTATTAAAAATCTAGTTTATAAGCATATTTTAACAGAAAATACTTAAATTAGCTTTGTGCAACTATCGTATCTTCACGCATTAAGAATGTTTGTGTTAAACCATTTACTGTAATTGTGTTTGCACTTTCTTCGGCAAAATATCTTGGTGTAGGTAGAGTTGATTTTCTACTTCTAATAATTACTGGAGTGTCTGACGTATATGCAAATGAATCAGTATAATCTCCATTGGAATCTGTTGTTCCTTGACTTATCAAACTATTATCAGATGATTTTAGTATGATAACACTTGCTCCTTGAATATTTGCTCCTGTATCTTTTCTCTCCACATGAACTGAAAGTGTTACTGTTGCATCTGGTGTGAATACTGAATCATCATCACTTTGAAATGATTCCCAATTTGTATATGAAACTCTTCCATTTGTTGCATCATCAGAATTGTAAACCATCCAACCCTCGTTTGCGATTGTTTCACTTACAGTTTTGAATTTGTTTTGAGCTCCAATCAATGTTCCAACAACAGGAAGTGCATTTGTTCCACCATCAGCCCAAAATAATACTTGATCCATTGCGTTTATTCCAGTAGTGTCAAGTGTAGATTCATCTAATTTTGCATTAAACCAATCATAGACTTGTTGACCACTGTTTGATTGAATATCAAGTAACCATGTAAATGATTTTACACCATAACCTGTATCAAATGTTGCTGTCCAGTTTCCTGCACTTGCTCCGTCATCAAGTGTGTGAGCTCCAGTTGCCCATGCTGTTGCATTTCTTGTATCAAGAAGTAATGTTCCTGCTGTCCAATCTCCTTGAACTAAACTAACTAAAACTCCCTCTGCACCATTGACATTGTTTCCTATCGTGTCACCAATTGATGGATTTGTTCCAGAACCACCTGTGAATTTCAAAAGTGTTGCAGGATTAGTTTGATTTTCAATTGCTATTGGTTGTGTTGTATCACCTTGAGTTATTGCATTTGAAGCTGTGGTTTCAACTTGATAGACATCTGTAAGCTGTGTAAATGATTCTGTTTGTCCTAGTATGTTGTTTGCTTCATCTGTATTCTGAACAGTCACATTTCTAATAATTGGAATCTTACCATATTTTGATGCAATTATTGCATGTCCATTTGTGGTTTGAAGTGTAAGTGCGGTTCCACCATTATCTATGTATCTTCTTATCTCAACATTTGCTGTTGCATCACCATTAGAATCTGCTGTAAGTTCATGTAAAAGTGAATCTGTACTTGCTCCACGATTGTTGTTTGTAATTACATATATTTTTGAGGTTAAACCACTGTTATTTGCATCTGTTACATTCACATCTAAATCAATTTGGAGTAAAAGCTCTCCTGTACCTGCTATTGATACATCATTTTGATTTGCTGTACCAATTATTGATGGATCCACCATGTTTATAATTGTCCATGTTTCTGCTGTATTGATTGTGATTAATTTTGACTGATTAATGAATCTCAAATTTTTTAAAACAGGATCATCTCCACTTGTTACAGTTTCCAAACCGTTAAAGTTCACAAGTGTTATGTTTTGAACAAAATTTCCACTTGTCCAATCTCTTACTTGCAATCTTGGTGTTGTTCCAGTATCATCACTTTCCCATGAAACATTATTTAGATCTGTATCTTGAGCTCCCAATCTGAAATCATTTATTGAGAATTTAAAAACACATTTTCTCATTCTTACCTTTGATGTTGTACTTGCTAGAAAATTAAATGCTGGTCTTGCCACTGCGATCATCACAGTATCATACCAATTACACTCACAACCACTAACTCCTTCAAATGCAAGTTCACCGTTAACTGCTGGTGTTAGGAACATCTCTCCACCAGATACAGGTGTTCCTCCAAACAAATAACCAGAATCAAATCTTCCATCTGATTCAACTCTTACATCTGGATCTGTCGTTGATGAGTTATCAACAGTTTCAAGTGATGCTCCAAATAACAATGCAAAATAACCAAATCCACCACCAGCACTGTTGCCAACTCTAAGTTTTCTTGTTGATGTATAGTCTTGATTTCGTTTATTGATTAAACCTAAACCAGTTACAGTAGCACAATCTTGAATGACGTATGAAACATGAATTGTTTCACTGCTAGATGGTGCAGTAGTCCAAGGTTCATGAACCGTAAGTATTCTTGTGGTACCAGTACCTGCTGTATCTACTGTAATGAATCTCGTTTCTTCGTTTGATTGTCCCTGTCTTAAAACTGCAAGTCTATCAACATATCCTATTGTACCTTCAACTTGTCCATTATTTGTATTCGTAAATGTATCACTAACAACAATTTCATCGGTTCCATTGGCTTGTGATTGATCTCCAAGTGTTTCATTCATTGATGCAGTTGTTACCCTTACACCATCACCAGCACTTGTAGTAATTGCCATTATACAATCTCCTTTATTTCAAACTCAAAATTATAATCATTGTTTGATGGATTCACTATATTATGATATCCAATAGAGTATGTTTCATTCAATGTTATAGGTGTATTTTCATCTCTTAGATCAAATATTTTCCATGTTTTTGATGAATCAAGTTGTTCATAAACTATTGTGAGTTCTATAAAATATTTTAACAACATTAGATGTGGTACAACTATGTTCCAATCATGATTTGGTGTTTTCAAATAAATTCCAAATACTTTATTAGATGTATTGGTCAAAGTCTAACACCACACTTTGGACATTTCACATAAAAATTCCTTGACATTTCATGTTCTTTTCCTGTTACACTGCAATTATGAATTACTGATTGTTTATATGTCATAGATTGGTACCTCTTACCCAAATTTTTGCTGTTGGTGTTCCACTATCTGCTTTCAATTGTATTCTCAACCATGAATATCTATTGCTTATTCCCTCTCCTGCTTTCTTTGTAGCTGGTAGTGATTTTTCAAGATCATGATCGTATGTATCTGGTGAGTTTGGATTCAACACATTGAACCAACTATCATCTCCATCTGCTGGAGCTGAAACTGATACATCAGCACTTGCATATATTTTATAATCCATATCAATAGATCCATCAGTATTTACTATTGTTATGACATGATCTGATGTTTGTTGCAGATCAACTACAAGTGCATTTGTATATGATGCTGTAACTGTAAAATTTTCATTTTCTCCACTAACTATAACTGATGAAAGAGATCCACCTCCACCTCCTGATCCAGAACCTGCTCCTTGTGGTGGTAAACTACCCATTTCTATCCCTCATCCTTTATGGAATCCAATCTACCAAGTAATACTGTTGCTCCACCTACTGTTGGTGTTCTAAAATTAATTAAATCTCCTGCTCTTACATAAATATCAAAACCATAACTACAATTTGCAAGTAAATTTTCTCCACCCTGTAGTTTCAACCAAGTTGTTCCACCGTTTATTGTATATTCAACCACACTGTCTGTATCAACTGCTAAATTACATCTAAATTTTCCAAGATCATTTACTGCATAATTATTCATCCATTCCACATTCTGTGCTTTTGAACCAGTGGGAATATCAACTGCAATCTGAATTGACTTTGGCATAGCTATATTAATATTACTTTCTTTAAAAACTTTTATTTGAGTAAAAAAAAATTTCGATATGAGTCATGAAGAACTTGGAACGGAATACTGTCCAAATTGTGCCATACTGAATGAAAAGATGATTCAGTTGAAAATTTGGGAGTTAGAACTGAAAAAGCGTGAAGAAGAACTTGAAAATGAATTAGAATTTATAAGTAAAAATAGATAATTATATATACTGTAATGTATATAAAAATGTAGTCTAAGACCAATCAGCATCATACCATCTAGGAACTTTATTCTCTGTTGTCACAATTCCTATAAATGGTGTATTGTCAACATCTACTGGAGTTCCAAATGGATCTGATCCAGTTCCAAATACATGTGAAACACTTTTTCCTGTTTCTAGTATTGATCGTATAACCAAGTCAGTTGAATCGGTTTCAACTCCAACCCAAATCAATCCATTTCCTGTTGCACTGCATGGAATTGTCATTAGTCCATTTAGTGCTGGTGTTGAATTACTTTCACCTAACAAATTGTTTGGTGAACCGTTGTTATCATCATATATTTTTACTCTTACATTTCCGTCTGCACTTTCAACCTGAATCATTACATTTGTAATTGCTTTTACCGAAAGTATTCTTGTAGCATAAATTGTATTTGATGCTAAATTCAATTTAGAATTCTGACCATCAATTCTAAAATCCATTGTGATAAAAACTTCTGTTGGTGCCGATATTGTCAAATCTTCTGATTTTCTACCAATCGCCTGTTTGACTTGGTGTCTTTTATATCCAGTTCTGTCAATCACATCTTGTCCTGTGGTTGGAGCATTTCCTTGAATATCTGAAACAACATCAGAAATAACATCATCCATATTTGGCATAATTATCATTGAATCATATACTATTTAAAAATAATTTTATGTCCCTTATGTGTGTCTGAAAAAGGATCTATATTTTCTATGTCTTTTTTACATGAAATGCATTTTAGAAATGATTTCTCTGGTTTGTGTTCTTTTATGTATTTATCAATGACATTCCAAAACTCAGTTGTTCCATACACAAGTTTAATTTCTTTCAAAACTCTTTTTTCCTCTTCTATCTGATCTGCAATAAACTCAATGGCACATTTTATCTGATTTTTCAATTCACCTTCTGAAAGTGGTGGACTACACATCAGATTATTCTTTGCTTTTATAACTTCAATAAATACACTTTCTTCCATATCTGGATATTTACGAAGTATGCTTTCTGCATATCTCATTATGGCTTCATGTCTATTACTTCCCTCAATGACTCTAGTATCATCTTTCATTAGAACTTTCATTGGTATAAGATTGTCTTTACCCTTACCCAAACTATACTCATCACATATTTTGTTTATGACCTGTCCTATTTCATCAAGCCTTGATGGTTCTTTTACACCTAGTATTCTGTAATTACTTCCATCTTTATGTGGTGATGGTGTGCAATACATTATTCCATGAGTTCCATCACCTTTCATCTCTATTGCTGGAATCTCGTCTTTCTCCATTTTTTGAACCATGTCGAAATTTACCGCATCACTGCTTTTCTTTGGCATTGGCTTGTTTGTGTAAAAGTAAAAGTGAGCCTTGTTTGGGTTATCATGTTGTTCTACAAGTGTTTTCTGTGCTAGATATTCTATTCCATTTGAATGAAGTACATCTATTGCTTTCTTGTTATCACAATCTATTGCACATAAGTACAAATCTTTTTTATCTTCATTGTGAAGAATTTTTCCACAAACTACTGCCATACCATCTCTGAACATTCCTTTTGTTTTCCACTCATCATGAATTTCTTTTGGTATTGGCTCTAATTGCCAATTACCTCTTGGATCTTCTTTCCATGACACAAGTGGTTTTTTTGATTTACAATCTGCTGGAATTACATTTACACCGATATTATATCTCCAAAAATCAGCCCAGCGATTTATAGCGGAAATATCCATAAATCTAGATAACATAATAGATATTTAATGTTATAGATTACTCGATTAGATAAGGTCTTTCATCTATAACTGTTGATCCTGCTTTGACAAGTTCAACTTTTTTTCATATCGATTATTATTAAGTATATCATGGTATAGGGCGTTGACCATGTGCAACCTGAAACAAGATAGAACTGTAATATCAGTTACTTACCTTTGCCCTGTAAATAATAAAAAAGAGAGAGATAAATACTTATTGTATTTTAATTTTCTTTGATTCTTTTAGAGTTTTCTCAAAAATAATTTCAAGTATTCCATTTGTGTATGTAGCCTTTGGATTTACCAATGGTGATTTCAAACCAATTTTGTACTCAAAACTTTTCTTTTGATTATCTCCTTTTACGACTAGAAGATCATCTATAAGTTCAATATCAATTTCCTCTTTTTCCATACCAGCAATTTCAAAAACAAATCTTGCGGTTTTCTCATCTTCAATGAGTTCATAATCAAGATCTCTTTTTTGTTGTTCTATTTGTGGGTGGAAGAAATCCCATGAACTTGAATTTGCAATACTATTGAATTGCAACATATCTTCTAATATTCTCCTGTATTTTTCATAAGGATCTATCATGTCATATTTATGACATCTTGTAATTAATAAGTTTTTTGTTTTCTGGTAAAAAACTCCATCTATTTTCCCAAGTAAAATGCTCAGTAAGACCATAACATGTATTGCACATCTGTTCTACCCATGATTCAGTTGTGGCTTTTCTTCGTACAGTTTTACAATATTTGCACATCGCCATTTATTATTGTCGATTAAGTCAACAGATATTTATACTATGTGCATTTTGCATTTCCATCAAAAAATGGACTTGGTTTTCCATATCTATCAATATCAAGTTCATATCCACCATTTATCCAACCATCACTTCCATATTTGGCATAAACACTAGCTAGATCATAATCCGATATTTGAAGTGGTGTTGTCCAAGGATCAAATACAGAAATCATTACGCTTTTGAATCTATGTCCGTATGGTTCTTGACATACATGACCTAATCCTATCGCATGTCCAAATTCATGCATTACAACTGATTTTATTCCTTCACCTGAAAGTGTCATTATTTTTCTTACTGCCAAGTTTTCTATATCCATTGGTGAATAGTGTTTTCCTTCCTCAATTACAACTATTCTTTCTTCTATCAATGGAAATATTTCTATCACTGACATTTCTCTTCCACCAATCTTTCCATCATGCCATGCAACTCCAAGAACCGTATCTGATATGCTATCTCTACGATCTTCCCAAAATGTTATATGAACATTGCATTTGAATTCTCTATGAGATTTACCATGATGTTCATGTCTTTCAATATATTGTATAGAAATATCATAATTTGATCCATTTGTATAACTCGCAAGTTTTTGTTTCCATTCTTTTACACCTTCTATTGCAGATACGGCTAAAGTTACTTTGTATTTTTCTAGAACTTTATCATCTGGTTCATAAACACAAACCGCCAATTTTTCATTTGTATCTAATTGCCAATCCATATAATCAATCCAATCACCATAAACCATATTCAATACCTGCATTGTCAATATCACCGTGAATATTAACGCAATGTATTTCTTCATACCTGTTTTTAAACGTTAAGATATATTAGTATAAATCAGGAAAGATAGAGATCTCAGAACTTTTCTGTCGTTTTCTTTCCTTTTCCTAGGTAGGTATAATACCTATTTTTACTAGATATGTCACATATTTAAATATTGACTCAGATTTCTATTTTTTCTCCATATTGGTTTCTTGGGGAAACCTTACTTTATCGATCAATGATAAAATTTCTTTTTTTTGGATTAGTCAGACCAATATCCGTATGTGGTAGGAAATGGTTCACAATTTTCTTCATCGTCATTTAGTTTCAAATGCTTTCACATATTAATCTTGTTGTTGAAATGCATATCTTCTAGTTCCAAACTTTTTTGAAATCTCTAACAATTTCTCAAGTCTAGTCCTAAAGTCTATGAGTTCCAATTTTGTTTTGCGATCTAATACTAGATCGCCAAGATGTTCATTGACAACTTTGAGCATATCAGGAAGATCGTTATCCATTAGATATGCGTGATATGAAGTTACCATATCATTGCCATGTTCTTCATCTGTCAAGATGTAATGCGTTTCTGTTTGTTTCATGTATATTATCTATATAATATATAATATAAATGTATCTGACGTAAACTATTTAAATCTAATCTTATTTTCTAAATCTTTGTGTTTTGGATTTGTTTTTGTTAAAAGTAGTGCTTCAATCAGTTTTACGAGTTTTTCTGGATTATACCGATTTAATCTTTCAAGTGCGATGTGATCTGTATTGCAAAGATACAGAAATCTTTCTTTCTCTTTCATAACCACTGGTTCCAAATCCTGATAATATCTAAGTTGTCCATCTGAATCATGTGGATATTTATTGTATGTAACATCATCAAATACATACCATAAGTGATGTATTGTAAATCCTTTTTTTGATTTTGCCTTTCCACAAACAAAACATTTTCCTTCTCCAAGTGCTTCGCCCAATCTGATCTTTATTTTTTGAGTTTCCAGTTTCTTATTCAATACATTTAAAAATAACTACCTATTCGTTAATAAACATATCAACAAAAGTTACTGGTGGGATTTTGTTTTGTATTTTTTCTAATCTTTGAATTGCGTGTTGATGTTGATGTTCATGTGCATCTTTCTGTGAATGGACTATCCTATTACAACCACAACTAAATGATTCGCCAAAACTTGTTTTTCCACCACTAATAAATGGTATTTCTGGTGTTGGGTTTATACTATTTGTATTCCAAGACATTTTTCTATTTTTAATATCAAATTGTTTTATCATGAATATGATTTAGATAATATATAATATAAATCTAACTAAATCCGTATTTTTCGTGGTATTGAAAATAATAGAGTGAGTAGGGATAACCCTTTACTCTTTACTGATAATTTCTCTAATCACTTTATCAATGATTTCTCGTCTACCAGTGATCCAGATCACATCTTTTACATCAACGATTCTATTGTCCTCCACAACATTTGAAGTACCAATAGATACATCTACACCTTCATCTGATGATCCGATGATAGACATATTTCTCTTTGGATTTTCTGATGTTATGGCGACTTTGACAATTTCTCCATTTACTGAGCCAGTATTTTCTTTGATCTCAACAATTGATTTGTTTTCTGGTATTGTTGATTTCCAAGAATCCATGACTTCTTTAGATTTCTTCGACTGTCTTTCCTTTGATTTTGCTGTGATCTCATGTTCCATTTTAGATTCCATCCACGTTGGTACAACATCATTCCACCATTGGTTGACATTGACCCATTTTATATCTGAACCGTTGGAATCACTACATCTTCCTATGACAGTGCCAACTTGATTTGATTCACTTGCACATACTATACAATGAATATCTTCTTTTGTTTGAGATACCTCGACTCGTATATGACAGATGTCAATATCTCTATTCTTGACAACAATTCTAGATTCATGGCTTGTTGGATTCTCAACAATTGTACATTCATCTGGGATTCTTGTTTTGATTTTTTGTACCGTATTCCATATTATGGAATCTACTATGTCATTATTATTGCCCATGACAACTTGGGATTCATGTGTATTTGTAATACTTTCCATATTATACTCTAGAGTAAATGTGTATATAAATCTAACTAAATCATATATAAACTAATAATCTTCTTATTCATATTAAAACCCGTGAGGATCCATGTCATATCCACAGATTGTACATTTACCGTCTTTCTTTTCGGTTCTAATCATACAGTTTGGACATTCTTCTCCTGCATAAGTTCCTCTCATCCATTTTTGATGACCTTTCTTTCCACTGCCTACACCGCCTTCTGTTGCTTTTGATTCTGTAAGTCTTTTATAATAATCATATAGTTCTGGATTTGTATTTGATTCTTTTTTGAACTTTGATTTTATTTCATCATCACTCATTCCTACAACATCAAAACCGTTTCTTGATAAAGCAATTCCCATTTGTGTAACATCAATATCAACTGATTCACTTCCTTTGACTTTACGAGATTCCAATCCCATTTTCTTACTTGCCTTTTCTGCTATTTTTTCTGCAACAAGTCTAAGCAAGTTTTCAAGTGTAAAGTCAAGATTATGTTCTTCTTCAATCTCAACTTTTTCTTTTCTAGTAAATTTATCATCTACAAACATATCAAGCATTTTTTGAATTCCGTATGGTGATTCATTTTCTCTAGCTTCTGTATATTTACCTAGTTTAGATTTTATTGTTGGTTGTATTGAATTGAACATTTGTGTTGCCATACTTGCCCAAGGAACTGGATCTAATAATGAAACATCTTCATCAGCTTTTGATTCTTTACTCAATCTATCAAGTCCTGTCTTTATGAAAAGCATCCTTTGTTTTTGTTCATCAAGATCATCATAATTTGGATATCTATTTCTAGTTTCTTTTTCAATCAAATCGTAATGTTGTTGGAAACTTTTTGCTTCTTTTGTCATCGCTTCTCCACCACGTGTTTGTTCAAAGTTTCTCATTCCAGCATCACTAAACACACTAACCCATTTGCATTTGCAGTTTGGGTGTGTATATGGTCTTTTACTTCTTGATGATATGGTTTCCAATCTTGGTATAACTGGTCTGTTTGGACTGTCTATTGGAAATTGTATGCCATCATATTGTTTACAAATATCACATTCACTCTTTGATACATAAACGAATTGTAATACCTTATGAGGTGTTTTGTTTGGATTTACACCTTTTCTTGCTCGTGCAACACCTGTTCCATCTTTGTTTAGTTTTTCTTTACTATAAGATTCCTTAACCATCTTATCAAGTTCTTGCCATACATTCTTGAACTCTTTAGTTGGTGGTGTATCTTCTTGTAATCGTTTTACTGTCATAAAGTCATCACCAGTTTTTGCATCTATTGGTTCTCCACCAACTGCTGGATAATCGCTTGGTGTATCTCCTATTGGTTGATTTTGATCGTATGATGTATTTACTTCATAGATGTCATCTATATGTATTCCACATAATTTACAAAAACCATCTTCAATATCACCATGAGAACAGTTTTTTGGTTCGTTTGGATATTTTGGATAAATTTCTTCTGATTCAATCTGACCAATACCACCACAAGTTGAGCAATTTTCATAAAGTGCTTTGCAATCAGGACATTCCTTTATTGTCCAATCTGACATTAATAACCACCATGAATTCCAGATTCTGATTCCCAGTTCATTTTTGTATTGTAATCTGCATTATCCCACATATCTTGACTTACGTCAATATTCAAAAGTTTTTCTTTTGCATCTTCTTCAAGTTCACTCCACGGTAATAAATAATCATCTTCTGTTGCGTATGATTCACTTAAACTTGCACGTTCAGCTTTAAGATCTTCAAGTTTTTGCATATATTCACTCATGTGCATTGGGTTTTCAACACTTGCTACTTGAATGAATTTTACCAATTTATTTATTTCTTTATTCAATTCTGCTTTTCTTCCTTCATTTGCGTATGATTCTTTTGTAATATTTTCAATTTCATTCCATTCTTCTTCCATTTCTGGTTCTTCATATCCGCCTTGATCTGAAAATTCTTCTGATTCTTCTTGATCATCAAAGTCTTCAATTTCTACATCATCTCCACCAATGTCAATTTCAATTCTATCTTCATCTAATCCATCTTCTTCTTCAATCTCATCATTTGCTCCACCAAATGTTTTTCTCATGTAATCTAAATCATCATTCCAATCATTTTGTGACATTTGTTGTTTTTGTTGATAATTATCTGCTTCACCACCTGCCCACATTGGTTGATCAGGATTTTTCTTTTTTGCCATCATGTCACCATAAGCCTTTGCCATATCTGATCCTGTATCTGTTTCTTTTGGTTTTCTATATTTTGTATCGTTTGGATTAAATGAACTTACAGGAAGTTCTTCACCAGTATTTGGATCATAAGGAATCTTCGATGGCTTGCTTGGATCTTCCCCCATATATTGTTGACTATATGAAGAAGCAGAATTTGATTTTGGTAGATCCTTTGCCCTATTTCCACCACCTGTTCTTTTTTCTTCTTCTAAAAATTCTTTCTTTAGATCAGCAAAATCTGAATATTCTACATTATTAAATCCAGTAACTTCTGGTTCGTTTAAAATATGATCTGCCATTGTTTTAGTTACATTTAGATCTATATGACCACCGAATTTTTCTCTATAACCACTCCAATCTTCATTTATTTTATTATAAATCCAATTTCCAAATCTACTTTCACGGCTATCTACAACATGGTATGGATCTTTTGGGTGTTTATCTTTTCTATCATCAGTTACTGATCCTACATATGTATCAACATCATAATAATCAACCATTGAGTTTGTTGAACCTTTATCAGAATATAAATTAGCTATATTTTGAGCTCCGTATGGGTAACCACCATCACCGCCTGTCCAACCTACGTTTAAACCATTATAACCATCTTTTCTTACACTGAAATTTGATCCATCATAAGAATCTGTAAGTTGTGATTTCATTATCACACCTTTTACTCCAGAAGGAACACCTCTAAGTTGACTGGTATTTTGTGGATATCCGTCTAAGTTTGCAACTTTAACATAATAATCTGAACCAGAGTTTAACTTTGAAAGTAACTTATCTTTTACATTGTCCAACTTTGTATTTGTCTTGGTTTGTTTTTTTGTTGGTTCTTCTGTTTTTCCACCACCACGTTTTCTTGTAAGCCAACCCTTTTTAGCTCCATCACTGGTTCCTTCTTCTTCCCCATGTGCTTCTCCACCACGTTTCTTTAGTTTTGCTAGTTCTTTGTTATACAAGTCATCTGCAACTTCTTTCCAGTTTTCTCCACCTTCTTGCCAACTATTACCAATATATCTATCCTTGTATTCTTCTCTGTATTTTTGTTTTTCTTCCTCTTTCAAGTCATTATAATCAATATTGTAATTTCTAAAAAGCCAACCAGCAATTTTACTTTCATCATTATAACTCATCATTGATTCAAGTTCTGGTTGTGCTTCATATCCATCAATTTGTGCTGGTGGAACTGCATGAAGATCGTTATAATGAATTGTTAGACTTTCGTTTGATTTGAATCCACAATTACAAAACTCACATTCATACTTTGATCTTGCGGTTCTACTTTCACCTATATTATTGTAATCAACTTCTTCAATTAAACCTGCTTCTTTTTCATCTTCTTGTGTTTGTCTGATAAATTCTTGTTCATCTTCTGCATCTTCTTGTGTGACTGAATCTATTGCTTCTTGCAATTCTTTACTGAAATCTTCAAAAGCCAAACTTGCAAATCTAAGTGCTTTACCTTGTCTAAATCCAACTGCTTCAAGTGCCTCTACTTTTTGATTGAATGATTTTTTACTCCATGATTCTGATGAGTCTTTCTGATCTTGATCCAAACCCTCTACATCTCCACCAACATCTGGATCTGTTTCATTTTCCCATTCATCTAGAACTGTTACTTTGGTATCTTCATCATCATCATCTTCAATCTTAACCAATGAATCTTCACTTGCGTATGATTCACCATGTATGTAATAATATTGTTGTTGTACATTTGATTTTTCTACATTATCTAAATCTTCAAAACGTGTAGAACCAGTGGCATATCTTATTTTTTCGTTTGGACTCATATTGTCAAACCAATCAACAACATCTTGTGTTATTTCTCTTTCACTTGCTTTTGCTTCTTTCTCAAATTTTTTAAAACCATAATAACCTTTTTCTGGAATCCAATCATAACCCTCTTGTTCTAATATATCTGTAAATGCCTTTTCTTCGTCATCTGGAACATCAACTATTGTTTGCCTTCCATCAGTGTAAGAAGTTCCGTAAAGAGTTGTCCAGTCACCCATTGGACTATTCGGATTATCTGGTTCCATTAAACCGTAAGGTGTATCATCAATCAATACATCACCCATCTCACTTGCGTATGATTCACCATAATATGCTGTTTGCTCCCACTGATTTACCATTTTGATAGGTCTTCCTGTCATACTTGCATCATCTTTATTCCAATCTTCAACCTGTCTTTCTGCCTCTGCTTTATTGTTTGTTTGATAACCCCAATCACTTCCATCATCAACGAATACTAGATTCCATTTCATTACTTCTGGTTTATAATCGCCCATGTCTGGTACATCATACCAATCCTCATTTGCTTTTGATTCATAACCGTAATACTCTCCATCGTCATATTCATCCTCATCTTCCTTATTTACTGCTCGATATAAATTCAACAACGTTCCAAGTTTTTCTGCATCTTGTTCTATAATTGCATCTGCAAAATCTTCATCATAATCTTCTGTTGCTTTTGATTCATTCAATTTTTTCATCATGAGATTATCTAAAATTTCATCATAGTTATCACCATATTTACCTGAAAATAATTCATCAGAAGATATACCCATACTTTTAGCTATATCTTCCAAGTGACTCATATCTATTCGCTTCCACTATACATACGAAGTTCTGCTTTTTCGGATTCATTGCACTCTTTATACATTTTACCGAAAAATGTTTGTGCTACTTTATCATTAGTTGAAACTTCAATAGAATGAACTTTCTCAAGTGCTTCCTCATGTGGAACACCATATGTAATGTGTAATTCTCTTGCGATTGATTCATTGCTGAATCCATGTAATTTTCTTAATGTGACTGTTTCGGTTACTGCTTCTTCGTCAGAATCTTCAAAGTCATCATATTCTTCTTCCAAACCCTCAACCATCTTTGCTTCTGTTGTGTATGATTTTTCTCTTGTTTCTGATGCTTTGGTTGGATAAACATAATCAATTGATTCTTCACTAATATCAACGTCATCTAATTCTTTGTTATTGTCTTTCTTTGGTTCTGTATGTTGTTGTTCAATGAATCCCATAGTCTGTTTATCTTCTTTATCATAATTTACATCAGATTCTCTTGCGTATGCTTCACCTTTTAAGTGCCAATAGGTATCATTCCATTCTTGTGTATTTGGCTCCATATTCCAAGCATTTGCTGGAATACCAGACATCTGACCACTCATTGGATCCCATTGATCTTGTGTTAATTCATCCTCACTGATACCAGTTTGTCTATTAATTACTTTATTTGCATACACACCTTGTAAGTTAAGTATTGTTTCCCAATCGTCATCAGACTCCATTTCACTCCAAGTCTTTCTTAAATCATCATCATCCATATATCTCATTAAAGTTGAATCATATTGATCACGTAAAGTGACCTTGTCTGAAAAAGATAATGAATCCCACCATAAACGTATCTCTACATCAGATTCTCTTGCGTATGATTCCCAACCATGTCCATGTTCCTTCTTGTGTTCCATCCATTCACTGTAAAAACTTGTAATAAAATCACAATCAGTACATTTAAAATCTGAGTAATCATCTG
>Ga0208644_1001508_pt1 | contig 19365 bp, 43 predicted proteins | sample VirMetDEL_Nov_18_FD_184517 | JGI IMG/M metagenome (GOLD analysis project Ga0208644, IMG submission 184517) | Aqueous microbial communities from the Delaware River and Bay under freshwater to marine salinity gradient to study organic matter... | ecosystem: Environmental > Aquatic > Marine >...
ACTGTAACAATTAAAACTAAATATTATGCATTATTTAATTAATCAAAATCAAATTAAATTAACTACTAATTTATTAACTAACAAACAAATTAATATCCAGTTTATTAATAATAAATTAATAATAAAGTTAAATCCATCTGATATAGATATTTCAGATCTATTAACTAAAAACTATATAAAATTTAAAGTATCTTAATCTAAACCCCAAATCTATCTAACTTAACTAACAATTAAAATAATAACTATGATACAATACTATTCAACTCAAGACCTGATCGAACAATTAAATAAACCCGGAATGTTAAATTCATATTACACAGCTTTACAACAAGAATTAATTAATCGTATAAACAAATAACATGGAAACAACAATATTAACTTTCAAGCAACAATTAGATTTATTATTCATAGCTCAAACCGGATTATACAAAATGAATATAGACTTAGAAATAATAGATACTATAACTGACAGTATGAATTCTTTAAAAGATGCATTTATAAAGACTCATAAAGATAGTATGAACGCAAAACAGATTGAGTATGTGAGTAGTTTGTGATTGTATATTTAGTTAGTTACAACAAGGTCTGGCTTCGGCTGGACCAAGTGTATAGCATATGTATAGCATTCAAATGTAGCACGAAACTAAGTAGATAATATAGCAGTAACAAATAAAACAAATAATTATGTCACAATCAATCAATCAAAAATTTAAACTTCAAACTTCATTTCAAATAATTTATTCTCATGAATATAAATTATATGACTTTACTGTCATTGATCTTGAAACTAAAAAAGTTATTTATCACTATCATTTCCCAAACTTAAAAACTATAAATAAATTAATCCAACAATATAAATAAATATATAACAACTAAAACAAACAATTATGAAACTAGTAACAATCACTTTAGTATCTGATCAATCAGAAGATGAAATCAACAAAGTAATGGAAGAAATGTTATGGGATAGTGAATTCAGCTATGAGTTTGAAAATGCTAATTGGATCATAGAAGAAGATACTTGGGAAGAAGGAGAATAAATAATAATCAAACCCCAAATCTACCTACAGACTTAACACGAACTTAAGTGGATAATATAAATGTAACAAATAAAAATTAAAATTATGTCAACGAAAAACAAAAATCAAAATGTACTAATCTCTAAAAGATTTATCATTCGCAAATCATTAATCGGTAAAAATGTAACAGTTCAATTTACAGACTATGATGGTAAAGTGCATAAGTACAATCATGACAAAGTGTATGAGTTTAATCGTGAAAGATTTGATAATATGAAATGTTTCTTAAAGTACAAATACTATTCTCAAACATTCGATTTACCGAAATTTGTAAGAGATATGGATCCGAGTGATGTGATTTAAATACCTCACTTTAAAAACAACCTGGTGCTAATAACACTGGGTTGTTTTCGTGTATAGCATATGTATAGCATACAGCGGTAATACGAAGTAGAGTAGATAACAATATAAACAAAGGGCCTGGTTCTGAAATAAGACCGGAAGAGTAGACTCCGTCATACCCCATAGTTAAATACTCGATCAGTGAGGTAAATTAAAAGCAGTGAGGTAAACTAGTGTGTATAGCATTCAAATATAACACGAATCGATCAAGATAATATAAGCGTAACAATTAAAAACAAAGCTATGCAAACAAAGTCAATTACAGAACAAAGTGAAATAACAGTAAAGTTTAAAATTACTGAACTACTTCACATCTATGATCAATTAATAACTGCGCGAGATGCCAGTGATGAAGAGAATGCTGAGGTATGCGATTATCTATGCGATCGCATATGGAAACAAGTACCTGACTTTATTGAGTCGGAAGATTTTTATAATTCAATTGTAGTGCGACAATAGCCTACTATTCTATTATATTAATACCCTAATGTCACACTTTTTGAAAAGAAATGTAATTTCATACAGAGAGAGGTGGGGTTATACCCTTAACTAAAAAAATAATAATAAATAATTAACAACCTTTATTCAGGCTTAATACGATCACTGAATGATAATATAAAGGTAACAAATAAAAGTAAAATTATGAGCGGATATTTTAATGAAGATACTATTCTTGAGTTAGCTAAAGTAGCTAGAGATGAAGGCTGGGAAATAATGGTAAATGATGTTTATAATCTAATTAATCTTGAATATAGTAATGAAGATAAAGAAGATAGATTTAAACTAATGAAAACATTAATAAACGAAGTTGGATTTAAACTAACAAACAAGTAAAGATATGAGAGAAAGAGCTATAAATAGAATACTTAGCCTAACTGGCGCGTACTCTCGCGAAGAGTTAGAGGGTATAAAAGACACGCTAGAATTAGTGGCGTTAAGTTATGATGTTAAAAAAATATTGTGATATACTAACGGATAAATTAAACCTACAAGCTTAACACGAATAAAAAAAGATAATATAATAAACTAAATAATAAATATTATGACTCAACACCAACACCAGTTAATTTTGCTTGCTTTAGCAAATACTGATCTAGACTTTTTTGATATATTAGATATGTCAGATGAAAAACTTGAAAAACTAATAAGTAATGAATCATGCGAGTTATAGAAATTTCTGAACGCCAAATGTTAATTAATAAAATTAATAATAAAACAGATTTCACACATTTTATAAATGCAAACACTGATAAGCGTTATATAGTTGGGTGTTTAAATTTATATACCGGCAAAAATCCCTCTACTGATTGGCTTGATTCCGGTTATTGGGTAAGAGAAACATTAGAAAGAAAAAAATATGATACAATAGGTGGTTGGCTTGATACCGAAACTGGTATATATTATGTAGACGCTTCAATGCTATACTTGACATTAAGCACTGCTATGAATACTGCTTGTATGCTGGGCGAGAAAGCTATTTATGATTGGCAAGATCAAAAGGTATTATATGTTAAAGAATATTTTGAAACAAATAAAAATTAAATTATGGTAATATATCAAGTTGCAAATTTGTTTTTCCCCAAGAAAAAAACATACCGTTGTGATATTGATGGTGACTCTATAATTGGTGATTATGCATCAGTATCTGAATGGCGTAATGATAGACTTAAGAATAGTGATTATTACAAAGAACTAAAAGAATTAAACATTAAAGCTACTATTGAATTTTTATCAAAAGATAAAGGTAATAAAGGTGATTAACATACAGACCAAACACGAATAGCTAAAGATAATAACAAAGTAACTAATAAAAATTAAATTATGGAAAAAATTAAATTCTTACCTAACAAAATTATTAAACTTAATGGTGTTAAATATATACCATATTTAGTTGGTGACTTACCTAAATCATTCGGTAGAAAATATATCTTTGACGGTGAAAATGTTAAAGATGGTATAAGCGAGTGGTTTAACTATAAAGGTTTTACTTATGTTGAAAAAAGGTCATCTATATGGGATGCATTAAAATAATATTTTAAATAAAGATTATGTTTAGTAACTGTTGCGGCGCTGAGCCAAGCTATTTAAGCGATGAATTATGCGGAGACTGCCTTGAATGGGCGGAATTTAGTGATGAAGAAAATTAAATATTATGAAATTATTAATATTAATGCACACAATTGTAACAGCAACAATATATCATGCTGTGCCTTACCAAACAGATTCTACGCCATTAATAACAGCGTCGAATAAAAAAATAAATATAGACAACCCAATGGGACATAAATGGATCGCTGTATCAAGAGATCTTGAAGTTCAGGGCTACACTTTTGGAACTAAAGTATGCGTAATGAATGCTGGTGAAATGTTTGGCATTTGGACTGTGCAGGATAGAATGAACAAAAGATTCACAAATCGTATTGACTTTTTAGTTAATGAAGATATGTCTTCAGGCAAATGGGAAAATGTAAAAATAAGTATAGTTGAGTAGTTAGTTTAGTTAGTTACAACGTTTAGAGGGCTTGCGTCATTAAGACAATAGCCCTTTAAATAAGACACAGGCTAAACACGAATGACTATAGATAATATAACTGTAACAATTAAAATTTAAATTATGAATAAATTTATAACACCTGAATTAATTAATGAGCGTCTTGAAGCTAAAGGCTTTGGCGAAAAGCAAGCTAACGACGAAGACTTAGTGCACGAAGCTGTACTAGGCCACTATGGCTATGAGCTAATTGATAACTGGAACGATGATGCAGAATATTTTATTTATGAAGAGTCCACTGCTGATGGATATTCAGTGTACATTGCTACTGCAAATCCACGTCAAATTAATATTAGTGAAGATGTATATTATTACGATTCAGACCTTGGTGAAATGCTAGCCGAAGCTATAAAATGGGGTAATGGTGATATAGAATATCGAGAAAAAATCTATGTTGACGATCTAGGCGCACAATATGTTCAAGATGCAATGGAACAATTATTTGAAGAACTTTCGGAAAGATTTGAAGAAGAAGTTTTGATGGATCTTAAAGAAGAAGGTTATATTTACGAAGATGAAAATGAATAACAATATTGATATAATTAAATTAGCTAGTGATATGACTTCATTTTGTAATGCTATACGCAACATCAATAATATTGATATAATATCACGAGACAAGGCATTAGCTTTAGAGTCAATAGTATTTAGTGCTAATGAAATATTTAATCAATCTGAATATAAAATTTTTGATATATTAAAAAAATATTATGAATATGAACATGCAAAAAATAAAAGCATTAGCGGAGAATAAAATTACATCAAAATTATTTAACGCAAAATTTGAATTAAAAGATGCGCAAATAGATTTAGCTAGAACAATAAGGCTGGATCCGGAAGATGAGCATGAAAATATTGGTAATGCAGAGTATCGTACTTATGCAGCTAATTTAAAAGTAGAAGCATACGAATATATTTTAAAACTTATAGATAATGACAGAGCAAGAAATGAATAAATTAGCAGATATTATAGTTAATAAAATTATAGAGAAGCAATCTGAATATGATGCAGCATTTGTTAATAATTTAAACAAAGAATATGAATCAACATTTTGGTTTGAAACAACGTCTTTGCAAGAAGAAATTAATTTACCAACAATTAAAGAACAAATAGAAACTTTAGAGCAACAAAGAAAAAAATATGTAGAAGAGGAAAACTATGAAATGGCTGGGATTGTTGTTAATAAAATAAAAGAGCTAATTAAAAAATTAAATCAATAATACAGATTAAACACGAATAACTATAGATAATATAATAAACTAAACTATGAATATATTTTATTTACACAATGACCCTAACCAAGCTGCTAAATATTTTTATGATAAGCACAAGGTTAAAATGATACTTGAGTCAGCTCAAATGTTATGCACTGCTCATCACGTATTAGACGGTGACGAAGCTTGCGGATTAAATGGCATGCCTATACCATATAAAAAAGCTCATATCAATCATCCATGCTCTGTATGGGTTAGATCAAGCGACGAGCATTATATGTGGCTATATGAGCATATGCTAGCCCTTGGTAAAGTTTATACAAATCGCTACGGTAAGACGCATATGTCAATACTTAAGTGTATGGATCCATTGTATAAGTTACCCGCCAATATACCATCCGCAGGCTTCACACAGCCGCCACAATGTATGCCTGATCAATTTAAAAATGATTGTAGTGTTATTGCGTATTGGAATTATTATGAAGGCGAAAAATATAAAATAGCAAATACTAATGAGTCTAAAATATTTAGACCTGCTAATATAAATTAATAATGAGTAAGACAAAAGAATTATTGGAAGACATACATGACAAACACGAATATAATTGGATAATTAATACAATTAAAAATATTGAAATTTTAGAACAAGAATATTATGCGACAAAAGGTCGTTATAATAAATGAGTAAATAGCTAATGTCACACTATAATAGAAATATGAGATATTTGCATGATAATAAAATATTTTACAGGCGCTATCCTATAAATGACAAACCAACCGAAAAATATAATTGGGGGTGGTTTTATGAAGAGGGTACACACGAATGTTATGAATTATTTAGAAGCAAAGCAAAGATCACTACATATAAATCATTAAAGTGGCATTTGCTGGTGCTTTGGTATCTTAATCCACAATTAACTCAAGATAAGTTTGTAGAGTTGTCTAAAATTATTGCAAATGAAAAAAACGGATTTGTTGCGTTTAAAATATCAAATCAAACGCTTGAACAAATAATATATGATGTAAGCATTTCTGATCTTGAGCGCCCGCCAAATAATAAAGCGCGAAAGGTTATTTTTAAAGATAACACTGGTTTAACAGTTAACGAAAAACTAAGTATAGTCGGGCAATTAATAGGTCGTAATAAAAAAGCAACTGCAGAAGATATTTACGATGCGATGCTATACATTAACGATCTTAATAAAAAAATAACCATAAAAGAAATTGCTAATGCACTAAATGTAACAACAAGAACAATATATAGGAATATAACTGATGAATTAAAAAGAGAAAAGGAATTATTAAATAATGAAATATGAGTAGAGAGTTTAACGAATGGATGGCATACATAGGTAATGTATATTATGCTCAAAATGAATTAATGGAAAAAGCGTTTGAAAAATTAGAAAATAATGAAAAAATATAATATACAAAATTACATTAGGCATAAAGAGGACTTAAAAAAAATAATGCCTGAATTAAAGCCTTATTCAGATTATACTAGAAATGAATTAATAATATTGTTTATGCCTTTTGTAGAAAATATAGCTAAAAAATTCTCTACTACGCAAGAAGCGTCTGGTATATTAAGTATACTTGATTTAATGCAAGAAGGATATTTGGGTCTTATAAAAGGTATAGATAAAATTGATTGGGAAACTTTAAATAAATCTGAAGATATTGAAAAAACTTTAAAATCATTTTTATCAAAAAGAATAAAAGGTTCAATTAGAAGAGCTATTGATCAAAATAGAGGTAATATGCGCATTCCAGAGCATAAACTAAATGAAATAAGAAAAGATAACGGAAAAGACCATAAAATGGTTTCTTTATTTTTTAATAGTTTATTTTTTTCAATTGATCAAAATCCAAAAGATGATGAAGAAAATATGATATATCAAATTGCAGATAAATCAGAACCATATAATATAGCTTTATTAAATGTTTATTTAATAGGTTTACTAAAGAAACATTTAAATGAAAAAGAATATGAAGTATTAAGATTATCCTATGGTTTAGATTGTGATAAATATTCAGCCAATCAAATAGCGGAATATATAGGTATTGAAGGACCGAGTGCGCATGTTAGAATATCCGAGATTAAAAAACAAGCAGTAGATAAGTTAATTGCTAACGTGGACCACTCTCAAGTACTTGATTACCTTTAATTTAAAGTAAAAAATAATATAAACACGTAATTATATATATATGACAGTACATGAAAAATTAAGTAAAATTCAAATTGAATTTAAAGCAAACAAATCTCGCTTTAATTCGTTCGGCAAGTATAACTTCAGATCAGCCGAAGACATCTTAGAAGCACTTAAGCCATTTAATGAGAAATATGACGTATATTTTACAGTAAATGAGAATTATTTAGGTGATGGCATTATTGAATCAGAAGCTTCAATATTTGATGCTAAAGGCGCAATGTGTATTGCGGCAAAAGCAATAGTTGGTGTTGATTTTAATCAAAAAGGTATGCAGGTACCGCAACAATTTGGATCAGCATCTTCTTATGCTAAAAAATATGCATTAGGTAATCTTTTGTTAATCGATGATACGCAAGATTCAGATGCTACAAATAATCACGGCATTGATAAAGCCACTCCTTCAGTTCCAAAACCTAATAATGAAATTAAAACTGTAAAGGACGTCGCATATACCAAGGCTGTAGAATACCTTAAGTCCGGAGGTAAGTTGGACACAATTAAAAGCAAATATAAATTATCGCAAATAGTACAAGATAATTTAGAGAAATTAGTATTATGACAGAAAAAAAGATATTATCAAAGTTAAAAAAAGACGAACATTATTATGGAGAATTTGGCAAAAAGTTTTTAAGCAACTCTGATATATCGACTTTATTAACTAATCCTTTGTCTTTAGGAAAACAGCAATCAGAAACTACGATACCATTCTTAATAGGCGGTTATTTTCATACTGCAATATTAGAGCCAGATAAGTTAAAAAAATATAAAATTATCGAAAGCTCAACAAGAAATACAAAAGCCTATAAAGAAATATCTGATGGTGAAATATGTTTGCTGCAGCACGAAGTAGATATGATAGATAATTTAACGCAAACATTACTATCAAATGATACTGTAAATGATTTAATACATGGCATAAATGTTGAATATGAAAAGCCAGGTATTATTGAATTAGAAGGTGCAATGTGGAAAGGCAAAGCCGATATAGTAAATCATGATGAAAAATTAGTAGTTGATTTAAAAACAACAAATGATATTTTAAATTTTAAATGGAGCGCTAAAAAATATAATTATGATAGTCAAGCATATATTTATAGTAAAATATTTGGTTATGAAATGGTTTTTATTGTTATAGATAAAAATACTTCACAAATGGGTATATTTGAATGCTCACCTGAATTTTACGAAAAAGGTGCTGATAAAGTCAAGAGAGCCGTTGAGGCTTATGACCTATTTTATAGGACAGAAAATTTTGATCCAAAACAATATTTCATTAATGAAAAATTATAATACAGATCAAACACGAATACAATTAGATAATAAATTAAATTAAATCAATCATTATGGCAACAAGAAAAAAAGTAGAAATGAGAACATGCAATGTGACTGGGCAATTATTGCCTATTACAGAATTTTATTCTAATCAATCGCATTCTAAAGTTGTAGATAACTTTAGGAGAGCCACTGGAGTACCTGCGGCTAGATTACAAACATTTTTTAATCGATTAAATCAATATGCATAATGGCAAGCATTATTAAAACCAGCATCAATTTAGATGCAATACCCAAAGATAAAATTATTATGGGTAAAAAGGGTAAATATTTACCTTTAACATTTACTTTAAACGACGAAGTCGATAATTATGGCAATCAAGGCCCTGTAACTGTTGAACAAACAAAAGAAGAAAGGGATACTAAAGCTTCTAAAGTTTATTTAGGAAATGTAAAAGTAGTATGGACTAATGGTAAAAATGTTGATGCTGCTCCAAGAGATGGACAGCCGCAACAAACTATGAGCCAACCAGTAGAAGACGATCTACCATTTTAATTAAATTAAATGCAAGTAAACGAAATAGAGATCAATGGATTTTTGATTGACAAATTCAATCAATATGAGCTTGAAGTAGGTAAAACACAGGGTATATGCCCATTGTGCTCGCCTGACAGGCAACCCAAAAACCAGAAAGCAAAATGTGCTTCTTATGATTGGGAACGGGGTCTCGGTACTTGCCACAATTGTAATAAATCATTTCAATTACATACTTATCAACGCAAAGGTGCATCAGAAAAAATATATGTGAGACCTTTAATTGATAATGTTTCAGCTTTACAATCTAATTCTAAAGTTATTGAATGGTTTAAAACTAGAGGAATATCTCAGGAAACTCTCAGGGACTTAAATGTTTCTGAGGGACCTGAGTTTATGCCTCAAACCGGTAAAACCGAGAATGTTATAAAGTTCAATTATATGATGGGCGATCAACTTATTAATATTAAGTATCGCGATGGTAGAAAGAACTTTAAATTATATAAAGGCGCTGAGAAAGTTTTTTACAATATAAATAATATTGTAGGTTACGATCATTGTGTTATAGTAGAAGGAGAAATGGACGTCTTAGCTTTATACGAAGCTGGAATAAGTAATGCTATATCTGTACCAAATGGTGCTACATTAAATAGTAATAATCTTGAATATTTAGATAATTGTATTGATTATTTTGAAGACAAACAAAAAGTAATTATTGCTGTTGACTCGGATGAAGCTGGTCAAGCTTTACAAACTGAATTAGTTAGAAGACTTGGTGCTGAAGTTTGTTACATAGCTACTTTTCAAGATTGCAAAGATGCAAACGAATATTTATTAAAGTATGGAAAAGAACAACTGGCAAAGCGTATTACAGGGGCAAAGCCTGTCCCACTTGAGAATGTTACAACGTTCAGGGATATTGAAGGAGAAATCACTGACTTCGTTAAAAATGGGTTTAAACCTGGTTTTCAGGTTGGATTGGAAAACTTTGACAATATATTTTCGACTTATACTGGTCAATTTATTACTGTCACTGGCATTCCATCGTCTGGTAAGTCGGATTTTGTCGACCAAATGTGTGTTGGATATAACAAAAACTATGGTTGGAAAACGGCATTTGCTTCTCCTGAAAATGCGCCAACGTATTTGCATGCACATAAGCTCATGCGGAAAGTGTGGGAATATATGCCGAGTGCACAAGATATTGGTAATGACAAATGGAATCAAGTAGCAGAACATATTAACGACAATTTCTTTTTCATAGATATGGAGCGTTATACTTTAGAGTCTGTGCTTAGAAAAGGTGCTGAACTTGTAAAACGCAAAGGCATCAAATGCTTAGTCATAGATCCATTCAATAAAGTAAGAGATATAGACGCAAAATCCGATGATGTTAATAGATACACAATGGATTATTTACAGAAAATAGAAATGTTTTGTAAAAAATACGATGTGTTAGTTTTTATAGTCGCCCATCCAACTAAAATGTATAAAGACAGTAATGGTAAAATTGAAGAACCCACCATGTATAACATTAAAGGCGGAGGCGAATGGTATGATGCTAGTTATCACGGTTTATTAGTTCATAGAGATTACGAAGCTAAAACAGTTAAAGCTAAAGTATTGAAAGTTAAATTTCAAAACCTTGGTGAAAACGGCGCTGAAGCTCATTTTAAATGGGAACCAAAGTCAGGATGTTTTATACCTCATGAACCTTTAAATTTAGCTGAAGAGAAAATGCCTTGGGAATAAATGGGTAGTGGTATAAAGAAAAAAGGAAAAAGCGAATGGGAATATTATATGCCAAGCGATCAAGATTATGCAGCATTTATATATTGCGTTAGAAACAACATACGCATATCAATGACTGCAATGGAGCGTGGCTTATATCCTGAAAACTTTAAAGTTTTAATTTGTTTAGGTACTTATAAAAAATACGAAAAACCAAACTTATCACCTAAAGTATATAAAAAAAGCGAAATAGTAGAAGCAATGTATAAAGCAATGAGATATTATTATGATAAACATAGAAGATGAATATAAAGCTTTAATGTCAGCTATATTGTATAGTGGGGCAAATAAAGATGATAGGACTGGAACGGGGACAAAGTCTGTTTTTGGCAGAACAATAAAGCATGACATGGCATTGGGTTTCCCTATGCTTACCAGTAAAAAACTAAGTTTTAATATTGTTAAAACTGAATTGCTATGGATATTGCATGGCAAAACTGATCTTAAATATTTAGAAGAGAATGGCGTTAAATACTGGAGACCAGATTATGAACGATCAGGAAGAACAGATGAAACATTAGGTCCTGTTTATGGAAAACAATGGCGTAACTTTAATGGAATAGACCAGCTTAAAAATTTAGTATGTGACATTAAGAATAATCCAAGCTCAAGAAGGTTAATGGTTAGTGCGTGGGCCCCTCATGAAATAAATGATATGGTTCTGCCGCCTTGCCATTATGCTTTTCAAATTTATATTAATAATAATACGATGGACTTAATGTGGATGCAAAGATCTGCTGATATGTTTTTAGGACTACCATACGATATAGCAATGTATGGATTATTATTAGAGATGCTAGCTAAAGGCGCTGGATTAAAAGCTGGGCAGTTAATAGCTCAATTAGGCGACTGCCATTTATATAATAATCATTTTGATCAAGCGGAAGAATATATATTTAGGCCAAAGCGAGCATTGCCAATATTAGAATTAGATGAAGGAATTAAAATTAATTATAATATTGAAAAATTAAATTATCATTTCGACGAATTAGATATAAATTCTTTAATCATACCAGATAAAAATCAAATAAAATTATTAAACTACAATCCTTATCCTGCTATTAAAGCAGAGCTAAGTGTTGGTAAATAAAAACAAATATGTATTATTTATACCACATACCGGGTAAAAAAATTGGCGTTACACGTAATATTAATAATAGAGTTACTGTAACACAAGGTTACAAGCCTGGGGAGTATGAAGTTCTGGACCAAAGTGAAGATATAGATTATATATCTAGCCGCGAGATAGAGCTTCAAAATATCTATGGTTATAAAATAGATAGAACATTATATAAAAATTTATTTAAATCAAATATGAATATAAATCCAACAGAACAAACAAGTACATTCCCCGTCCCATTAAATAAACTTAAGGGTCATTTAATGGATAACTTAGGATTAGCCTGGGTAACACCTGGCGGCTATGAATTTAAAATAACAACTGATAATGTGCATTGGATATTAGCAAATGCACAAACTTCAATGTTTAATAATAATCGTTGTTATATTTATAATAAAGCATTCTACGAAGCTTTTAAAGATCCAGACGAAACTCCAAAACAAAAAATCTTAAAAGATATTCAGTTTAATTTAACAAATTATTTTCCTTTAATAAGAGATTGGGCAGAAGAGAGAGGCATATACGAGCATGGTAATTCTCATACTCAATATGTTAAGCTAATGGAAGAAGCTGGCGAATTAGCTAAAGCATTGCTTGATGATGATATTGATGAAATAGAAGATGCTATTGGCGATATGGTTGTTGTGCTTACTAATTTAGCAGAATTAAATGATATTAAAATTGAAAGATGTATTGAGACCGCATACAATCAAATTAAAAATCGTAAAGGAAAAATGACTAATGGAACTTTTGTAAAAGAGCAATTATGAATAAGCGAGAAATAGAATTTAGAGATCCAGTAGTTGAACGTGTTGTTAATAAATTTGTTTCAAGATCAGATATAGGATTTGCTAAATATGGTACAACATTGCAAGATGATACATCTAAAATGTTTCAATGGTTAAACCATTTACAAGAAGAATTAATGGATGCTATATTATATCTTCAAAAAACAAAGGAAGTTTATACAGAAAATATGCAAGACAACCTTTTAAGTAATATTGAAGTATATGATGAAGAAATCTTATAAAAAAAGAAGCAGCAAAAAAGGTCCCGTTATAAGCAAAAAAGTTTTTTATGACGGGATTAATTTTGCCTCAGGATTAGAAAAATATATGTATATAGCTTTACAAAAAGCTAAAATTAAATTTAAATACGAAGGAGAAACTTTTGTATTACTTAACGGTTTTCATTTTGAAAACGAAGTTTATGAAAGACAATCTAATGGTAAAGGATCTTATATAAATAGAGGCGGTAAACGTATATTACCAATTAAATATACGCCAGATTTTATAGGTGATAACTTTATAATTGAAACAAAAGGTAGGGCTAATGATTCTTTCCCAATGCGCTGGAAACTATTTAAACAATTAGTTATAAATCAATTCCCTAATTATACATTATATAAACCACAGAATCAAAAAGAATGCGACGAGACAATAAGCATAATCCTTTCGAAGAAAAAAGGATAGCAAGACAGAAATATGCAGAACGCCAAATTGATAAGTTTGTAAAATGGAGTTGGGAAAATAGAGGCAAAATAAAATATAAAGAATTAGTTCAAATGCAAAATCAATATGGAATAAAATGTTATGGCTAAAGCTAAAATGAATTTAGTGGTTTTTAAGAAAAAACCAAGAATAAAAAGAACCGGTGTTCATGCAAAATCACAAACAAGTAATTTAAAACAAAGCAAAAATTATGTCAAAAAATACAGAGGACAAGGAAAGTAAAGAATGGTCTTTAGAAATAGGGCTTTATCCAGGTATATTATTTGGAATGAGATCTTATAATTATGAAGAAAGTACAGTATGGGTTTTATATTTACCATTTGTAGATATAGCATTAGAAGTGGATAATTAATGAAGGAAGATTTAGAAAGTAAACTTCATAGTATAGATGTTTTTACGCGTGACATATTAGATGACATGCGTAAACTATCTATGTCAACTTCTAAGGCCGATATGATGGCTCACATAAATGCATGGAAAAATAATCTAAAAACAATTAAAAAAATAATAGAATTATAATGGGATTATTTGATAAAAGAATACCTTATAAGCCTTTTGAATATCCGGAATATTATACAGAAGGTTGGTTAAAACAAGCTCAAGCATTTTGGTTACATACTGAAATCTCAATGCAAGGAGATATTAAAGATTGGAAAGAAAAATTAAATGATAAAGAAAAAAATCTTGTAGGTAATATTTTACTAGGTTTTGCACAAACTGAATGCGCGGTTTCAGATTATTGGACGCAGAAAGTAGTTAGTTGGTTTCCTAAACACGAAATACAACAAATGGCAATGATGTTTGGTTCTCAAGAAACAGTACACGCTGTAGCTTATAGCTATTTAAACGAAACCTTAGGTCTCGAAAATTACGAGGCATTTTTACATGAACCAGCAACAGCACAAAGATTTGATAATTTAGTTGCTTATGAAGGAACAAATCAATTGGGTATTGCTAAATCATTGGCTGTTTTTTCTGCGTTTGCAGAAGGTGTTAGTTTATACTCTGCATTTGCTGTTTTGTATTCTTTTCAGTTACGTAATCTTTTAAAAGGTATAGGGCAACAAATGAAATGGTCGGTAAGAGATGAGTCGTTACATAGTAAAATGGGCTGTCAATTATTCAGACAAATGTGCAATGAAAATAATCAATTACTGCATTTATGTCGAGAAGATATTATAAAAGCTGCCGAAACAATGGTTAGTTTAGAAATAAAATATATTGACAAAATGTTTGAAATGGGAGACATTGAAGGAATATCATCTAACGATTTAAAACATTTTATAAAGAAAAGAGCAAATGAAAAACTTGTTGAACTGGGTTACATCGACCTTGGTGGATATTTCGCGTATGACAAAAAAGCATCCGATAATCTTGATTGGTTTTATCATCTTACCGGCGGTGTTACTCATACCGATTTTTTTGCTATACGACCGACTGATTATTCGAAAGCGGGAGAAGGCGAAGACTTCGAAAACATTTGGTAAAATAAATATAACATATGAAGAAATATTAGAAGATTTAAATGAAAGAGCAGATACTTTTACAGATGAAGAACAAAATAGAAACTTTGGGATCTATAGTTCAAACACTAATGATAGAGGTCGATCATCTGAAGACCTTATCTTTTGGGAGTAGCAAAATAATTAAAGCTATGCCTGGATATGACGATGCAATAGAAAAACTTAAACAAGATTCAAAAACAGAAGAAAAGGCAGACGGCAATGTGGAATGAAAACTGGAAAAAAGACGAAGATTACCCTGCGTGGGGTAATAACGACGTATACAAAAAGACTGTATCCGGGGGATATTTACTCGACGGAGAAACGCCTAGAGAAGCATACATGCGCGTCGCTAAAACAGTTGCTAGGAGATTATATAAACCAGAGATGGCGGAAACTTTCTTCGATTATATCTGGAATGGCTGGTTGTGTTTGGCTTCCCCAGTTCTTAGCAATACTGGTACAGATCGTGGTTTGCCTATTAGTTGTTTTGGTATTGATGTTGCTGACTCCATCCAAGATATAGGGCAAAAGAATTTAGAGATGATGCTACTCGCTAAGCACGGCGGTGGAGTTGGCATCGGAGTTAATATGATTAGACCCGCCGGCGCTAAAATAACAGGCAACGGCACCTCAGATGGTGTTGTGCCATTTTGTAAAATATATGATTCCACAATACTTGCTACAAATCAAGGATCGGTTAGAAGGGGAGCTGCAGCGGTCAATATCAATATTGAGCACCCGGACTTCCCAGAATGGCTTGAAATACGAGAGCCAAAAGGAGATGTCAACAGACAATCGCTTAATCTACATCAATGCGCAGTTGTTGGCGATAAATTTATGCGTAAGCTTGAACAAGGAGATGCGGAGGCTAGAGATAGATGGAGTAAACTTCTTAGAAAACGAAAAGCAACTGGAGAACCGTATATACTGTTTAAAGGAAATACTAACAAAGCAAATCCGCAAGCATATAAAACCAATGGACTAAAGGTACACATGACAAATATATGTAGTGAGATTGCATTGCACACAGATGAGTCTCATAGTTTTGTTTGTTGTTTATCATCAGTTAATCTTGCTAAATATGAAGAATGGAAAGACACTAACCTTATATACGACGCCATTTGGTTTCTTGATGGGGTTATGGAGGAATTTATTCAAAGAGCGAAAGGACTTAGGGGTTTTGAAAATGCCATTCGTTCTGCTGTTAAAGGACGAGCGCTTGGATTGGGTGTTCTTGGATGGCACACCTATCTCCAAGAACTTGGTATTCCCTTTGAAGGTTTACTTGCTCAGTTTGAAACTAGGAAAATATTTTCGCAAATTAAAATCGAAAGTGAAAGAGCTTCTAGAGATCTTGCTGAAATTTACGGTGAACCTTTGTGGTGCGTTGGCACTGGTATGCGTAATACTCATTTGCGTGCTATTGCTCCCACTGTTAGTAATTCAAAACTTTCTGGTAATGTCTCACCAGGCATTGAGCCGTGGGCAGCAAACGTGTTCACTGAGCAATCTGCTAAAGGAACTTTTATTCGGAAAAACCCGACGTTATTAAAGCTTTTAAGAAAGCATAAATTAAATACAAATGAAATTTGGGACAAAATTCTTGCAGATGGTGGTAGCGTTCAAGATATATCTGAACTTAATGAAATTACTGTTGGCACCCACGAAATCCCTGCGAAAGAAGTATTTAAGACGTTTAAGGAGATTAACCAATTAGAATTAGTTAATCAAGCCGGAATAAGACAACAGTATATAGATCAATCGGTTAGTTTAAATTTAGCTTTTCCAAGTGAAGCTACACCAAAATGGATTAACCAGGTGCATATGCAGGCTTGGAAGAATGGTATTAAGACTTTGTATTATACTAGAACAGAGAGTGTTCTACGTGGAGATATTGCACAGCAAGCAATGAGTGAAGATTGTATTGCGTGTGATGGTTAGTTGTTTAGTTAGTTGATAAAGAGGGGTGCTAGAAATAGTATCCCTTTTTTTATTAATAGCAATCTATTATATGTTTATATTCTTTTTGTACATTAAAGCTTGGACAGGCTTTTGGAGCAAACTCGTTATGGCCATGTAATGTAGCGCCTTTGTAAGTGCCCATTAATTCATTTAGCAAACAATCTAACGCTTCTTTTTGTTCGAGCGTTCTAGTGTCTTTAGCTTTAAAATTCATAGCGTTTATACCGCCAACATACACAACACCTATTGAATTTTTATTCAACCCTTTTGTATGAGCCCCTGCAACTTCTATAGGTCTACCTGGATGAATGGAACCATCTAAATAAACTACATAATGATAGCCTATATCAGACCATCCTTGGGCTTTATGCCATAGTCTAATATCTTCAACAGTAGTATGTCTGCCTTCAGGGGTAGCGGTGCAATGCAGTATTATTTTATTTATCGCTCTCATCTTTACCTTTTTTAATATCCATCCATTTAGAAATGGTATATCCTATGGTAACTACTAATAGTATAATTTTTAATCCCATTTCTATTCGTGTAAATGTTGTAACACCCAAAGTACCTCCATTAATAAGGTATATTTTTAATTGGTCAAAGTTCATTTTATTTTATCTTTTGACAGGTTTAACTCTACGCGGTTTACCTTTTGGCTGCCCCAACGCTTTTTTTTCTTTTATTTTTTTTGCTTTTTCACTAGCACTCATTTCGCTAGCAGTCTTAGGTGTTTCACTAGATATACGTTTTTTAGGGCGGCAATATGGCACGCCGCGGTCTTCGCTTTCGGATCTTCCGCAGGGTTTTCCAGTACGGACATCAATCCATTCTTCTTTAAACCATCGTTTAAGGCTTGCTCCTTTTTCTGTTTTACGCACTTTAGCAGGTGAATTTTCTAAGTCAGCAAGCTGATCTTCTTTTTGATAACCCTGTCCTCCACCTTTAGCTGTAAACTTTTTACTTACAACAACGTTAGGTTCATATGAATATATATTTTCATACCCTTTGTATTTGGTTTTTAATTTTCTACGTCGACCTGTATCATCAATATATTTTTCTTTAACAATCATTTTGTCTCCGTGCCGAACCTCAACTCTTTTGTAGCCGGGATCATCAACCTCGTTTATAGGGTCATACCCTTTTTCTACTTTTCTGTATCTTAATTTAAACCCCATTATCCTATATTACCTTTTTTCTTTCTACATTTAGCGATATAACCAGAAGCATAAGCAGATGGAAATACATCGTACTTTGCTTTAGCTTTATGGTAGCATGCGTCTTTTAATTTTAAAGGACTTGCACCTAATCCTTTTGGTCCTATTCCTTTGCTCATAATTTTGAATTTATAATACTGTCTCTTACCCGCTTATCTTCCTCTTTGCGTTTGCGCCATACTTCTTTCATTGTTTCGCTGCGGTCCTTTTTATTTTCTTTTTTATTTTCTTTTTTATCTTCACTAGCTTTTATAGCGTCAAGATCATCATATACGCCCAATGACCATTGGTCCCATCCTAAAAATAAAGCTACCCGTTTCCAAGTTTCAATAGGCTGACTTACAGCGACACGCATATTATCTATTTTAGTAACAATTCTATCAATAGGTATATTTGTTATTGCGGATATTATTTTACTTTTATTTCGCACTACATCAAGAGTTGTTTCTTCGTATTTTTTACCTTGTAGTCCAGAATATATTCTTGAAACTTTAGACCCTATTGGTGGCGAAAAATTAAGAGCTGCTATAACTGTTTTTCCATGGTCTGCTCTCCAATCTCCTTTAGCTTCTTGCTTATTATATTCCATTATAGTATTTTTAGCTGTACTTATAATAGCGCCAGGAAGACCAGACCCTCTTAATATTGAATCAAGGGTTCCATTAAGCAGGCGGCTTGTTCTGTCATTAATTTCTTCCTCGTCATCACTACCAAAGAGTAATGCCATATAAGCTTGCTGCAAAGAATAAAATAAAATATTTTGAACTGCACCATAGTAAATTATTTTACTAATATTTGTTTTAACATCCCCTCTACCATTTGCTAAATCAAGAACGGCTTTTTTCATAATGCGCGTCATTTGAAATGGCGTATTATTAAACGCAAATACTAATCGGCCAAGATTACTTGCTTGTATATTTGAAGTTCTATCTGTTCTTGATGACTGTTGGTTTTCCTCGGCTATAGCTCTAAAATCAGTAAAAGCTTTTTCTCTTGCTTCTTTGTAAGGTAATCCTGACTTTTCATATGTTTCTGTTCTATTAATTAAAAACGAT